>Ga0247609_10001661_pt1 | contig 25733 bp, 17 predicted proteins | sample 172DNAGHGlowgp2_FD_193487 | JGI IMG/M metagenome (GOLD analysis project Ga0247609, IMG submission 193487) | Sheep rumen microbial communities from Palmerston North, Manawatu-Wanganui, New Zealand - 1728 DNA GHGlow gp2 | ecosystem: Host-associated > Mammals > Digestive system > Stomach > Rumen ...
ACAGGCAGGCTCATGCCATCAGAATATTCTGACTTTTCAGTTGTTTATTAAGGGTTGTTGTAGCGATAGAAAAAAAAACGACCCCAGCAACGCGGTAGTTGCCAGGGTCGTCTTTATCAAGTTATTCGTATTGTCTCAACCAATCAGTCGCGGCTGCCGAAGAAACGCAGCAGGTAGAGGAACAGGTTGATGAAGTCGAGATAGAGGCTCAATGCACCCATCGTGGCCACCTTGCCGATCATCGAGGGGTCGGACTCGGCGCACATGCGCTTGATAGCCTGGGTATCCCATGCCGTCAGGCCCACAAAGATGAATACGCCGGCAATGCTGATCAGCAGGTCAAACATTGAGTTACCCCAGAACATATTCACGACAATGCAGACAACCAGACCGATAAGCGCCATAAACAGGATGCTGCCAAACTTAGACAAATCCTGACGGGTGACGTATCCAAAGATGGTCATTGCCCCAAAGGTGCCTGCCGTGATGGCAAAAGTCATCGCAATCGACGCACCAGTGTAAACCAGGAAGATGGGCGCCAGTACGACACCGTTCAAGGCACTATACAAGTAGAACAAGGCTGCAGCAGCACCTGTACTCAGCTTGTCGAGGCGAGCACTCAGATAAATGACCAGACCGATCTCAACAGCAAACAAAATCCATAATGTTGCCGTAGAGCTGAACAGGAGGCTCAAGGCTGCAGGACTCGACACAACCAGGAAGGCTGTGAGGGCAGTCAGCAACAAGCCCAATGTCATCTTGCCATACACACGACGCATCACGCCAGCGACATAGCGCTGCAGTGTCTGTTCGTTCTCGGCCTCAACGGCTGTCCGATAGCCGTTCTCGTAAATGTTATTATTCCAATTGTTCATATTATTATGTTTTTAGTTGTCTGTTTTTAGTCTTTTAGTTTTCAGTTGCAAAAACTGTGCCAATTCTCAAAACTCTAAACCCTAAACTCTAAACTTCAATTAGCGCTTGATGGCGCTAATTGATTACATGCGATTAGGCATCTCGATGCCCAGCAGCGACATACCGCGCTTGATTACGTCGGCAACCGTCTCGCTCAGCAGCTGGCGGAAGCAGCGAACCTTCTCGTCCTGCTCCTTGAGGATGCTGCAGTCATGGTAGAACTGGTTGTACTCCTTGGCCAGGTCATAGACGTAGTTGGCAATGAGGGCGGGGCTGAAGTTGCGGCCGGCATCGGCAACAACGCTGGTAAAGTCGGCAAGGCGCTGAATCAACGAGGTCTCCTTCTCGTTGGGAGCGACGGTGCTGATATCCACTGCCTTATAGTCCTCGCAGCACTTGCGCAGGACGGACTGGATGCGGGCATAGGTGTACTGGATGAAGGGACCTGTATTGCCGTTGAAGTCGATAGACTCGCTGGGGTCGAACAGCATGGTCTTCCTCGGGTCCACCTTGAGGATGAAGTACTTCAAGGCACCCAGGCCGATCATGCGCAGCACGTCCTCACGCTCGTCCTCGGGAACACCCTGCAGACGTCCGGGCTCGTTGGCCATGTCGGTAGCAGTCTCAATCATCTCGTCCATCAGCTCATCGGCATCGACGACGGTACCCTCGCGGGACTTCATCTTGCCGTTAGGCAGCTCGACCATACCATAGGAGAAGTGTACCAGATCCTTGCCCCACTTGAAGCCCAGCTTGTCGAGCAGCAGCGAGAGCACCTGGAAGTGATAGTTCTGCTCATTGCCCACGACATAAATCATGCGATCGATAGGATAGTCCTTGTAACGCAGCTGGGCGGTGCCGATATCCTGCGTCATATAGACCGACGTGCCGTCGCTGCGCAGCAACAGCTTGTGGTCGAGGCCGTCAGGCGTGAGGTCAGCCCACACGCTATTGTCATCCTTGCGGTAGAAAATGCCCTTCTCGAGGCCCTCGAGCACAGTGTCGCGGCCCACGAGATAGGTGTCGCTCTCGTAGTAGATCTTGTCGAACGAGACGCCCATGCGGCGGTAGGTCTCGTCAAAGCCGGCATAGACCCAGCTATTCATCTTCTCCCACAGGGCACGCACCTCGGGGTCGCCAGCTTCCCAGCGACGCAGCATGTCGTGTGCCTCCTGGATGAGGGGAGCCTGCTTCTCTGCTTCCTCGGGAGCCATGCCTTTCTCGACCAGTTCCTTGATCTCGGCCTTGTAGTGCTTGTCGAACAGCACATAGAAGTCGCCAATCAGGTGGTCACCCTTCTTGCCAGCTGACTCGGGCGTGACGCCGTTGCCCCACTTGAGCCAAGCGAGCATCGACTTGCAGATGTGGATGCCGCGGTCGTTGACGATGTTGGTCTTCACCACCTTGTAGCCGTTGGCCTCCATAATGCACGACAGGCTGTAGCCCAGCAGGTTATTGCGCACGTGACCCAGGTGCAGCGGCTTGTTGGTATTGGGCGACGAGTACTCGATCATCACTAGTTGGCTGTCGTCGGTAGCCGCCTTAAAGCCATAGTTCGGTGTCTCGGCGACATGACGCAACACGCTCGTCCAGAAGGACGGCTTGATGGTCACGTTCAAGAAACCCTTGATGACATTGAACTTCTCCACTGCCTCGCAGTGGGCAAGCAGGTGCTCGCCAATCTCCTGTGCCGTCATGTCGGGCGCCTTGTGCGACGCCTTCAGGAACGGAAATACCACAATCGTCAGGTTGCCCTCAAACTCCTTCCTCGTCGTCTGCGGAACAATCTTCTCGGCAGGAAAATCCACACCATACAACTCCTTCACCGCCTGCGCGGTACCCTCAGCCAATATCTGATCAATAGACATAGTATTTATCTTTAGTCACTAGTTATTAGTCAATAATATGATTCAAACTGCAAAATTACAAAAAAGTTTTCACTTATCGCTCCTAGTGGCTCCAGATTGTCAAGAATGACTAGATTATCTAGTAAATCTAGATGATCTAGAATGTCTAGAATAACAGGTGGCCCTAACCCCTAACTCCTAACTCCTAATTTCCAGTTCTTTCCCGCGCTCATCGAGGATTGTGTCCTCGAGGATGTACCAGAGGCGGCCGGCGATGGGCGCATCGGGGAAGATGAGGCGCAGCTTGGCGACATAACGCTGCAGTTGGCGCAGGTAGCGCTTGTCGTCGCGCTGACCGCTCTTGTAATCGATGACGATAATCGTGCCATCGGGACGGCGGACGATGCGGTCGGGGCGCAGGTTCTCGATGCCGTCCTCGTCCCACAACGAGGTGGAGGCGGTGGTGATGGTGCGCTCGCTATAGACCCTGCACTCAGGGTCAAACCAAGCGGCGACGCGGCTTCCCTCATCCATGATGACATCTCGCACGTGGCGGTTGACGTTGTCCAGGCTGCAGGGATCATCGGGGTCGGTGGTGATGACGCCATGCTTGACGCCCTCGTCAATCAAACGCACCACATCGTTGCGGTCATGGATGCGACTCAACAAGCCGTGCAGCCTGAGGCCCGCATCAATGCTGGAACTGGAGGCGTGCTCCACCCTGACACGCAGCGATAGCGGTATCTCGTTGACGGTATAACCGTTGATGCCTACGCGCTGAGGCTGAGGCTCGGACTGTTTCTGGGCCTCCTTCTCGCGCAGGGCATCCATCGCCTCACGTGTGGGGATAGTACCCTTCTCATACCAGCCGTCGACATCGGCGACAGGGGTCATCACACCCGAACTGTCGGCAAACTCGGTGAGCAGCGGTGCAATCGTGCTGTCATTCCCCGAGGCAAAGATGTGCAACTCGGTGCGTGGACGGGTCATCGCCACATAGGTCTTGTTCAAGTTGTCGATAAGCACATCATCAACCTGCTTGTTGACAAACTCGGCTGCCTCGCCGGTAAAGGCGCCCGCCTGCGTCAGGCTGACGGCAGACGACTTGCTGATATGGAGCAGCGGCGGCACGATATCTGCATCAAGCTGCTCCTTGCCGTGCATCAGTCCCTCATAGGCTTTAAGAAAGACCTCGCGCGGCATCCAGTAGGCTTTCTCCTTGCTATTGCCGTCAAGTTCCCACTTGGCAAAGGGGATAACGACACAGTCAAATTCCAGTCCTTTGGCCTTGTGAATAGTCATGATATTGATGGCATCGCCGCTGTCGGCACTGCTCACGGCAAGCTTGTTCTTTTTCTCGTCCCAGAACTTGAGGAATTCCCTCACACTGCCGCCGTTGCGCTGTGAGCTGAACTGCATCACCGTGTCCTGGAAAGCCATCAGGAACGCCACCTCACGGTCCACATCCCCGCCATCGCGGGCACTGCGCTTGAAATGGGCTATGATAGTCTCGACAATGCTCACCAGCGTGGTGAGTTCGCCCGCAGGCGGCAAGAGCTGCTCCAGGGCACTCGACATGAGCTGCTCGTCATCTGGGTCGGCAGATGCGCCACCGTCCGACAAGTGCTGCTCCAGGCATTGTGCCAACAGGATGCCGTTGTCGGTCGGCGAGGCGCCAGGTCGGGCAGCCATTGCCTGGATGAAGTCATTCAAGGCGGTATAGAGGCGCCTGTCACTGATGCGTTTGCGCTGCAAGCGACGTCCCAGGTCATCCTGCAAGGCATCGTCGGCGTCCTCCTCGGCAGCACCAAACTGGCTGATGTCGATGAAGCGCAGCATGGCGATGATGCGGCGGATGATGGGCGAATTGTTCAGCAACAATGATTCGCCAGAGATGATGTTGATCTTCTCGCCCGTGGTGCGTTTGTTATAGTCGAGAATGCACTCCACCACCTTGTCGCCGTCGGTGTTGGCATTGACCAGAATACCGATCCTGCCCCAAGCGTAGCGTTGATGCAGTTCCATCAGATAGCCAGGCAACACCGTCAGCACGTCCACGTCCCTACCCTCTTCGGGTTGGAAATCAGCAGGCAAGGCAGCTGCCACCACATCGCTCTCCAGCAGATGGTTGAGGTTGGCGGCTATCAGGCGCACGTAGCCAGGCACCTTGGCAGTGTCGATATTGCCAGGCATGCCCTGCACGATGTCGCCATAGGTGCCGACAACCGGCGGACGGTCCTGGAACTTTTCCTTCAGGAACTCAAACAGGCTGTTGTTGAACTCAATGATGTTGCGGGAACTGCGGTAGTTGGTCGACGTGGGCTGACCATCGTCGTCGCCCTGCTGCCGGCCAGAGGTCACATCGTCCTTGAAGTCCTCGCCCACTCGCTCACGGAACACGGTCAGGTCGGCGTTGCGGAAACGGTAGATCGACTGCTTGGCATCGCCGATGAGCATATTGAAATTACCACCAGCCAGGCTCTCACGCAGCAGCCCGCGGAAGTTCTCATACTGCTTGGTGCTCGTGTCCTGGAACTCGTCGATCATGAAGTGGGAAATCATCGTCCCCACGCGCTCATAGACAAAGTCGGTGCCGCTCTTGAGTACGGTGCCGATGAGTTCATTGGTATCACCGATGAGGATGGAGTTGGACTCGTGACGGTATTCCTCCAGGAACAGGTCAATCATCGCCAGCATGCCCAACAGGCCCAGGTTGTCCTGGATGTGGCTAAAGAAGTCCACTGCTTGCTGGCTGGCATAGTAGTCCCTCACCAGCTGCAATTGGTGCTGGATGATGTCCGACGACGGTTGTTGATTCTTCAGGTACTGGCTGGCCATCTGGGCCTCATCAGCCTCCTTGAGCGTATCGGTCAACGGAGAGATTTCCCCCTTGTTGAGCCATTTCTTGAGTGTCATTCTGCCACTCAGCGCATCGGTGAATGGCGCCAGATCGTTCCACAGGGTCTGCAGGCTCTGGTCCACCTGCTGGGTAAGCTGCTCGACAGTCGTATGCATCAACTTATAGAACTCACGGATGCGCTCGAAATCGCTGCAGAAACGGCCCTGCTTATCAACGTAACCCAGATAGGCACGGATGTCATCCATCCTGCTGCGGAACAGCTCGGTGTTGATGATCTTGGCAAACTTGTTCAGGCTGCCCCCGTCGTCAAAGAATTTCCAACTCTTGGTCTCGGCATCGCCACGCAGCAGATGACGCTGGTAGTCCTTGACCCACTGGTCCACCTGGGTCGGCTTGCCCTCCTTGCCCAGCGAGAGCAGGAATTTGTGGACGGCCACACGCACGGCATAATCTTCCTCGAGCTGGATGTCGTAGTTGAAGTCGCGGTCCAGCTCACGCGCGAAGTTACGCAGGATCGACTGGAAGAAAGAGTCGATGGTACTCACGTTGAAGTTACTGTAGTCGAACAGCAACTCGTTCAGGGCCTGGCGCGCAAGCCAGCGCACCGTGCCCTCGTCAAGCTGCGACTCCTCGATGAATCCTGCCAGATAGTCGCTCTTGACACCAGGCTGCGACAAGCGATGCAGCTCATTGACGATGCGCTGCTTCATCTCGTCGGTCGCCTTGTTGGTAAAGGTGATGGCGAGCAACTGGCGGTGGGCATTGAGCAGGCGCGTATCGTTAGCGCCACGACGTGGCAAGAGGGTCTTGCCGTCTTCATCGACAGTGAACAGCAAGTGCTTGATATACTCCAGGGCGAGCCGGTAGGTCTTGCCCGAGCCCGCCGACGCCTTGATGACCAACAGGTTGCCGGGGGTGTTTTCGGTGTGGTTGTTCATATATGGGGATAATTCTATAGTTATGCTTCTATCAGATGATGCGTGCCTTGAAGCCCATCGACGTCAACTCGTCGAGCACACGCTGGCGAAAGTCGCCCTGTATCAATATCTCACCACCGCGAGCACTGCCGCCCACGCCCAGCGAACGCTTGAGCTTGGAAGCGACTTCTTTCAACGCCTCGTCGTCACAGGTGAAGCCCGTCACGATGGTCGCCTGCTTGCCGCCACGTCCTTTCTTCTCCAGCACGATGTCCAGCCGGGTCTTGCCCTGCTGCTCCACGGCATCGGCGCTGTCCTCGAGCTGTGGCTGATCTTCCTGTGTTTGGTTCTCGTCGGGCACGGGCACATTAAATGCATTGGCCAGTGCGTCTTTCCAGTCAGTTGGTTTCATTGTCGTTCTCTTGAAAAAAATTTTCGGGAGTGATTAAACTTTCCTGCATCTCCCATATCAAAGGTGGTGCAAGCCGAACGGGAAGCCCAACAACTTAGAACTTTCCCGAGGCGCAACCGACCTAAGACCTAAGGTCAAAGGTACAAAAAAAATGCGAGAAATGAACATCAAATCACAAAAAAACAACTCACGATAAAGAAAAAACGGCAAAACATGCCACCAATTCAAATAAAAGCACTAATTTTGCCGTACTGTTTACATTTACATTATTAATTAATTCACATTTTTATTACACTACACTATGGCTTACGTAATTTCTGATAGCTGTGTTGCATGCGGTACCTGCCAGTCAGTATGTCCCGCCGATGCAATCAAGGAAGGCGACATCTACTCGATCGACCCTGACACCTGCCTGGACTGCGGCACCTGTGCCGACGCTTGCCCCACTGGCGCAATCGCTCCCGGCGAATAATCTAGACAACAACTAACAATTATTGCGGCTACACCACCAAGTGGTGCGGCCGCAATATTTTTTGTGTATAACCTCCACTTAACGTCACGCGGGAATGTCCATGAGGACACTCCCGCGCGTTGTTTCAGGATTGATAACCTGGTGGGTTATCAGTTAGCCGTCTTGACAGGATCAAGGACGATGAGCTTGTTGATGGGCGTGCCACCATAGTTGACGCCGTCATTGTAGGTACCGAAAAAGCGGTACAGACCGGCGGGCACCTTGTTGCCGTTCATGTCCTTCATGTCCCAAGCAACGGGGAAGGTGCTGGTGGTGGTCTTCCACATCAGCTTACCCGTGGCGTCGGTCACGCGGACGATCACATCGGGCGAACTCGTCAGCTCGGTCTCAACGTCAAAGTTCACGCTCTCGTTCACGAAGGCGGGAATCTTGTCAGCCGTCAGGTTGAACGGAGTGTTCTGGCCTACCATGAAGGTAATCGTGCGCTCGGCACTGTTGCCCAGCATGTCAAATACGGTGTAGGTCAACGTGTGCATACCCTCGGACAGGCTGTTCAGCGGGAACTCGATATTGACGGTCCTACCCTCATCACTCGTGGTAACATAGCAAGTGATGTCACCATAAGAGGGCTTACCACCATCGAGCACAAGCGTCATGCTGTGGTCCAGCGAGTTCTCCCTTACACAGATGGCCTGGTCGTCGGTAGCAGTGATGTAGAGCATCGAGTTGGGACCTACGATCGAACCGTTCTCAAAACCAGTCTCATCGTTGATGTACATATTGGTGATGACGGGATTCTGAGTATCGGTGATAGCCATAGTGGAATTGTAGGGGAGCATCTTGATGTTCTTGGTGAAACCGTTGACCATGTAGTCGGTACCATCCTTGTGAGCATAGACACGCAGCAGTACCAATTCGTTCTTGGCCTTAGGCTCGTCGGGCACGATGATCGAAGCGTTGAACACGCCATTGACAACACGACCTGTTACCTCGCTCAGCTTATCGCGGTTGAAGTAGATCTTGCGAGTAACGTTCTCATTGTTGACCGTCTGGGTAATCGATGTGAACTGTTCCTCCTTGTCATAGAGCGTCATCGTAGCCTCACCATTGAAGCTCGCGTCGAGGTTACCCTCGGCATCAACGACATGGGCAACGACGTCAAACTTCTTGAGCGGCCTGATCATGGGCTGATCGCTAGGATCGGACATATCGGCTCCGTTCACCTCAACGAGGTTGAAGCGAGAGATGGGATAATTGATCTTGATGGCAGGGTCACCCAGCAGGAAGAACGACAGCTTGTTGGTATTGGCAGCAGCAAAGCCGTTCTTGGAGCCCATGTACACCTGACCCAGCGTGGGCATCACACCAGTAGAGTCATAGCTGAACAAGCCATTGATGAAATAGGTGTTGAGCGCATCGTTGTGGTTAGCATATACCATACGCGAGCTGCAAAGCAGTGCGATAGCACCACCGTCGCGCTTGTGGAACATCAGGTCGGCAATACCGCGGCTGTCGTTGTCAAAGTGAGCAACGTCACAGCATGCAGTCGACATGATGGGCCAGTGGCTATAGCTGGTCGAAGCGACGTCACCGGTCGTCCACATCTTATTATACTTGGTGAACGAGATGGGGCCAGCGTGGCCAACGTAGGTGGCAAAATAGACACCCTCCTTGAAGCGTTTGCTCCACAGCTGCTTACCCTCGGTAGCGGTCCTGCGAACAACCTCGACGCCCTCCTCATTCGGCGAGCGGGCATACTGGGTATCGTGAATCGTGGTGACATGCATACCAGTATGCAACTCATTGTCAATCATGTTCTTGTAGCCTTCGCCCTGGAACATGTAATCACCCTTGTCAGGGCTGTCGCTGACAACCATGGTGTTGTTGCGCCATACGCCGTAGTCAGGATTGGCATAATACTCTACCAATTTATCAACGACACTCTTGGCCTCATCGGCATCGGCACAGGTCATACGACCGACACCAATGCGGAGCTTGTCACCAGCGATGTTAGAGCCAGAGTTGTCGTCCAGCATACCGAAGAAGTCATCACAGGTGAAGGAGAAGTCCTCATAGTTACTGTTGTCACTCTGGTAGGTCAGCAGCGCACCGGGATGCTCGCCCATGAGCTCACGGTTATCAAATGTTCCCGTACCGAAGAGCAGCAGGTTCTTGAACTTGGCGCTATTGCGGTCATACAACATCTTGCAGAGCAGACGATAGGCCATACCGTCGCGGGTTCCGCTCGAGAACTCGTTGAACACCTGGTCCTGATCGACAACAGCCACATCGATACCGTCAACGGCCAAATGGAGATCAGCAACACGCTGAGCCTGCTCATGCATGGACTTGTCGGTAATGATCAGCATGTCGGGAACCGGCATGCCGTGGAGATTCTGATTAGGAACACTCTCCCAAGCAGATACCTTCTTCAACGTCTTGGCGGGGTCAAAGGCCACATACATCGACGAGGTAGCACTCGGTGAGAAGAAGGACAAGCCACGGCCACTGGCATCATTATAGGCAGTGGTCACCACCTCGGTGGGGTTGCTGGGATTGCTCACATACCACACTACAGTGCTTGAGGAAGCGTTAGGCAGCTGGAAACGCTCAGTGCCACGGGTAGCACCATAGCCCATCAACAACTGGTTATCATCATCTTCCCTCAAAACGTTGGTGTGGGTATAAGTGAGAATCACATAGTCCAGACGGGAGATCGTGATAATGGGATCCTCGGCAGTGAAACGCAGTGCGGGCTGGAACTGTCCACGCTCGGCAGGATGCGTCAATTGCACTTTACCCGAGGGAGATGCTGTATTGTAATGCACATAAGAGCCCGAGGGCTTGTAGATGCGCGACGATGACAACGTGTAGTTGGTCGTGTCACTAACGCCTCCGCTGTGCAGGATACCGATGGCATAGGTAATCTGGTCGACATTGGCAGCGATCGAGGTCTGGACAACGATGGTGCTGTCGGCGAGATCGGGCAAGTAGTAATCAATCAGGGTCTGACCGTCAATGAAATCCTCGCCCAGCATCTCCTTACCCGAACTGCTGATGGACACCTGATCCTTCTCATGGAAGAAGTAGCCCAAGCTGGTAGGCTTGTCAATATAGCTGGTCACCGAGACTGTGGGTTTCCTTCCGGGGGTCTTATCACCATCGCTGACCTCGCTCAGGAAGTAACAACCCACCTGGGAATAGGGGTTGAAAACACGAGTGAAGCGGGGCGTCGTGGCATAGTCACTGACCGAGAAAGTGATGGCACCGAGGCCATAGAAACAAATCTTGCCATTGGCGCGAAGAATGGGGATACGGCTCAAGTCATCGGGAGTAGTACCGGCAAGCACCTCATTGATCTTTGCTCCACCAAAACCGAAGACGTTGACTTTCTCGGGGTTGTTGAAACCCATGGCACGCAATTCGTCATAGGTGATTTCATACATACCGTTCTCCGGAACGCTGATCTTCACCCACTTGCCATTGGCAAGTTTGGATGTAGTTGCATACTTTGATGCGTCAAACGCATTGGCATAACTGGCGCAGAAGATGGCCAGAATTGCCGCACATGCAAGTTGAATTTTCGTCAGTTTGCTCATATTCAATGTATTTGGTTGTATTATCGTCTTGATCTCTATGATCTATATTATTTCGTCTCGTGTTACAATCTCACTTTCACGTCCAGCAACGGGACATCACCCACGCTTGCCATCAAGTGCATGCCCGGCGCCAAGGTCAGGTGGGGCCCACAGTCTCCGGTGAACAGCAGGTCACCCATCTTGATGCTGCATCGTGTGCTCACTGCCGACACCATATCGGCAAGCGGCATCACGTCCATATCGGCAAGGCAATGACGCGAGAGCACCTCGCCGTCAACCCTGAACTCGACAATGGCATGCAGCGGATCATCGTCACCCGTGACCGGCCTCCAGTCTCCCACGATGGCAGCGCCGTCAAAGGCTCTACCCAACGCGCTAAGCGACGGATCGCTGACATGGCATGCCTGAACGTTGAACCCCGCAGTGAAAGCGTCCCAATAGCGGTGGGCAAACTTAGGCGCAACACACTTGCCAAGTCTCCCCATGCGCACCACGATAGACGGAGCAGCCACAAAGCGCTCACCGAAGTCGGGGACAAAGAAGGGACGGCCCGTGTACAATATCGAGGAATCGGCCATGAGGTAGCACTCGGGCTTATCCTGTACCTTGTCAAAATTTCCTGTAAAGCCGACAACCTTCATCTCGTGTCCTGTAGCTCTCTATCATGTTGCCAGGGTCAACCCTGACGTGATTCACTGTTAGTGTTCTGCATCCTGTTATAAATGATGGCGAGGTGGGCATAGATTGACGTATTGGCAATCACCACATCCTCGGGTGCCTTAATGCGGTAGGGGGTGAAGTTCCACAATGCCGTCATGCCGCTGGCAATTACCAGATCGGCAATCTCCTGCGCGTTCTCGACGGGAACGGTAAGGATGGCAATCGACACAGGGTGCTCGCGCAGCCAGGCAGCGAGTTCATTGATGTCATACACGGGAAGTCCTCCCAGGCGCTTGCCGATGACCTCGGGGCGGATGTCAAAGCCTGCAACAATCTTCAGGCCATAATGCTCCAGACCGTGGTCCTGCATCAGGGCGGTGCCCAGACTACCGGTACCGATGACCACCGCATCATGCTCACGGTTGAAACCCAGGAAATCCTCGAGTTCCATAATCAGGCTCTTCACCTCATAACCGATACGCGTCTTGCCGCGAATGTTGAGAAAAGACAAATCCTTGGCGATCTGTGATGATTGAACATTCAATTCCTTGGAAATCTGAGTCGATGACACATACTCAACATGGAGATTATCAAGCATGCGAACATAGGACAGATACCAAGGCAACCGACGGATTGTCGGCTCGGGAAGGATGGTCTGATTCTCGTTATTCTTAGCCATGTTCATCTATAAATGATGCAATTAACCGACAAATTTACCTCAATTTTTTGAACCCATAGCAATCCATGCCATTTTTTCTCTAAAACGGCTGATTTTTTAACAAATGTTATGCCTTCGGCACATGGACAGGAAGGGGAATGAGTTAGGAGTGAGAAGTGAGAAGTTAGGAGTTAGGAGTTAAGGCGAGTTCGATGAAAATTTGTTTTGATAATCAATGCGCCAGCAACTCCCCCTCTAAGATTAGAGGGGGCCGGGGGGCGTTGATGATACCGATTAAGGTTATTTGTCGCAGCATCACGAACGCGCCCGCCCTCTCCTCGCCTCCGGCACTTCATGCCACCTCCCCTCTTAATCTAGAAGGGGAAAATGGGTATCAGTACTCTATTTTCGTCGAACTCATTCTAGTAGTTTTCATGGGGATGGGAAAAAACAGGAGTGAGGAATCTTGAACTCCTCACTCCTAATGCTTTAATCCGTGTTGTTAACTTTAATCCGTGACGGCGAGTTTCTTGGACTTGGTGGCTTCCTTGATACCGTCGGTCGAGATGGTGGCGCGATAGATGTAGATGCCACGAGGCACACGACGGCCGCCCTTGTCGACCAGGTCCCAAGTGATGGGCGTCGAGGTATACATGTCGCTGCGGCCCGACTGCGTTGTGCTCCACACCTGGCGACCCATCAGGTCATAGACCTCGATGGTCACCGAGACTACTGCATCGGGGCGGTTGTGCTTCACATAGAAGGATGTTTCCACACTGGCAGGTGCGCCGGTGCAATAGACATCGGCAATCTCGGGAGCAAGTCCATTGACGACATTGAAATTGATAGTCTTCTCGCTCACGTTGTTATACACGTCCCACACACGCAGGCGCAGGCTGTGCGGGCCCGGTGCCAGATCATTCAACTGGTAGCTGATGTTGCCCAGCGTGCCCGGATCGGCAAACAAGGGCGTATAATAGCTCGCCACGTCGTTGAAACTGGTAGTGCCGTCGAGCGTCAACGTCATCGAGTGACCGATGCCTGCCGACGAGAAGTTAACGCCGCTCTCGTCTGAAACCGACGCGAGCAACAACGGCGACTCGTTGACCTGGGCACCGTCAACAAAGTTTTCGTGATTCAAACCCATGGTGATGATGCGGGGACCGATAGTGTCGGTCACCACTGCGTCCTCGTAACCATAGATGATGAAGTTGTCGTTGGAGCCCTTGGCCTCCAGCGTGTCGCGGCTGTCAAAGGCATACAGGTTGATCAGCGACGGGCTGTAATCATCATACTCGTTGTTCACCTCGGTGGGAATGATGACACGTATGGTGAAACGTCCATCGATAACCGTGTCCACATTGATGGCAAGACGGTTGGCACGGTCGAGGTAGTTAAACTCGATGCCTTCGCCATAACCATGGGTTGTCACCGTCTGCTCAGGTCCGAAGAGCGTCGAGATGACTTCTCCGTTAAAGTTGGTAGCCAGTTCACCATTCAGGTTCACGATCTTGCCACTGAACTCAACCTCCTCACGGGCCTTGAATACAGGCATATCCTCCGGGTCAACCTCCTCGCCGTTGATTGTCTCCACCTGCACACTGTAGGGTGCCCATGCGAGGCGCATTGCCGGGTCACCGAAGCAGAAGAATCGGCGCTTGTTGTCATTTGCCGAGTAGGTCAAGCCATTCTTGGCAAGGCGCAGGATGTCACCCACGCGACGAGGTTTGCCCTTTACGTCGGGCGAGAAGATAAACCTGCCCATCGAGCTGCTCAAGTCGCCATTGTCACCGATATAGGCCAGGCGTGCAGGACACAGCACGGCAGCAGCACCACCGTTGGCATTCAAGAAGATGCGGGCGCCACTAGCCAATGTCGTATTGTCAAATCGCGTGTACTCACAAGTGGCGGCATACAGCACCGGCAGGTGACGGTAGAAGAGTTGCGTTTCCACGTCGGCACGCATCATCAAGCCCTCGGCAGTCCAGTTCTGTGTACTGGCGTGGCCAATGTAATTCCACCACAGGGCGCCCTCCTTGAGTGCCGAGTACATCTTGTTGCGAGCATCGGGATAGGTGCGGGCACCACCATTGCTCACGGCATTGAAGGCGTCAATGTACACGCGGTTGAAGATGATGTCCTTGGCGCCGTTGGCCCTAGCGATAGCTACCTCGGCAGAATCCTGTTGCATGTGTACACCGTCGTTCTCGTCATCGGCGACCATCAGCGCCTGATTCTTCCAGGCACCGTAGGAAGGCTTGGTAATATATTTCTCCAGTTTATTGACCACTGCGCGGGCTTCGCTTGAGTTCTTGACGATCATTCGTCCCACTGCAATGTCCATTCTATCGTTGTTATCGAGGCTCGTCTCGTCTTCAAGGATACCGAAGTAGTCGTCACTCGTGATAGAGATTTCGTCCGAGTTGCTCATGGAACTTTGCCACGTGAGCAGATGCGGGTAGCTCAACACGTCGCGATCGGCACCGATCAGGCGGTTGTCGTAGCTGCCACAGCCCATCAGCAACAGGTAGCCCAGCTTGTGACCGTCCTCGCTCACACCGCGGTCATAGAACATCTTACACAGGCGGCGATAGGCCATCGCGTCCTGAGTACCACTGGAGAACTCATTGAAGACCTTCTCGTGGTCCAGCACGAGCACACGGAAACCGTCGTATTTCTCATGCAGAGCAGCCACACGGCGCGCCTGATCCAGGTAGGCACTGGGAGAAAGGATGATCATGTCGGGCGTGGGCTCGCCGTGGATATCCTGGTTGGAAACCTCGTCCAGGAATTCGGCACTCGGGAAGGTTCCCGACTCATCAAATGCCACAAACTCCTGACGACCGCTTCTCTCGGGACTGAAAGTCACGGTCCCATCGCCAGCATTGGTCTTCATCTCCTTAATGGCAAAGGGCTTGGTCACATCCCACACATGGGTCGCACTGCCACAACCACTCACGCGATAACAGCTGTCGACATGGGCAAGATGAATACCGAAGGCAAGATGACCCTTGCGCAGTTCCAAGTTGCGCTTATAGTTGATGGTAAGGTAATTAAGACGCGCCATGCTGACCGAACCCAAGCATGAGTACTCCAGGGTGTATTCCAGGTTGGTGGTGCCCTCGAGCTGGAAGACCTTGACGCCTGAACCGTTCATGTAATAATGGATGTGAGGCACATCATACACGGCCCTAATGTCGTCCAGGTTATTGGACGGCAAGGCCTTGCCATTATAACTCTGGAGGATGGTGCTGCCCACCGTGGGCGTTAAGGCCGCAAACTGCACCGTTGACTTCACGTCACTGCCTTCGATCAAGCCTTCGAGGGCAAACTTGAAGGTCTGACGACGGTTGCTCTTGAAGTCCTCACCCAGGAAGATACGACCCGTCTCACCGGGGTTGATAAGCTCCTCCTCATGAAAGAGGCGTTCGGTGTAGGTCGTCACGAGGCCTCCGTGAGGAGTGCTCTGTGCCTTCTCGATCTCGATGTCCTTAAACCGGGGATCATTGGTCACCAGATAACTGCCCGAGTTGGCATAGGGGTGCTGCACTTGCAACTGCTCGAAGATAGAGCCCTGGTGTTTCCACGACAAGGGACCCTGGCCGTAGAACAGGATGCGGTCGCCCGTTCTCACGATGGGCATCTGCGGCAGATCGTCGGCATAATTGTCACCCAGCATGACTTCCTTCAACGGCATGCCACCGTAGCCGAACACATGAATCTGGGACAAGTCGCTTCCCAGGCCCCAGCTGCGGATGTCATCGGCAGTGATCTGGTAAATACCGCTCTCAAACACAGCGATCTTCACCCACTTGCCGCTGGCAAGCTTACTCGTCTCGGCATAGTAACTCTTGTCCAACGCACTTACCGTAAAAGCACAGCAGGCTATCACCAAAAAGGTCACAGCCAAACGGATGCAATATTTCATCATCTTTATCATCGTTTTAGTTTTTACAATATTAACGATTTTTTTGACGCTTTATTGCATTGAGGGCAACTTAATCAACAGGAGCGCAAGCTACAGTCATGACGTGGTCCTCAACCGTCTGTACCATCAGCGAGTAACGGCGGCCACGACAATGGGCGACAAGGGAGATTTCATCAGGCCAAGGGTCATTGACCGCAAAGGGCTCCAGCGTGATACCGTCGGTCCAGTCCAGGGAACTGTCACGCTCTGCTTTGATGATGGCCTCCTTAGCAGTCCAAGCAATAATATGGGCAGAAGATGATCAACGGCAATGAATCGCTTCTCGTTGTCGTTCAGAAACTTATCTCTGACGCGCAACACCTGCCGACGATCCATCTGCTCGGCATCGAGGCCGATAACATGCTGCTCATTGATGGCAACAGCCACAAGATGAGGAGTGTGGGTAATGCTGACATTGATGGCAAGCACCGTGACCGATGGTGCCCCTTGTGGGTCATGGGACAAGGTCACCGGGCATCCCATGGCATGATACAGCAACAGGCGTTCGGCAGCCTTCTCACGTTGCCGCTTTTCAGGCAGGTCATTCAAGTCATCGGCTGCGATCCCCGCCTCTCGGCACAGTGCCAGCAACTGCTGCGCGCCCTCGTCGAGCCGCCACACCAGCACTCGCGTGCCTTCAGGATATGTCATTTCTTGCACAAACATGGAAGCAGCCAGCTATTACCGGGAAAAGGGAATCAAGGAGAGGGGATTGGGGAATGCTTATCCGACGCCGTTCTTGGCGAGGTCAATGCGGGTGAGCACCTTGGGGTTGTCTTCGCTTGCAGCGATCCACGAGCGATAACGACGACGGTTGACGAAGCGCTCCACCAGATAGGCCAGGATAAACATCACGGGCACCTGTAGCCACATCATCCAGTAGTGGTGAGACACTTGATAGAGGGTGGCGCCGTTGGTCTGCATGAGGACATAACCATTACTCATCCAAGTTGCCGGGACGCAGTCGCCCACGACATACCACAAGCGCGACATCAGGTAGCGAGGCCACGAAGCACCTGTCAGGAAGACGAACACCACCGACGAGAACACGAACAGCAGGAAGACACTCTCGCGCTCGTTGACAAAGGCCTGCAGCGTCTGTCCCATCAGCGACACGCCGATGATGAACGGCACGGCGAGACAGATGATGTGCAGGAGATTGCCATACTGCGGGAAACCGAACATCAGCGGCACATAGTGCAGCACATAGATGACGGGGAGCACGTAGATGATCTGATGGCACATCATCTTGCCGATAATCGTGGCTCCAGGACTGGCCTCGATGGCCATCGGGTCACGACCGCCGTTGCGGCGGCGACGCTCAATGCTGCCGCCATGCAGCATGGCGATACCCAATATCATACTCTGTTGCAGCACCAGCGGCAAGATGAACAGCAGCACGGCGCTGGCAATACCCATCGCAGGATTGCCCACAGGCACCTGACGGTTCTCGATGATGCTGCCACCCATGTTGAGCACTGGCTCGACGATGGCTGACAGCCGCTCGCCGCCCATGGCCTGAGTGACATTAGACAGGGCGGTAAACATCGCCTTGTAACGCATCATCACGCTCATGTCGCAATAGAGCGACACGTGACCCTGGTCGCCACGCTCAACGCTCTGGGCAAAATCGCGCGGCACATACAGGATGCCGTAGCACGCCTTGCGGTGCATCGCCTCCTGGGCCTCCTGCATGTTGGCGGCATAGCCCACGATGGAGACCTCCTGGGTCGCATCCATACGGCGGACGAGTTCGCGGCTCATGGCTGTGCGGTTGTCATCGACGACGACAACGGCCTCGTCACGCACTACCTCGGGGTTATAAATCAGGGCATACAACACAGGGTAGACCGCATTGAGCAGCAGGAAGAAGATGACTACACCCTCATCGCGGAACACGAGCAGCAACTCGCGTCCACACACCCTGAGCACCTGGATAAACCACAGGAACAGGCGGCTATGTTTCATCTTTTCGGTCATATCTTATCAGGGAATATACACGGGATTCAGACACTCCTTCTTCAAGCGCCATGACAGCAGCATGGGCAGGATGGTAAACCCGATAAGTGCAGCATAATATACTCTTGAATAATACAGGTCGATGCCATTCAGCGCCTGGTCAACCATAATGAGGAAGTAGTACTTGATCGGCATCACATAGCCTAGTGACTCAACCCAGGGGTACAAGGCCTCCTCGGGCAGTGAGAATCCTGTAAACGAGAACGAAACCATACCCAACAGGGTACACAACATTGTGCCGTAGCGGAAGTTGGGCGTGAAGCAGAACATCAGTACTGCAAAGCTTTGGTTGGCCACAACAAGGAGGAACATCGCGCTGAGCATGTGCCACGGGTTGCAGTTCAGCGGGAAGTCATAGCAGCGGTACATCATCCACTGGATAAACCAGCCCACGGCGGTGAACAGCACCGTCTGGGGCACCAGCTTGCCCACCAGGGCGAGGAACATGCTGTCGCCCGAGGTCTTGAGCCACTGGCGACTCAGACCCGACTTGAGTTCCATGCCCAGCGAGAATGCCGTCACCAGCAAGATGAACAGCGACAGGAAGCAGGGCACAAAGGTGGAGTTCAAGTAGTAGTCATAGTTGATGAACGGGTTGCCTGGCATGTGGATGTGTGTCTGATAGGGCTGCAGGGCGGCTGCAATCTTCTGCTCCGGGATACCCACGGTGCGCAGGGCTGTCTGCACGATGGCACCGTTGGCGAGCAATGACATGGTCTTGAAGCCCTTGTACTGCATCGAGGCAGGGGCATAATAGGCATAGTTCACATAGTAGCTCACCACTGGCTGACGACCACCCAGTGCCTCCTCTTCGAGATATTCCGGAATGAGGAAGAAGCCCATCACCTCGCCGCGCTGCACGGCATCACGAGCCTCGGCAAAATTGCTGTAACGGTGGCAGATGTTCACCTGCTGGAAGCCGTTCAGCGTGCGCGACACTTGTCGTGACATGATGCTGTTGTCCAGGTCAACGATGCCCACAGGCACATTCTGCACGCTGCCGCTCTTGATCAGGTCCATCAGGTACCAGCAGCACAGCAGCGGCATGATGACGATCAACAGGAAATACATGGGTCGCCGCACGAGCTGGATGCACCCGCGCTTGAAAGAACGCCCTATATATTTCAGAATCATCACTTCTCTATTTTCAATTTCTCAACCCTCTAGAATATCTAGATCATCTAGACCCTCTAGAAACCTAAAGCCTAAAACCTAAAGCCTAAAACCTACTTCTCCAGAATAATCGACATGCCGGGGCGCAGGTTGGGCACCTTGGTGGTGGGACGCATCTTGACCTCAAAGGTCTTGCTGTCATACTGGCCCTGGGCCTTGGCGGCCTGCCAGACGGCATAGCTGCCCATGTCGTGGATGTAATAGACCGACATCTTGGTCTGCATGTTGTTCAGGGCGGGGATACGGACGTTGACGACCTTGCCCATCGGCAGATCATTCAACATTTCCTCGCGCACGCTGAAGCTCGCCCACATCTCGTCAAGCTTGGCGATCGACATGATGGGAGTTCCCATGGCCACGAGCTCACCCTCCTGCGGATAAATCTCACTCACCTCACCGTCACACGGAGCCACAAGCACCTGATCCTCGAGCAGGCTTTCGACCTCCATAACGGTGCCTCGTGCGGCATTTGCCATACTGCGAGAGGCATTCTTGTCCTCCTGCTGGGCACCCTTTACTGCCAGGTCATACTGCGCCTTGGCGGCTTTGACCTGGGCGGTGGCAGCGTCATAGGCGGCCTTGGCCTCATCGCGTTTCTGCTGGGTGGTAACACCCTGCTTGTAGAGGTTCTCCACGCGCTGATAGGTCTTCTCGGCGATAGTCTGGGCGGCAACGGCCTGCTGCCACATGTTGTAGGCACCCTGTTTCAATTCCTCACGGGTACCCTTCTCGGCCTTCTGGTTCTGGGAAGCAGCAGCTTGCTGCATCTGCTTGGCCTGATAATACTTGGCATCGACGGTGCTGGAATAGATGCTCACCAGCTTGTCACCCTTGTGTACCGTGTCGCCCTCGTGTACATAGAAGCGCACGATGCGACCCGGCAGCTTACCGCTCACGCGCACGGCGTCACAGTCGGCCTGGCCCTGAACGGTCGTTTCGGCGGGATGGATGAGCAGGATGCCCACAACGGCAATACTAGCCATCACCAGTGCAAACACTGCCAGCGCTGCCAGCAGCGCTTTGTCCTTCTTGCGGACCACAGTTCTCTGTTCGTCTTTTTCCATATTGAGTCGTCAGTTTTTAGTTGTCAGTCTTTATTATCCTAATAGCTCATCGTTCCCATGACCTTGGCAAGGTACTCGTGGGTGAGCTGGACGTCGATCTCGGCATCAATTTTCTCGCTGTTGGCTTTGAGCCATGCAGTCTGGGCGGCAAGCACCTCATCGATGGTGCCCATTCCCTCCTTGAAGGCGATGCCAGCGATGCGCAGGTTCTCGTCGGCCTGATTCAGGTTGGCCTTGGTGGCCTCAAGGGTCTTATAGGCCTCCTGATAACGGAAGGCAGCCTGGCTGATCTGCAAGGCGATTTTCTCCTTAGCATCGTCGAGTTCCAGACGCTTGACGTCGGCCTCGACCTTGGCGGCCTTGACCTTGTTGCTCAAGCCACCCCAGTGCCACAAGGGCACCTTGAGGGTTGCACCGACGCTGAAAGCCGCCCCAAAGCGATTCTCAAAACCGTCATAGCTGTTGGGATTGGTAGCGTGCAGGGCAGCGACAGCAGCCAGCTTGGGCATCATCTCGCTGCGAGCGACCTTGACCTGCTGGTCATAGATCTTGGTAGCCAACGTCAGCGAGCGGATGTCATGTCGCCTGTCATAGACCTCGTTCAGATTGAAGTTGGACGGGGCAAGCGTGATATCCAAGTTGTCTTGGCCCTCGTCGGCTAGGGTCATCATGGTGTTGACGGGCAAGCCGCACAGCTGCGCCAGCAGCATGCGCGACAGGGTCACGCCATTGTTGACCTTAGTCAGATCGACGTTGGCCTCGTTGAGTTTCACATCAACAGCGAGCTGATTGGCACGGGTGGCAACACCCTCGTTGACCATTGCCTTGACATCATCATCGAGTTTCTGCACGAGACCCACATAGCTGGTGGCAAGCTTCTGCTTGGCACAGAGCGAAACGACCTGCCAGTAGGCGGCATCAACATTATAGATGACATCCTCGACCTTGCTCTCGCGCATCTCGCGGGCGAGCTGCTCGGCCAGGTTGGTAATCTCGTTCATGGCAGTGATTTTTCCGCCCATGTAGATGGGTTGAGTCACCGTCAGGGCACCACCCATCAGGTTGTGGATGTTATAGGTCAGACCACTCTTGGGCAACAGCGCCACCGTCGAGGGGACAAACTGACCATTCTCGAGCTGCAGGGGAGCCCCAGTGCGCGGATCGATGACTAGGTTGAAGTCATAGGCGCCCGTCTGCAGGTTGAACGACTTGGTGGGCAGCATCTGGTCCTCCTTGATGAGCGACACCTTGCGCGAATTATAGACATAACCCGCCATGAGGTCAAACTGCGGCAGATAGGCGGCAGCGGCCTCCTTGCGTTGATAGCCTGCCTTGTCGATGGCAAGCGATGCCTGCTGGATTTCCTTATTGTTGCGCAGCGCCATGTGGCGGCACGAGTCCAACGTCACCACCTGGGACGATGCCATTAACGAAATGGCGCAAAGCGCTATAAGAATGATATTACGCATATCCTTACTGATAAAAAAGGTCTGTTTTAACGCTGCAAAATTACTACAAATTGCATAAACAAAAAACATCTGTCCCAAATAATCCACTATAAGTGAAAAACGGAACAGTGCTTCATCATGTATGAAATAAAAACTCAATTTGTTTTTCTGAATACAAATTGAGTTTAATTATTCAGCGCATAGCACTGCTATGATGACTGGTTTTGATCGATGATATAGTCCCCTACCCCTTGTAGAAACACTTGACCTCGCCGACAGGGAGCTTGCCCACAAGCAGCAAGGGGATGCGGTCGGCTTCGGTCGACATCCATGCGCTCAGGTTGTCGCTGGACTTCTTGCCGCCCTCCTGGGTGAAACGGAAGTCAATACGGTGGGCTTTACGCTTGGTGCCGTCGCGCATCTTGATGTTCTCCACACCCTTGTAGTTGATGGTGAGGTACTCCTTCTCCTTGCCCGAGAAGATAATGGTCGTGTAGTTCTTGTTGCGGCTCAACTCATCATAGTCCAGGTTGCGTAGCATGTAGAAGACGCTCACCATATCATAGGCCTGCGACTTGGCACTCAGGTCAATGGACGTGGTGCCGCTCTTGCGGTAACGCGTGCAATGGGCCTTGGTGTTGCTACTACTATAGGAGAACTTGATGACATCGCGGGCATAGTAGTCCTTCTCATGCGTCAGCTTCTCATAGAGCAAGGGTTTGAGGTCATTGTTCATCGTGCACTTGAGGGTGTCGCGCACGGGATAGACCTTGTCGGCCCATGAGCGTGTTTTGCCCGTGAGCTGGGCATAGTAGCCGTCCTTGGTCTTGCGGGTGCTCAAGGTGGCATCGGCAGCATGCTTCCATATCAGGCCCCAGTGATAGACGACCTCATAGTTGAGGGTCTCATTGCTGAAGTCCTTTGCCTCCACCTGCTGCGGCATGACCATCGCCAGCAGCAACAATACCGTAGTCAATAATCTCTTCATCGCTAATGGTTTTAATTGTTTCACCTTAGACCCAGAAAATCCCGATTGGTTTAATCGGGATTCCACCGGGTCAAGTATTAAAACATTCTATCATTCACCTGCCAGCAACATCCTAATCAATGTTGTGACATCATTGATATTGATAATCTTGTCGCCATCCACATCGGCATTATCCATGTTGACCATTTCGCCATTGGCTGACAGCAGATAACTGATCAACAACGCAACATCATCAATATTCAGTTTACCGTCACCATCCACATCTCCAGCGAGCACAAACTCTGCCTTCAGCTTGTCAAATATAAAATTGGCGCGCTGCCGTAGCCAATTGGCAGCCTTGACCGACTGCGCAGCGTAATTGGTGTTATCAAGACCTGCCGCCTTATTCTTGGCGAAAGACGGTGCAACATATTGATAATAGTCCTGACAGAACTCACACAACTCGTCCAGCTTGTCACCCATGAAATCTTTCCACAGCCCGAACAAGTGCTCACCAGTATCAGACCCATAACGCAGCCTCCTGATGAAGTACTGTTGATCAAGAGGCGCAAGGTATAAGTCGGCTGTTGCATTATAGCCAAAATAGGTGGCATTGGATGTATTGTAACCATAAGCCCAGTCTAGATCCCAAACTGGTCCAAAACAGAATTCACTGCTGTCTTCCAAGAGATTAGCATTAAAGCAGAACAGGCTTTTGGGATGAATGATCTCGGTATTCAGAATCAGATCATTAAGCATCAGATAACGGGCCAAACAGTCTATATCTGCTTGTTTAGAGAAATCACTTCCAGACAGGACGCTTACCACAAATTGATTAAACCGATTTTGAATCATGTTCATCGTGAGCACAGTGCTGTCCTCTTCAAAATTGGGATGCTTGATGTTGACAGGGATGCTATTCATCGATGTCTTGAACTTTTGGGTATCTGCTTCTTCATAATACACGTCCAGTTCAAGCAAAACAGCAGCCGTTTCATCTTCTAAGTCTATACTGTTATTCGAGAAACCCACCTTCTCGGTAAAATTGTAGCTGCCTTTATAGGTCCCATTGACGTATAAATCAACCGGGATCATGTCATTGACAGCAACCGTACCAATTAAACTTGCGGCTTTCATACCAATGGCATTGGTCAACATCGACCCCTTTATCTTGTTTGCCAACAATACCCAGTTCATACCTTTAGAAAGGCCCAAAGGCCTTACTTTTTTTGCAAATTTCAGGCGGTACGGATTTTTTGCATCAGGATTGGACGACCATGAGGCATTCCCGCGGCCTCTGATCTTTACCGAGTCGGTCATTGACGGATATACCCCAGCGCCATCAATGACAATCTCAGCATCGACATACTCTGTTTTGCTAGTGATGTTCACGCCGCCCACGGTGTTAATGTCAATACGAGGAACAGAAGTACTGTGGTCGGTCAGAAAATCCACATGAATGGTATATGTCCTGCCAAAAGGCAACATCGCATATTCACCTGACGCCTGACGAGAAAGAATCAAGTCACCAGGATAACCGACGACATAAGTGCGGCTGTTGTCAAAACGCAAGCGACTCACCTTACTCTCCTGCTCCTTGCCGTCAACATAGGCACGAGCATTCTCATCAGACAACATGAACGATGACGTGAGCCTCTTGCCGATACCCGCAACAGTCACGCTGACCACATCATCGGTAATTATTCCGACAGCATCCGAGAACAATTGATAATTGTACTTGTTGTTGAACCTGAAGTATGAAAACGTGGGCAATTCCTTGCTGAGTTGCTCATCAACGGATGCTATCGCCTCCATTGGATAGGAGTAAACTGTCCCATCATGAGCGACAAAGGAAATCCGTCCTGCCTCTTCTGTCATCGTCTGTAAACAGGTGTCCGGGAACACATAGAGACGACCGTCATTAAAGGTCACATAGGTAGTCGCTTCAGCCTCAACTACACGAAACAGCGCACTGATAACCAACAAGAGAAAGCACAGATAGCGGCTTCTGCTCTTGTCTTTCAATAACTTTTCCTTTCTCATTATTGATTTATAAAGGCTTTTTGATGAACTATGTTAAAAAGAGAAGGTAATTAATCCATTTAAAGCTCTCGGCACAGCGTCAGTGACATTCTACCGCCCGCCTTAACAGCCCCAGCCACCACTTGCCGCCCATCGCACCAGATCGTACAATCCACACGATAGGGTCTAATAGAATATGCCTTTATCTTGGGTCTGGTCCATGGGGATGCCGATGAGGGAGCTGGCGGGGACGGTCACGCAGGTCGTGTCGCCATCGAGCGTGAAGCTCTTGTTGTCCATGGTGGAGCCTTTACACTCGCTGATGATCACATCCCCCCCCTTGAAATCGGAACTGGCGCTGAAGGTCAACGTCACTACTGCCGCTGTAGCTGGTGGGTAACATGTGGCACTCCTTGGAAAAACGAACACGATATAGCCACGTGCCGGCAACGCACGGCACACCAAATGCATATCGAAACCCTTGCTGTACTTGGTCAGGTCGGAATCATCCAGCGCCATGCCTTCGGGCAATGACATGTCGAACTGGAAGCCTCGCATCGCTGTCTCGTTGGCAAGCATTACCGGCACACTGATGACAGAATCCCTATCGAGCTCAAAGTCCTCGATGTAAAAACGGTTGGACTGGGCTGCCACTGTCAATGTTGCCATAACAGCCAGTAAAGTCAACAAGATATGTTTCATAATCAGATTCTACTTATTTATATATGTGGCG
>Ga0247609_10001663_pt1 | contig 25721 bp, 17 predicted proteins | sample 172DNAGHGlowgp2_FD_193487 | JGI IMG/M metagenome (GOLD analysis project Ga0247609, IMG submission 193487) | Sheep rumen microbial communities from Palmerston North, Manawatu-Wanganui, New Zealand - 1728 DNA GHGlow gp2 | ecosystem: Host-associated > Mammals > Digestive system > Stomach > Rumen ...
GCAAAAAGAAGAGTATGATATTGATATACGTGCGCTTCTTGCTGGCGCGGATAGTAAAAAAGTTAAACCAAAATATTGGATAAAAAATATAGACGAAAAAGAATTATAGGAGGCTATATAATATGGCAATTATTCTTGATAAATATGCTATCAAAGAAGTCGCTGATGTTATGTTCTATGAGTTAGACTCAAAGGGCGCACCTTCTGCTCCAGTACTTTATCTTGATACTCTTAAGACTTCAACTTTAAGTCAGAGTTCAGAAACTGTAGATGCTACTGGTGGTAAAGGTAACGTTAAGATTCTTTCATGGGATACTAATAAAGAGCTTACTTTAGAGCTTGAAGATGCAGTATTTAGCGCTAAGTCACTTGGTATCATGTTTGGTGGTACTATGAAAGATAACAGTCTTGCTGGTCAAGAAGTGCTTAAGACTTTAAAGGCAGCAGATATCAGCGCTTCTACCGAAACTGGTGAAACAGATTATTGCATTTTTGAATTAAAAGGACAGAAGTATTATATTGCAAAAAATAGAGTTACTACTTTTGTATATCTTGCTGGTAATGCCGTTCCAACTGCTGTAGAGACACCAAATTGGGAGACAAAGAACTTTGATTTTGTTACCTTCGACTTATTAGATTGCACCATGAGCGCTACTCCTGCTTCACTTTCTAATACTGCTGTTAAAAATGGTATTGAAATTAATATTGGTGCAGAGTTTGGCGATAATACTTATTACATTACTGGTGATACTTATGCTAGAAACGTTGCTTCTGGTAAAGATGAATTCCTTCAATTTATTATTCCAAAAGGAAAGGTTTCTGCAGAAGACGTAAGTCTTACTATGGAAGCAGATGGTGACCCAGCTACATTTGCTATGACGGTTAATTGCTTAAAGGCTATTGATGGTACAATGGTTAAACTTGTTAAATATGAACTTAATTCAAATACTGTAGGTTCTGGAGCTAAGAATAAGGGTGTTGCTTCTGTACTTAACCAATATAATAGAGGTACTGAGCATATGCCTTGGGATAGTCCAAAATCAATTGTTAATTCTTCGCTTACAGAAGGTGAGCCTTCAGATAATACCGAAGACTAATTTAATGAACAATTTTAATGGCGGGGAGGCGGCGATGCCTCTCCGCTTCTTATTTATAGAGGATAATTAAATGGATAATGAATTTGGTATGCAAGAACTGTACTCTGTACAGCTAAAACCCACTTATCCTATAGAGGTAAAAGGGAAAGAAATCGCCGCGGGCGAAGTAATCGCGGCATTTGATAAAATTCAAATCGCTAATTTTAAAGAAATCCATAAAGAGGTCGCGGCCCAGGGTGGATATCAGAATCGTAAATTGGTAATTTGGAATAGGACTGAGGGAGTAGATTTAATTTTCACACAAGGTATTTTTTCAAAGACGCAACTTGCGTTAATGAATAATGCTCGTTTAGTTGAAATTAGTGAAAATCAAGTCATTCGTATAGCACAACGTGATGAACTTGAAACAGATAGTGAAGGGAAAATTACATTAACCCACGCACCTATAAACTCGTGGATTTTTGTTTATAATAAAGAAACAGGTGAGAAACTGACGGGTCTTTCTAGAATCGATGAAAAGACACTTCAAACTTCTTTAGTCTATAAAGATGTTATTGTAGATTATGAATATGGATATAATAATGGCGCAGATGTAGCTTTCGTAGGTGAAGATATATTTGAAGGTTTCGTGACTTTAGAAGGTCGTACAAGAATAAAAGATGACGTAACAGGTGAAACTCATACAGCTATTATTTATATTCCAAAATTAAAAATTACGTCAGATTTTAATCTCACATTAGGACAAAATGCTCAACCTGTTGTGGGGCGGTTTACGGGAACCGCGCTGGCGACAGGGGATAGAAAACAGTCTAGAGCCTTAGAAATTTATTTTTTGGATGAGGATATAGATAGAGATAATGAATGGCGTTAATTTTTAATTAACGCTATTTTTTATTTGTGTTTATGGAGGACTAAAATGGATCAAAGAATTGGGCTTCGAATAGATGCCATAGGTAATTTTAGTAATGTGATTGGAGAGGTTAATAAACTTCAATCTCGTTTACAAAGTCTGAAACTTCCGTCTAATTTGAATACCAAGTTTGAGAGTAGTATAAAAAATATTATAGATAAATATAATGAATTCCAGACTTTAGCAAATAAAGGGGTAAAAACAAAAGGAGATTTTTCAAAATTAAATAGTTCAGCTAAAGAAGTTGAATCATCTATTCGTGCTTTAAAAAAGGAATTAAATGGTGTGTCAGAGCAAAAACTTATGGTACAAGTTAGTAATTTACCAGAAGTAAAAGCTCTGGAGCAAGAAATTCAGAGATTGAAAAAAACTTATTCTGAATTAAATAATCTTGGGACAAAAAAAATCCAGGGTGTTTTTGGAGAAGAAGAAGTTAATAAAATTAGAAAGCTTGTTGGTGAGTCAAAGAATTTAAAGCCTGCTTTAGAAAATGCTTTTAAAGCAATTCAAACTGGAAATATAGAAGAAGGTTTAAAGGAATTAAATGAATTTGAAAATGCTTTAAAAAAGATAAATGGAGCCGCGCTTAAAAACTTCCAAAAAGATAATCCAAATAGAAAATCACAAATTGGTGAGTACATTAAAAATGCTAGAGAAGAATTAAATTTAATGAATTCTGGAGTCTCTGAAGCAAAAGCTAAATTAGATCAATTAAAAACTGATAAATTTAGTGAAATGACTAGAGGGATTTCTACAGCTAAGGCGCAACTTGATAATTTAAGTGATTCTGCTTCTAGAAGCACTAAAGAAATTTTAAATACTGCAAGAGCCACTCAGAATATGGAATCCCAATTAAGCGGATTACAAACTCAGGCAAATTATTTCTTTGGTTTGCAGAATATGATTCAGCTGTTTAGAAGAGGTTTAAGTGACACTATTCAAACAGTAAAAGACTTAGATAAAGCAATGACTGATACTGCAGTAGTAACAGACATGAGTGTTAGTGATTTATGGGCGCAGCTACCAGATTATACAAAACTAGCTAATAAATTAGGTGCAACTACTCAAGGGGCCTATGAAACTATGACTCTGTATTATCAACAGGGTTTGAATAAAGAAGAAACGTTTGAAATAGGCGAAGAGACTATGAAAATGGCACGTATTGCTGGTTTGGACTATGCTCAAACTACTAATATGATGACTGCTGCTCTTCGTGGTTTCAATATGGAGCTGAATCAGACTTCTGCTAAACGAGTTAATGATGTTTATTCAGAATTGGCTGCTATTACCGCATCTGATACGCGTGAATTAGGTTTGGCGATGGAGCGTACTGCATCTATTGCTCATTCAGCAAATATGGATTTTGGTAATACCACTGCTTTCTTAGCACAAATGATTGAAACAACTAGGGAAGCACCAGAAAACCTCGGTACTGCAATGAAAACAATTATTGCAAGATTCCAAGAATTGAAAGCAAATCCATATGAAATTTCAGAGGTCGAAGGCGAAGAAGTTGATTTTAATAGAGTTGATAAAGCCTTAAAATCCATTGGGGTTGACTTGATGGATAATAGAGATAAGTTTAGAGATTTAGATGATGTATTTTTAGATATTTCTTCTAAATGGGATGGCTTATCTCAAACTCAACAGAGATATATTGCTACTATTGCTGCCGGCGCAAGACAACAGTCACGTTTTCTTGCTATGGTGCAGAACTATGATAGATTAAAAGAGTTAACTGACGCTGCAGCAAATAGTGAAGGTGCATCTGATATACAATTTTCAAAAACTTTAGACTCTATGGAGGCTAAATTAAATAAGTTACATAATGCCTGGGATCAATTCATGATGGGTATTACAAACAATGAACTTATTAAAAGTGCAACCGGTTTTGCGGTTAAAGTATTAGATGCTATTAATAAAATTGAAACTGGAATAGAACATGCTGGCGACAAAATTGGTGGAATTTTTGGAGATATTTTTAAATCAGTTACCTCTTTTACCGGCTTATTACTTGGATTTAAAGGAATAGGAAAATTAACTGATATTGGAATCGGTGCTCTCGGCGGCTTATTAGGCATGGGTAGAGGTACCGGCGCGAGTATGTTTGGTGGAATGAGTGGTATACGTCAATCTACAAATATGGCTCAAGCTAAAGCAATTTCTAGTCCTATCGTTGCTGCAATTAATAAACTGACTGCAGTAATGACAAAAGGAAAAGTTGGCGGTCCACAAGAAAACTATAGTCGTGGAGTCGGAAGAGAAGAACTCAAAAATAGACGTAAACAATTACGAAATTTAGTAGTAGATGAAACCGATGATACTTTAGCAGGGAAAATTAAGACACCAAAAAGTTTTAATATTGATCAGTTTACAGGAGCTTTTAAAGACTTAAATAAAGAGGAACAAGCTGCTTTATATAGAGGGCAAAAAGGTACTCGAGAAGCTATCCAAAGAAATTTTGAAGAATCGGTTAAAAATTTAAAAGTCAGTGATAGTGCTCAAAAAGCGGCTTCAACGTTTTATACAGATTTAGATTATGCAATGGCTAATGGTTCTGAGAATGTTGAAGCTGGGTTATCAAAAGCTTTTAATTTAGTAGAAGCTAGCAGAGTAATAGGAGGACCTGCTGGGGAAGAGTTACATAAGGCTGCGCTAGAGCAAAGAAAACAATTAATTAGAGAAATGGCATCGCAGAAAGATGCTAAAGGAAATCCTTTAAGAGGAAAAGAATTAGAAAAAGCGTGGCGTGCAAAAGAAGCGGGTCTTTATGGACAAAATATTAAATTAAATAATGACGAAGTTGGTAAGTTAACTTCTCGTATGAACGGGTTAACTTCTGCAGCAAACAACACCGGTGCCGCATTTATGCAAATCGGTATGACTATGCAGTCTATTGGTTTTGAAAAATTAGGCGGAGTAGTTAGTGTAGTCGGTAGCTCATTACTATCAGTTGGTATGATGGCAGAAACGGCTTCTCATGGTTTAAAAGTTTTAAAAACAGAGGCCGCAGGTGCATATAGTGTATTAGTTGGTGCTGCACCGGCTTTAGCTATTGCTGGAGGAGTACTTGCTGCAGCATTTGTTGCATTTAAAATAAATCAAAATAGAATAAAAGAAATTCGAAAAAGTGGTAAAGAAGTAGTAGATGTTTATGAGGAAACCACTAAATCAATACAAGAAAATTTAAATAAAATAGATAAAATTCAGCCAGATTGGGACAAATGGGCTGCGGGTGTCGATGCCAATGGCCACAACGTTAGTCTCGGCTCAGAAGAATTTCAAGATTATAAAAATGCTGTAAAGGATTTAACCAAAGCGCATCCGGAATTAATTAAAGGGTATAATGCCGAAGGAGAAATTCTTGTTGATAATAATACAGTATTAAAAGAAGCGATAAATTTAGAGAAACAAAGACAAAAAGAAGCTACAAAAAATTATATAGCAAATGGACAAAAAATTGTAGACAAACGAAATACTACTAAACGTTGGCAAAAAAGTCAGGATAATCAAATCGATCCGACTATAGCTTCTCATGGTCTTAGTGCAAATGCATACGGCGCAGGCGGAAGTCAAATTCAGAAGGATGCTGAAGAAGCTGTAAGAGCAATACAAAAAATAGATGGCGGTGAAGAAGTCCTAAAAAGATGGGGCGTCACTTTTGATAATTTAGGTAATATTACTGAACAAGGTATAAATGCCATTAGAGATCATGGTGGTGATATTCAAAATGCTTTAGTTGATGCTTTTAGTGGTACTGAAATTACTGATGCACAACAAACATTATTAAATAACTCTAATGACGCGATAGCCCAATTAGGAAAAGATTTTAAGGGCGTAGAAGATGCTTCAAAAGAAACTTTCGATGCCTTAAAAGTTTATGCCACGGATCAGGGTGCTTTCCAAAATCTAGATGAAGAGTTAATAGCTCCTTATCAACAAAATTTGAAAAGAATAGCCGAGAAAGATATAAGCTGGGGTGATATGCAAAAAGAAGTTAATGCTCTTAGCGCTGAATATCAAAATCTTGGCGGACATTTATCAGAATATCAAGACGTACAGGAAAAAGTTAGGGAAGCACAAGAAAAATTTGGAAAAAACCTTGATATAAACGAATATCAGCAGAAAGTCAATGAAGCAATTGAAAATGCTGGTATGGATGAGTGGATTACGACTTTAAGGAGTAGTTCAGATCAAGCTGACCAAATCCTTGCGGATTGGTTTGAAAACCAGAAAGAAAGGTTTCTAGATTTATCTCAATCACTACCAACTTTAGAAGATGGATTTAATACTTTAACTAGTGAAATTGCTTCTGCAAATAACGCTTATGACAATTGGACTAAAAAGAATGAAGGTGGAGATTATTATACAGCTTCTGATGGATTCAAAAAGATGTTTGATGAAGTTAATGACGGGGTTGATAATTTAGGCAATAAATCTCAATCTTGGTGGTCCGCAGCAGAAGCAATGATGGGCGAGGATTACGTTTGGAATCATAGTGAAAAAACAGTCGCTGCCCATATGAAAACAATTGGGACTTACTTTGAAGAAGGGAAAAAAGGTGTTGACAATTTTATATCTGATGTTTCATATAAATTTCAAGATAATAAGCTTCAAGATGGTTCTAATGAATTAGTTAGTAAATATATTGATCTTACCGATAAAGGACTTGAATTTAAACTTGATGATGTTAGTGACGAAAAGTTCAAAGCAATAGCTGATGCTATTGGCTTATCTACGGATGCTTTTACCGCTTTATTAAATAAAGCTAGACAATTTTATGATATAGATTTTTCTAATGTAGAAGATATGCGCGCGGCAATTGCCGGAGGCGGTACTGCAATGATTGGTACTAGTACAGATACCAATGGTCAGCAGAATCTATACATGAGAGAGTCTGAGTTTAGATCACAGATAAGAGCTGCTAATCCTAATGCATCTAAAAAAGAACTCAAAGATGCAGAAAATGAATTAAAAAATAATGGCACAATTTTATTAAAAGATTTAAAAGATATAACACAAAAACAGCTTAGCGGATATTTTAAAGATTGGGGTATAGCAGATACCAATGGTAAAACTGATGCTTATAGTTTTATTTCATCTTTAAATAAACTACAATATAATAAAGATGAAATTCAAGAAGCTTTTAAAAATAATAATGGATTAATTTCAGATTATAATAAAGCTGATTTTGAAGGTTTATATAATCAAATTAAAACAAATGAAGACCCAACGGCAGGTTCTGTATTCTCTATTCAAGGAACTACAGAAGGAATTCTGAGTGCAGTTAACGGTATAGCTCTAAGTATGGGTATTCTTACAAAGGGCGCAAGTGATGAAATAGATGCGGGTGTTAAAAAAGCTGAAGATTATACAAAAAAAGAGACAGATGTTGCAGACTATAACAATTATGGTGAGTACAAGAAAAAACAAGAAGAAATGTATTCTAGCTTGTCTGCGGCCGAAGAGCAATTAGTTGCTGCTAGAGATAAGCATGATCCTGGTACTCAAAAATATAAAGATTTAGATGAAAAAATTACAACTATAGATGATTCTTTAAAAGCAGTAGAAAAATATCAATTAAGTAGAGAAGAATTTCTTCAAAAAAGAAAAGAAGTGGCTAATACAGTTGCTACAGATTCTGGTAAGGAAGTAACTAAGGCTTATAATAATACTGCAGTTAATGAAAAAAATCAACTAGATACTGATAAATTTGAAAGTTTAATTACTAGTGTTCAGGCAAATATAAAAGATAAAAATGATCAAAATAATGTAATAGGTCAGTATTTACAAAATAATGCAAAAATATTAAATGACCAGGGCGCAAGTAATAAACAAATATCTGCTAGCATTCAGTCTGCTGTACAAAAAATGGCAGATCACGGTATGAAACCTCAAGAAATTGCTGCAGCTATTAATCAAGGCTATGGAACTACTTTAACGTCGAAAGATGTTACAACTACTGCTGAGGGTAAGACAACGGTTAACTTAGATCAGCAAAATTTACAAGAGCAATTATCAAATTTACAGGCTGATGTAACTGCTAATCTTGTAGGTATTAACATTAAAAGTAATGCCACTGGACAGAATAATCCAAATTCTGCTTTCCGTCGTACTGGTACAATGGCGCGTGGTTCTCGAAAAGGCTATACAATTTCTGGTCGCCCAACTCTTATGGGAGAAGAAGGAGAAGAAGTTGTTTGGGAGCCAAAACGTAATGAAGCCTATATAGTTGGTTCTAATGGGCCTCAATTTGGGAATATTTCTAAGGATGCTGTTGTATGGAATGCTGAACAAACTAAAAGAATCAAAAAGAATAGTAAGTCATCTACTAATTTAGGTACTGGCGCGAGAGGTATTACCCCTATTGGCACCATGAAGGGAGGTAATGCTGGAGGTGGCGGATTAAAAATACCTGGTTTACTTAATGTTGATGCGACAGCGAATATTCAAGATGTCGTACAACCAGCTGATAAGCCAGAGATTCCAGTAAAAGCTAAACTTGAGGTAGAAGGTGCTGAAAAAGGTGGTATAGTTAATAAAATTAAAGGACTGTTTGGTAAAGGAGAAAGCGGACCAAAGATTAAAGTCACTGCAGAAGCTACTAAAGTTAACATTAAAGAACAAGCAGAGGCGGTAAAACTTACTGGAGATATTGTAAAATTAAATAATAAAGCTGATAACGTAAAGGGTGTAGAAGCCACTGCAACAGTCATTAAAGTTACAAAAAGTGGTCAAGTTACGGGTGAACCAGTTAAAGTGAAAGCAACAGCTGTAGTTAGTGGTAAGGCTTCTGGTTCAGTTTCAACTACTACAATTAAAACTAAAAGTGATAATACAGCTCAGCAAAATATTAATAATATCAAACGTAGCGGGACAGTATTGGTTAAAACCAAAGCAGATAATGCCGCTCAAAAAGCTATTAATAATATTAAAGGTAAAGATGTTACTATTCATATCAAACCAAGTTTCGAGGGGACTTGGACAAAAAATGCCACTGTTAAAGTAAACCATGCTGCGCAAGGACAAAATAATTATATTGCTCATCGTACTGCGCCATCTTTTGGTTCTGCTGCGCGTGGTCGTGGTGGGAAACTTGGCCCAACAGGGAAAGGAGGTTTAACACTCACCGGTGAGAAAGGGTTTGAAATAGCTTGGTTACCTTCTGAAAATCGTTCGATGATTCTTGGTGCTCAAGGGCCACAGATGTTAGAGCTTCCTAATGATGCTGTTGTTTGGAATCATAAGCAATCTAAGGATATTTTAAAGAAAAAACAAACTATTTCGGCTGGATCTATGGGTAATAGTGTCGGTGGTATTGTACCAGTTCCTAAGCCAAGTAGTTCTAATAATAATAATAAAAGTAGTAGTAAAACTGTTAAAAAAGCAGCGACCAGTACCGCAAAACATGTAAAAAACAATAGTGATAAAGTCGCCAAAGCCGCAACAGATACCGCTAAATCGATTGGATATGTTTCTGTTTGGTGGGAAAATATAGCTCGTAAAACAGAGAAATCTCAACGTTTAATGGATGATAATGCTAAAGCATTTGGAAAGTACATTAAAGAAATGCGTGCGACACTCCATAAAACTGGAGAATCACTGAAATCTGGTGGAGGCGGTGGCGATGATTATATTAAAAGTATAACTAAATATATTGGCTATAATCAAGCGCAGGTTAATAAAGCAACTGCAGAGTTAAAACAACTTGATAAAGGAACTGCCGCACAACAAAAAGGTAAAAAAGGTGCTAATAAGGCTGCTTATAATTCTGGCGCAGCTAGTGCAGTTCAAATTTCATATTCATATAAAACTGGTAAAAAGAAAAAGAAGAGTAAAACTAAAAATGAAATTGTTAATACTGCTGGCTATATCGTAGAACAAGATGGTACTTATGTAATAAATCAAGCAGCTCTTAACAAAGTTAAAAACGTAGAGAGACGTAAGGCATTAGCTGATGCGCTTAATAAAGAAATTAATGATAGGCTTTCTAAAAAGTATTCGGCAGAAGATAATGTTAAGAAAGCAAAAGAAGCTCTAGAGCAAATGGGTGAAGAATTATACAAAACCTTTTTTGCTTGGGAAAATGAGCTAACTAAAATTTGGAATTTAACAAAAAAGATTACGGCTACTGAAAACAATATTTCTCGTGCAAAGGAATATCAAGAAACTCTAGATAAACAAATAGCAACTGGTTTAGTGAAGTCTAATAATAATAATTATCTTAATCAAGTAATGGATACTTTCATATTAGGACTTACTGAATCTACCGATAAATTAAGAACACAAATTGAATTAGTTAATGAACAAAAAGATGCCTTACGAAAAATTTTAAGTATCGAAGATGAACGAACTACTTTAGCTTCTATTACAAGTAAATTAGAATCGAGAGAAGCTTTGGATGAGGTTTCTAATGAAGCAGCAACAACTTTAAATAATGCACGTTCTAATTTATCTAGTGCGCAGAGCAGAAAAACTACTGCACAAAATAAAATCAATAGTTTAAAAAAGCAGAAGGGAAAAGCAAAAAAGAAGAGTAAAAAGAATTCTATCCAAGCTCAGATAAATAAAGAACAAAAGAATTTAGCTAAAGCTAATAGTGATATTAAAAAATATCAAAAACAAGTTAGTGATGCGACTGCTGCGTATAATACTGCTGTTATGAATGCTGCGGCAAATCTTAGCGATACTGAAAAATTAGGTTATGAAGAATATCAAAAAACTTTACAAGATACAATAGAAACTCAAACCGCAGCTCAAAAATATTTAACTGTTACTCGAAATGCAGATGGTACAGTTAGAGTAGAATTTGATACTACAAGTTTTGAAAATGATAAATTCGAAGGTTTATTAAATGAAAATCGAGCTAAAGCTATTCAGGACTATGTTAAAGAAATCGTCGATTCAACATCAGAATTAAGTGATGCTTACAAAAATGCTAATACTAGTGTTAATGAATTATATGATGAACTTTCGCAATTACAAAGTGATTGGGCTGGTTATGCTGATGAGCTTTGGGATATTAGTGAAAATGAAATTAAAAGAGAAACAGAAAGCTTTAAGCAATTAAGTAGTTCTATTACTGATGCTTTAAAGCGCTTACTTGAAGATGTAAAACGTAAGCTTGATGAACGAAGACAGCAAGAAGATAATGCTAATACCGAGAGAGATATCGCTCAAAAGCAACAACGATTAGCTGCACTACGAGCAGATACCTCTGGGGGTCATCAAACAGAGATCGCTCAACTTGAACAAGAAATTGCCAAAGCACAACAGGATTATCAACGTAGTTTAGAAAATCAATTATTAGATAAATTACAAACTCAAGCTGATCTGGCGGCAGAGCAAAGAGAACGTCAAATTGAAATTCAAGAAACAATTGCTGAAGGTGTTAATAATGCTTCTTTGGTTAATCTCTGGATGAGCGATCCAACCACTTATCGTAATGAAATTTATGAAGCTTATAAGGCGGCGAATGAATATGATAAAAAGCCTGATGCCTTAAGAGAACAAATTGATTTAAAATTTAAAGAATTAATGACTGGTTTGACTACAAATCAAGATAAACAAGCTGCGGTTGTAAATGAAATCGGTCAAATACAATCAATAATTGAAAAAATAGCTAAAAGTCTTTCATTGTTAACAACTAATATTTCTAATGCTAAAGCTAATGGTTTATCAGTAGTAGAGGCTAGAGATTTATTAGGCGCATCTTATGAAGATTTACGTAATAAAGGAAACTATGATGTTAGTGACTTTGCTAATTCAGAGATTCCTTACGTAGACGTTAGACAAGCTTTTAGCGCAGAAGAACTGAAGGATAATAACGTTTATGGTCCAGAAGCATCTAAAGAAATTGAAGAAGCTACAAAAGCCGCAGAACAAAAACAAATAGAAGAAGAAGCTAACAAGAAAGTAGAAACAGGTTCCACAGAAACAAAAACAAAAACTAATACTAATGTAAATACTGCGGCGGATAAACAAAAGAAATATAACGCTTATATGAATCAGCTAAAAGCTGTTAAAAAAATTAAGCCAAAAAATATTAAAAGTAGTCATATCAATACCTTATTTAGTCTTGGCGCGGCAGCTGGATACGGGAAAGCCTCTGTATTAAAACACCTACTTAATAAAACAGGAGGATCCGATCCATTTACTTGGGAAAATATATTTAAAGCTATCATCGGTGCAAGTGGTATTGACAGATATAATCTGGTTAAAACATTTGGTTCTAATGGTTCATTACCAAAGGCTTTAAAGACTTTAGGAAATCCTGATACCGTTTCTGAGATTAAAAAGAGCAAAAAATATAAATCAGCAAAGGCTTTAAAATTTGCTACTGGTGGTCTTGCAAATTATACTGGTCCGGCTTGGCTTGATGGTACGCCATCTAAACCTGAGCTTGTACTTAGTGCAACTGATACTAAAAATTTCTTAGCGTTAAAAGATGTATTATCTAGTGCAATGAATTCTACAAATTCAATAGACAATTCTTATGATGGGGATACGAATATTGAGGTTAATATTAATGTTGATCATCTAAATAATGATTATGATGTAGACAAAGTAGCTAATAGAGTTAAACAAATTATAGTAAAAGATGCTGGGTATAGAAACGTTACACAGGTAAGAAACTTAAGATAATAAAAAAAAGAAGGTCGAAAGACCTTCTTTTTATTTATTTAATCCATAAATGGCATTAGCGCGGCCAGCTGGTCTGGAGTACATTCTAAATCTTCTCCAAAATCATCGATCGTTAGTCCATAGTTTTCAATTTGAACTTCTAAATTTTGAAGATCACTTAATGCGTTATTACATTCATCAATTTTGTCTTCTTGAATCATAATTTGATCGCCATCTTCGCTAAAGACTAGACCGCCATTTTCATCCTTTTTCGCATAATTGTTTAGAATTTCTTGGAATTTCTCTGAATAAAACTCACCTTCTTTCTCGGCGGCCTTTCTGATTTTGTTAAGTTTATAAGCCGCTTTTAGCGGAAGAACAGTACCATCAAAAAAATCACCGCTATTTCTAAAGTCAATTATTTGATCCATTGTAACATTAATCATTAATATTCCTCCTATTCCCAGTTGAATATCTCAACCTTCTTTTTATGTTTATCATTTATATATTTGCCGATACCTATAGCATCTGCAATATCATCTGAAACTGTTATATCAAACCATTCCTTAACTTTCATTTGCATAGAACGTTTGCGATCTACTCTTGAGCGTCCTTTTACTTCACAGTGAGAGCGCCAAGTCGCTGGCGGAACAATTACATATTCAGTATTTTGTTCAACACAAGTAGCCATTAATATGCCTTGCAAACGAGCTAAGGTTTGGTAAGTAGTAACTCCAACTGTTTTATTATTAAGTTGTTGGAGTTGTATTCCTTCAATTCCTATTATATCTGGTTTCCAATTCTGAATTAGTTGGATTAGCCAATTTTTTATTTCTATGTCACGCTCTATTTCATCGTCCGCGCTGGCGCGGAAGACGTCTGCATATACAAGTTCTCCATCATCGAAAATTGAATATCCTGTTGTATGTGTGGCTTGATCTAGACCAACAGAACGCTGTTTTGATTTACTTTTTGGCAATATTTCTTTAGTAAAATTATATTGATTTTGCTGACATATTGGACAAATCCATTTGTTTCTAACTCTTTTATATGGTATATATATTTTATGACCTTCAGCGCATTCAAAGGTTAATTCTGTATCTAAATTTTTATATTCTTCTGAAAGCAACTTCCAGTCATGTTCTATCGCCACCTTTCTAATATCTTCAATTTTAATTTTTGCGACTAGTTTCCACTACTACCGAAGCCGCCGCCACGGTCTTCGCCAATTTCTCCTACAGATTCCACTTGGATAAACTCCGCTTTTGGAACTTGAACTAGTCGCATTTGGGCAAAACGTTGCCCTTTTGTAATCGTATAAGCTAAGCCATGAATAATTGATTTAATATGAATTTCTCCATTGTCATCAAATTCATAATCTATATCTTTGAAAGGTGGTTCTATATTTTCGATAATAACGCCAATATCATCGCGGTAACCTGAGTCGATGAGGCCCGGCGTATTGGCAATACGTAATTTAGTCTTAACGGATTGACCCGATCTAGGCTGTATAAGTAAGGCATATCCCTCAGGGATTGCGGCTTTAATACCAGTATTAAGTATTTTTGTTTCTCCTGGTTCGATAGTAATTTCTTCTCTTGCATAAATATCTAAACCTGCATCAGTTTCGTGAGCGTAGGTTGGTAGTTGAACATCTTCTTCTAATTCACAAGGGATGTGAATAATTTGGTTAGTATTATTAATGATATCTTGTAGTTTATTACATATAATTGTATATAATTCTTTAAGAAAATCTTTTTTAATGTTGCTTAAGAAATCAATCTCATTAATTGCCGCGGCGGCAATATCAAAGTCTTCTTTTGCTGTTTGAGCGGTATAATTTCGTGCTAATGCTAAAGTCTGAAGCTCTTGTTTTGTTTCCGGCTCATTCAATGCACTAATAAATAAAGTAATCATTTGTGGTTTTAAAATACTGAAGTCTTCGTCATTTAATTGTAATAAAGATTCAAATAAATCAAGACCGCCAATTAAATCGATAGCATCTTTATTTTCTTCATAAAATTGTTCAATTTTTTCATTTGATGGTTCGCTATCAAAGGCATCTTCTTCAATTATTTCTAATCCTTCTTTTCCGTCTTCAGCTAAGCCACTTTTTATTACTTCAAATTCTTTATCATTCCCAGTCATCCCAAACTCCTCCAAGCACTTTCTTAATAGATACTACCCAAGCTTCTCCAACAATTTCACCTTTAGCTTTCTTAGTTTTATACGTATAGCCACTCGCGCCAAGTATATATCCTTTCGAAGCGGCCTCTTCTTTAGCTTGTTGGATAAGATGAATAGCTTCTTCCTCAGTGTCAACTACAATTTTTTCTGTTTGTTCAATAAGTCTCATTTATTTGTCTCCTTTTATTGTAATAGTAGAATTAATAGGTCCGGTTGTTGCAGTGGTAGTTGTTACGGGTTTAGTATCAGTAATAGAACCAGCAGTACACCATGTACCGTATTGCCACAATGGAGTTGTGTATATATAACTTCTACTTTTACCATCGTTGTAGCCTTCATTATAAATCTCATCTAATAATTTTTTTAGTTCTTTTTCGGTAAATTCAATTTTACCTTTTTCATTTTTAGTAAAAATTTTAGTTTTCATTATTATTCTCCAACACAATTAATTCTTTAGCATATGGAAGAGTTTCAACCCAATTACAAAAATCCTCTCGCCACTCAACTAGCTTATGATTTCTACGCTGGAAATACATATTTCTAAGATTAGCATAATTCATAGTCACTGTGCGTGTTTGTAGCCAAGCACTTGGTAATATTTGTACGAGAGCGCGCCAATAACGCTTATCATTTGTTTCAACATATTTTTTTCGTAGGTCTTCACAACCTTTAATTATTGAGCCTTGTAACATATTAAAAGTTAAATCCCAATCTTCATCAAAACTAAACATTTCTTTTGTAATTGGAACAGAAGAAAGTTTATGCATTGTACTTGTTGAATTTGCAGTAGTTCCAACTTTATATGTATCGAATTCTTTCCACCAATAAAGCGGCGCGGTTATATCAACAGATACAAAAATTTGTCTCATAAATTTATGATGTTCTGTTCCAGCTAATACAAGGCTCTGTGCTAGTTTTAAATCGTTAGGACCCAATATTGCCATTAAAGATGCATTCGGGGTATCGTATAAGATTCCATTAGATATGCACCAATGGAGTCTTTCATCCCAAGCATCTTCCCAATTATTATCATAATGTTCAAATGAAATGTCTTTTTCTTTTAAATCTTTAGTAGTCCATATATCAATAATATCGATAAGTTCGTCCTCTGATACGCCACCATCTAAGTTTGCGATGCCAAAATAGCTATCAGATCTCTTCCAAGATTCAAGGGGATTTCTCATTCCCCTTATTGCTCCTTCTAAATTAGATACTGCTACATTTTTGAAATCCATAATTATCTCCTTTTTATTCTCTATATATATTATATCAAAAAAAAATTTTTTTGTCAAAATTTAAGCCAGACAAAAGTCTGGCTTAAGTTTATCTTATTCTTTTTCTTTGTTTTTTCTAGAGCCTTCTGCATAGCCTTTTGTATATTGAGTACGTAATGCGGTCTGTATGTTTTTATATATATTAGGAAAACAGCTCCCAACTACATACTCAAAACTTATTTCTGTATCATCAGTCGGATTAATCTTTTTTAAATTTTCAAAAGTTTTTTTAAGTAATCCATACTTAACAGTAATCTTGTCCATTACTTTCCTCCCAAATATTTTTATTATTCTTAACCCAAATTTTTTGATTTGAACTGCCTCGCAAATCTAAATTTAAATTTTTTTGAGATTCAATAAATTTACCATCAATTATTACATCAATATTATCAAAAATCTTTTTAACAACTGGATCGCCATAATCTAAATTTTGAAATTTAAAACCAGTCCATAGGTATATTTTTATATTTGGGTAAGTTGCACGAACAGCAGATACTACTTGTTCTACCATTGAGATGTTTTGAAGACTTAACGGTTCACCACCAAGTATTGAGAAATTTCTTTCTATTCCATTGGCGCCAATAGCTTTTATAATTTCATGTATAGTTTCTTTTGTAAATGGGTGGCCGCCATTGAAATCCCATGTTTCTGGGTTAAAACATCCGGGACATCTGTGTTTACATCCCTGAACAAAGAATGAAACGCAGACCCCTTTCCCATTTACCACGTCATTTTTAATTATTGTATTATATCTACTCATAGTTTTTCACTGTGTTTATATCGATCTTCAACTTCTTTTTGTTTCCCTTTATTGAATGCAGTTTTGTAGTCACCAGTTAAATAACCAGTTACTCGTCTTAGGCGTTGAATATGAGTAGAACCACACTCTGGACACTCATCTCCAATCTCACCAGTCCATCCGCAATTTAAACAAATATCATTTGGAACATTTATTGCAAAGTATGGAATATCTTTATCCATAGCATAATTTACAATTTGTTCTAATGCTTCAATATTTTTAAGAACTGCTCCTTCTAATTCAACGTAAGTGATACATCCAGCGTTTGAGTAACCAGTGAGTTCGCTTTCAATATCAATTTTATCAAAAGGCGAGATTTCTTTCCACACTGGAACGTGCATAGAATTTGTAAAGTAATCTCTATCACTTACATTTGGAATTTCACCAAAATCTTTTTTAAATTTTGTCATAGCTGTGTAGCAAAGATTTTCAGCTGGAGTATAATATACACCAAAGTTGAGTTTCTCTTTTTGCTTAAATTCTGCACATCTATCTTTAAATAACTGCTCAATACGTTTAGCAACTTCCATTCCTTCTTTTGTGGTATGATCTTTACCGATGAGAATTTGAAGTGCTTCTGCTAAACCAAGTTGTCCAATTACTAAAGTGCCATGTTTGAGAGCTGATTCGATTCCTTCTTCTGGATGATAACCAATCATTGTCCCATTCTCATACATGAATTTAGCTGAAGCTGGATTTTGAGAACAAATATAACGATATCGTTCAATAAGCATTTCTTTAGCTTCGTGAATTTTTTCGTCGAGAATAGATAAAAAAGTATCTACATCACCAGCTTGCATAGCAAGAGTTGGAAGAATAATTGTTACCGGTGCGATATTTCCACGGCCATCTTTGGTTTGTGGATTTACTCCAGGTTCTGCATTAATATCGGCTCCGTTGCTAGTACGGCAACCCATTGTGCTGAAATATGTCTTCGGATCATTCCTATCATAGCCTTCATTAACTGACCAATCTACATTCGCATAGTTTGGATATAGACGGCGCGCAGTCGATTCTAAAGCTAATTTATATAGGTCATAATTTGGATCACCAGGTTTCCTATTTACCCCTTTCATTAATTGGAAAATTCCACAAGGGAAAATTGGGGTTTTATGAAGTTTCCCTACACCTTTGATTGAGCCTTCAAGAAGTGCTTTAATAATCATACGACCTTCTGGAAGGGTACAAGTTCCGTAGTTAATTGAAGTGAAAGGTAGTTGATTTCCACTACGAGATTGTAAGGTATTGAGATTATGATACATTCCTTCAACAGCTTGTTGAGTTTCTTTTACTGTCATGTCCATAGCATATCTATATGCATAATGATATGGTTCTTTATACTTATCGTCATCAATAGGCATTTCTTGATTTATTTCAGATAAATATTTATCACCTATTGGATCTTCTATATAATGTAATCCATCTTTGAAATGTTTATAGAAACTTTTTCTTACATATGGAACCATTGTCCAGTCTAAATGTGTAGCTGAAACCCCACCAAATTGTTGTAAGCTTTGTAATTGGAAGATAACTGCTACTAATTGAAAAGCGGTATTTACAGAATTAGCTGGTCTTATATCAGTTTGTCGTGTGTTAAAACCTTCTGCCAATAATTTGTCGAATGGCACCGAAAGGCAGTTATGCATACCTAGCGCATAGCTATCTAAATCATGGATATAAATTTCATTATTTAAATGATTATTGCGCGCCATTTCACTCATTAAATTATCAAGAGCATATTGTTTTAATATAACATTATCTGCTTCACCTCTGCGGCCGCCGAATGAATATTCATCTACATTAGCATTTTGATTTTGGACATCAGAAGCTTCTAATTTTATTGCAACCTTATCCATCATTTGACTATTCCAGTTTCTGACGCGTGCTCTTTCCTCTCTATAACGAATATATGCGCGCGCCACATCTTTTCTTTTAGTAGACATCAATCCATTTTCTACTAAATCTTGAATTTCTTCTACTGTCAGAATGTTATCATTTTCTTTTTCAATAAAATTAGCTATATTATTAGCCTTTTGAATAGCATATGTAGTTACTTCTCCATCAACTTGCTCAAAAGCTTTTAATATAGCATTTACAATTTTGTTTTTATTAAATTCAACAACTCTACCGTCTCTTTTCTTGATATATTGCATATCAAACCTCCTAAGTATATAAATAATTTAAGGATTATATTTTTGAGCCACAATAAATACATACTCCATTTTCATATTCATGTGGACAAATGGATTTCAAATATTCATTATCTTCTATATATTTTTGAACTTCTGGTTGTAAAATGAATATTGATGGATCCATTAGAGATTGGATTTTATAGTTATTAAAATTAATTTTTTCTTTAATTTCTTTACCTGTCATTTCTTACTTCACCTCCACGATATTCGTAGAAATCTTTAAATAAATCATAATCTGTTTCTCTAACAAATTGAAAAATTGATTGTATAGATTCTTTAGATAGTAATGGCTCTTTTATATGGTATTGCTTAATTGCAGCCTTACAATAACTAAATAGTGTTTCATAAGGTTCTACACGTTTTAAATATTCTTTTTTGCCTTTAATGAGTAGATGTTCATTATATCGATTAATTAATTTCATAACCATTCTCCAGTTATCATCAATGAGAAAAGTCTCATTATATATAAGTGGAAAAAAGAGTCCATAACTACGTAAATTTATAATATTTCGAAAGATACGTCTGATACCTCCGTTTATAAGTTGCTCATAAGTGAAATTATCAAATATACTTACACTTACTTGTTTTTTAATTGAATAAGATAAATTTAACTCTACCAAATTTGGAATATAAGATTCATCTATTAAACCATTGTGTTGTAATGAATAGAAAGTTCCCATAGGAGATATTGACAGCCATTTACATAAATCTTCTTTGTTGTTTACTTGAATTGGAAATTTTGCTCCAATGCGGCGGCCCTCTTTATGGGCAATCCAATTTGGGAGATTATCAATTATAAAATCAGCTGCGCCATTAACTTCATTTAAATTATAGTCATGAAATATAATTCCATGTGCATTAATATCATGTCGAAATTGTTTTTCGAAATCTTTCCATATATTTTTTCCGTCTAAAGATAAACGAATATGCTCTGCTCTTTTCATTGTACTAAAAAAGCTTGGCATTTTTTTCTTTATAGGAATAGGCACTTTACTATACAAGGAAATATCTGGAGGCATAACTTCAATTTCCATAGGTAATGGCTTATATTTGTTGCCATCGAAGGCGCGGCCGCCATATTCTATATTGTTTCCTTTCAATGAAATAATATTTGGATTATAAAAATCTTGGCGCACTATAAAATGATTGTAACGATTTGGAGAAAAGTCGGGCGAAAGCCCAACTATTTCTCTTTTTCGTTTATAATATGAGGATAGCTTCATTAATTCTAAATTATAAAAAGGAATAGGATAATATTGGAGATCGGCATCATATAATCCATAAGTCATTCTATAACTACTCCTTCAACCCATTTACATTTTGGATTTCCCGTATCTCCTAGAGGAATCTCTTCTTTGTAGTAAACTCGATCAATTGGTTCATACATGAGGTCAAACACGTATGCTTCAGATGGAAATTTTTTTAGTTCTCTAATTAAATCGCCTACCGTATTAATATATCTACTCATGCTATTTCCTCTCTTTCTTTTTTTGTTTTGATATATCCGCTATTGTCTACTTCAGTTATCAACTCGACTAAGTGATGAGGAGTATTCTTATATTTTTTTGCTATAAAACTATCTCCTCGTCTGATTCCGGTTATAATAACTTTATTACCTCTACTAAACCAAGACTTTTCAATAACGTGTTTACGTCCGTCGGCGCCACGTTCGGATATTTGTTTATCATAATGAGTGAATGCATCACCAAAAATTTTAACTGTTACAACTCCACTGGTTGTCAATAAAGTAACACTTTTCTTTCCTTTATCTTTATCTAAAACAGTTCCCGAGATACGATGAATTTTAAATAACGGAATCTTTTGACCAGTTTGTTTTGATGTAAATTCATAGTTAACTTCTGGCTCTTCTGAAAGTTTAGCGTAATCTGCTAATCCATAAATATTATTTTTTATTTTCTTTAATTCATGCTCATGTATATAACAAGAAACCGCATCCATTTCCCATTTACTAATATTCCCAAGACAATATTTATTCCATACGTCTTCCCAAAGTTTTTTATTTACCGCATTTAATAATTCTTCATTATGTTCTTTTATAAAAGGTCTAATAATATCCATTTGTTTTTTATAAATTTTATCCCAATCTACTTGTTTAATTTTAAAATGAAATTCTTCTTCTGAAATTGGAACTAATAAATCAATATTAAAGTTATTCTCATAAAATTTAAAAGCTATATCATTCATAACATAATAATCTTCTTCTTTAAATTTCTTTAAATATTTATTATAATTATAAACTCTGCATTGAAAATCATATTCATTTGGAATTAAATTAAAATCAATTAACATTTTCATATTCTGTAATGTAATTCTTTTCTTTTTATCTGCAATTAAATCAATATAATCTTCCATTGCTTTAAATCTATCATTATTTTTACAGATATTATCAAAAGCACCTGCTTTAATTAAATTAATCATTTGCGGTTTATTCACTTTAACTTTATTAAGAAAGTCTTCTATGGAATTATAAGGTCTATTTTCTATAATTTGATGGACTATATCTGTTCCTACTTTTGTAATTCCACTTAATCCATAAATAATACTATTGTTTTCTATATCTGGCGCGAAAGTGAATTTTGCTTTATTAATATCGGTTGCAACAATATTAACTCCTTCACTTTTCATTTTTCCAATAGCTGTTGCAATCTTTCCATAGTTGATTTTGGCAGCCCTCTTTTTGGCAGGAGTATTAGATGTATCTTCTTCCTCTTCTTCGTTTCCTGATATATCATCTTGAAAAACTCCCATTGATACGTCGTCAAAGGTTTCCCAATTATCTCCTCGATTGTCTTCTTCGTTTTCTCGTTCAATTTCATCTTTTTCATTACCGCCACTATCACTAATTAAACAAGCACAATTCCATAAAATGATTGGATAACGATATGCTAAATTTAATTCTTGTAACCCAATAATTGAATATGCTAATGTATGTGATAGATTGAATCCATAACCTTTACTCATCGCAATAAGTACATTCCAGGTATATTTACAAAGTCTTTCATCACATCCGCGCTTCTTAATTTCTTCAAAATATTCCTCGGTTAACTTTTCATACTCAGCTGGATTTTTCTTTGCAATTGATTTTCTCAGCTTATCTGCCCAAGTTAGATTAAAACCACCCAACTCTGGTAATTGTACCAGCTGCATGAATTGTTCTTGGGCAATACATAATCCGTAAGAAATATTTAATACTGGCTCTAATATCTTTTTGGCTTCGGCGCCGAGTCCATATTTTTGTAATTCATAATCCCAATCACTTGGATGAGCTTTAAATCTTGCTAATTTGTTTACTGGCATTTCGCCACCTTTTTCAGTAGCCATAAGACGAATTGCAGAATTCAAAATTGCTAAGTCATCTACCGATGTTGGTTTCATTACAGCTATTCCTTGAATACCACTTTGCTTTTCCATTTGGAACAAGCTCATAACTTCATGATTCCAACATTTTTCCCACATCTCTGGTGCAGTTCTTTCTAAGTTATATACACCAACGATTTTTTCATAGGTTTCTTTAAGCGTAGCTTCTTTTTCTTCATAACCATACTCACAAATTAAATCAATACAATTATGAATTTTATCTAATGCTTCTACAGAAAGAATATCATACTTAATTAACCCTGTGTCTTCTGCATCATGTAAGTCAAACTGTGTAATAATTTCTCCACTTGGCGCACGCATCAATGCAGTTGAGTTTGTAAAAGGTTCATCTACAAAAATAACTCCGCCTGCATGAATACCCATTCCATTAATAAGTCCTTCAATTCCTTGTGCTACTTTCCACAACTCTGGATAATTTTCTTCCATTTCAATACGGAATTGTTTTGAAGCACTAATACCATTATCTGGATCACCATAAAAAGTTTGATGAAGTGTTCTTAACTGTCCTCTATCTGCTTCAATAAATGAAGACAAATACTGTGCTGTATCTACATCAATTCCAAGCCCTCTTGCTGCTGTAAGAATTGCAGATTTCGATTTTTCAGTTTTCAAAGTAAGTACATTCGCAACTCTATCGTTACCATATACTTCTCTAAATTTATTTAAAACTTCAGCTCTGCGGCCGCCTTCGATGTCTATGTCTACATCTAATACTGATACTCTTTCGGGATTAAGAAATCTCCATCTGAAAGTTGGCGCATTCTCTCTTAATGGATTTATTTGTGTAATTCCTAAAAGATATAACAAAATAAAACCTACGCCAGAACCACGTCCAGCTCCAACTAATGTCCCCGCATCCCAACATACGTCAATTATATTCTGAAGATTTAAGAAATACGCACTCCATCTACTGCCGTTTACTTCAGAAGATACCCATGTATCTTCAAGACACGCATTAATTTCATCTGCGGTTTTTTGATTCCATAAATCTTCTTCAATTGTACTATTAACTAATCTATCAATAATTGCATATGCAAGATGTTTATCTTCATCATATTCTGATTCAAGAAAAGTTTTTAAATACGGAATTTTATCACTCCAAAACTGTATTTCATATGGTTCAACTTTATAATATTTCCAATTTAATCTCGGAATATTCAGCGGTTTCATTAATGTAAAATCTTTACACTTATTTTTAATTTCAATTATACTTTGATAAGCTTTTTGAAGTGCTTCTTCTCCAATTTTATCTTCCATATAATCTCTAATTTCCTCATCGCTCATAAGATAAGTTGTTGCATAGAAATCATCAACTTCTCTATCACCCTGTTGTGCATTAAGAAAAGCTTTGTGAATTGGTCTGTCTTCCTTCTTTAAATAATGTTCATCATTTGTGATTATATATTTAATTCCAAGCTGCTCGCCAAGTTCAATTAATTTATCATTAACATATATCTGATCCTTATTTTTTGATGGCTGCAGTTCAAAATAGAAATCTTCTTTTCCAAAAATATTTTGAATCTGATTAATCCAAACTAATATTTTATCAATAGACGGCGCGCCGGTGTCTCTATTCCGCATTAATTGAACAGGTAAACACCCACCTAAGCAAGCCGTACTACCAATTACATGTCCTGGGTTGCTTCCTATAATGTCAATTAAATCTTGATAATACGTAGGAACTCTACGCATCCGGCGCGCGGTCCAGCTTCTCATCCACGCCCGAGTTGATATTTCTCGAATTTGCTGATGACCTATCTCATCTTTTGCAAGCAAAATAAAATGATAATACCTATCAAAATCTTTATTAAAATTATCATTTGTTAATCCATTTCTTACCAAATAAATTTCATTACCAAAAAGAACCCTAAAATTAGGGTTATCTTTTTTTATTTTATTGTAATACTTCTCAGCTCTAACCGCACTTGCTATTGTATCATGTTCGGTAATTGCTACTACTTCATGTCCTAGTTCAATTGCATAATCAATTAAGGATTCTACGGTATTAATAGAATCTCTTAAACGGAAATTACTAAAATCCGTATGTCCATGCAGTGAACCTGGGTACTTTAATTTATCCATTCACATTTACCTCTTTTCTCATTTTCTATATATAGTATAGCAAAATTTTATTAATTTGTCAAATTAATATGAATACCATATCGTTTCCCATCCACATTTCGGGCATTTATAACGATATTTAGGAGGATTAGATGTTAAAACATAACGTATATTTTTATAAATCGAGCCTTCACATTCTGGACATTCAAGATTTGTTTTGCACCACTCGGATAAATCTAGTGGCGATTTATAATATTCTTCTATATATTCTTCCCACTTCATTAGAATCCTAAACTCCCATCTTCAATTTGATAATTTGTGATAAAAATTTGAGGGGTATAATTTCCCATCCATTCATTTAAATTTGCTCTACCAACAATTTCTAATTTCATTTCTTTATTATATTGACTGAGTTCCTTAATAAAATCTTTTGCATGGAATTTCATATATGCAATCCCAAATTTTTCAATCTTAACGGTATCTTGGTTTTTACCCATGATACGAATGTCATTTTTTGTAATATTAATATCTTTGATATGGATTAATGGCTCATTGTTATGTTGTCCCCAAATGTCTTCATGCTCAGCAATATCGACAATTAAATCTTTTATATCTGAATCCGCAGCAATACGTTCAAAATTAACTTCATACCATGTTTCACCAAAGTCAATATCTGCTAATTTCTTATTCGCATACTCATGAAAAGCTGCTAAGTTCTTATCTAAAATACCAATACCACAAGCATTATCATGACCAGCAGTAAAAGTAAAATAGCCACTTTCATCCATGAAGTTTTTAAAAGAAGTTAGTTCTGAATCATTAAGTCCTCTGCTTGAGCCTTTAATTTCGCCCTCGTCATTCAGTCGCGCAACAATAGTTGGCTTTTGATATTTAGCTGCGAGTTTCATAGCAGTAAGTCCGTTTAATTCAGGAGGGAAGTCTTCGTTATCAAGTCTTACAAATAAAATTTTATTTTCCAATAAATCATACTTGTGAATTTTAATTTCTAATTCTTCAACTGCTTTATCAAGTATACGATTTTGCTTTGCACGCGCATTCGTACACTCACGCGCTGACTCAATTGCTACCTCTTCAAAAGTACCCTTTGCACCACGCTTATGAGATTCTACCATTGCATGCCCGTCAACAAAGGCTTGGAAACAGCGCTGTTTTTCGTCT
>Ga0247609_10001664_pt1 | contig 25709 bp, 35 predicted proteins | sample 172DNAGHGlowgp2_FD_193487 | JGI IMG/M metagenome (GOLD analysis project Ga0247609, IMG submission 193487) | Sheep rumen microbial communities from Palmerston North, Manawatu-Wanganui, New Zealand - 1728 DNA GHGlow gp2 | ecosystem: Host-associated > Mammals > Digestive system > Stomach > Rumen ...
CTAGAATATTCCTCATCAAATAACTATTATATAGGATCATATATAAAATTAAATAATAAAATATATAGAGTAACTGAAAATATTTACGCAGGGGATAGTTTAAATGGAAAATTAGAGGAAACTTCAATATTCTCAGAACTTCAAAATCTAAAAGGAGCAGGGGATTATGAGACGCTAAATGTACAAATCTTAACCTCAGATAATAATACAAGTCCCACTATACTTCAAAATAACGTGAGTTTGACTTTCTCTGATGGTACTTCCGGTCAAGTTCAATGTGATATTACTGGACATGGTAGTATTAATATAGCAAAGGGAAGAATATATAATGCTAGTGTCGCAAATAAAACTGGATATTTTACACCAGGACCATATAAAAACATAAAAGCATCATTATCTCAAAGAACACTACAATTTGTTTATACTAGACAATGGGAAGGTACTAGTGTAATAGAGGTAGAGTTAAGTGTATCTAATGGAGGAGTTCTTAATGATTTTGTTGGAAAAAATTTAGGAATGTTTGAGGATAATTCTGAAAATTATTGGACTAGCTCTAATGGTGTAATAGAAAATGGTAAAGTGATATATACATTTCCGGGAGTAACATCAGGAAAAGCTTATACAATTCCTATATTTCATGACCAAAATTCTAATATATTTACTATCAATAATAGAAAATATACTAATGATAGTGTAAGTGGGCAAACTCTTTCTATAATTCCTAGTACTGAATATGAAACACTAAGAGTTAGTTATAGATTCATGAAAAAAGACTATGGTATATTTATAGTAAAAAATGATGGTACTGAAATAGAAATTGGATCATGGGAAGGACCAGATTCAGAAGACACTAATAAGAAAAATACATGGCCACTACTTCATATTAATACAGAGGCAGTAGCTAATGCTGGTTGTGATTATTATATAAGATGTAGGGACCTAACCAGTGAAAGATTAGCTACTGAATCTGCTGGTAAAGCATGGGCTACTTCTAATATTAATTTTCCTCATGTTTCTACTAGCACTACAGATTTTATAGGTAAGACTAATACTTATTATATGGCTTATGATACTAGAAACTTAGGGGCATATTCTCCTGCTGCTGAGTTTGCTAATTCACAAGTAATAGAGATTAATGGTCTTCAAGTTAATGGTTTTATCGGTACTAGAGGTCAAATGGATATAATTTATGGAAATTCTAATAATAGAACTGCTATAGGAAATACTCTTACTAAATTAGGGTATTCTAATATTAATTTTAACTCCACCACTACCTGGAGTAGTTCCCAGGCCGGTGCTACTAGTTCTTGGTTTTGGGATTCAGGAGGTGGCTGGGTCACCAGCTACCGCAAGCCTTATAGCTATTTGGTGGTTCCATTTTTTGCAGTTCTTTAGAATTTGGGTACTTTAGTTTATCTCTTTCTTTAAACTTTAGTGTGCCATGCTTATGTAACTATTTTTAATTTGATACATACTGTAGAGCCTATCCTTAGAAATTTTCCTTAATATCTAGAATAACATATAATTTCAAAACTGTAAAAAACAATAATAAAAATAATAGAGAGTAAAATTAAATTACTCTCTATTTTATTTTAACTAAATTTTACTACTATTTTAGAATCTATATAATCAACAGAAATATCTTTTTTCCCTGTTATATCTTCTTCTAACATAGCTTTACAAATTTCTTCTTCAATAAATTTAGTTATATTTCTTTGAAGATCTCTAGCACCATATTTAGGATCACAGTTTTCTATAACAACACTCTTCACATTTTCGGTTACAGAGATGTTATAGTTTTCACTTAATCTATCCTGTAATTTCTTAAATTCTATATCAAATATTTTATCCATTTCTTCTTTTCCTAATGAATTATAGACAATAATACTTGATAATCTATTTAAGAATTCTGGTCTAAATTCTTTTTTAACTTCTCTCATAACGGTATCAACATCGATTTTTCTTTTACCATCTTTATTAGGTTCAATAAATCCGATACCGTTTCCTTTTAATTCTAAGGATTTAGTACCACAGTTAGAAGTAAATAGGATAATACAGTTTCTACAACTTACTTTTTCTCCACTGCTAAGTACTATTTCACCTTCTTCTAACATTGAAAGCCAGATATTATATAATTTCTTATCAAACTTTTCAAATTCATCTACTAATAAACAGCAATAGGGTTTTCTTCTCAATATATATAATCTAGGCTCAGCATCATAACCTACATAACCGGGAGAGGAACCTAATAACTTACTTTCAGCCCAAGCTTCACTATATTCTGAGCCTGATATCATTTCTAGATTACTTTCAGATCCAAAAAATTCTTCAGCCACTTTTTTTGCAGTTAAAGTTTTCCCTGTACCTGTGCTTCCAAGTAACAAAGCACTATAAATTGGTTTCTTAGGATCTCTTAAACCCAATATATTTCTTTGAAGAGCTAAAACCATTTTATCTACTGCTTCATCTTGACCTATTATTTTATTTTTAAGATTATTTTTTAGTGCTTTTATTTTCTCCATATCAGTGCTTCTAATTTTATCAACAGGAACACCAGATAATTTAGAAATAACGTTGGCTACATCATCTTCTTTAACAGTAGGCCATATTGTAGTATCAGAACTATCCAATTTTTTAGATTCTTCTTTTAATTTTTCTTCTATTTCTTTTTCTTTATCCCTATATTCAGATGCTTCTTCATATTTAGATTCATTAACAGCTTGAATTTTCTTATTTTTTACATCTTCAAGTTCTTTTGTTAAATTATCTATAACAGAAAGATCTATAGGGTTATTTAATTTTGCTACTGAAGAAGACATATCCATAATTCCTATAGCTTTATCTGGTTGGAATCTATCATTTATATATTTATCACTCCAGTCTACACATCTTCTTAAAATATCATCAGTATACAAAACTCTATGAAATTCAGAATATTGTTTAGAAATTCCCTTTAAGATTTCAAAAGTTTCTTCTGTATTCGGTTCTGATACTCTAACTTGGGTTAATCTTCTTTTTAGTGCTCCATCCTTTTCAACAAACTTTCTATATTCATCTTCAGTAGTTGCACCAATTAATTGAAATTCTCCCCTGGCTAAATATGGTTTTAATATATTTGCCATATCACCAGAACCAGTTGAAGATCCATTACCCAACATATTATGAACTTCGTCTATGAATATTATTAAATTTTTATCAGCAATGACCTCTTTAATAATATTCTGTAATCTTTCTTCATATTGACCTCTATATTGAGTTCCACTTACTAAGGCATTAAGATCGAGACTAAATATTCTTTTATCTCTTAACTCTCTAGGGACGTCTTTATCAGCAATTTTTTGAGCTAATTTTTCAACAATAGCACTTTTACCACCACCAGGGCATCCAGTTATAATTACGTTATTCTTTTTTCTACAACAAAGAACCTCAATAATTTCATTTATTTCTTTATCTCTACCAATAACCGGATCATACTCTCTATTTTTAGCTTTTTTTACAAGATCTATAGAATATTGATCTAAAAATGGGGTTTTAGAATTAGGATCAATTGTATTAGCCATAGTATTTATAGCTTCATTTTCTCCAGCCCTTTCAAATTCTTCATCTTTAGAATTATCATATTCTTCTTTTTTTTCTTTATCACTACTATTCTCTTCTTCTTTGTTTTTAGAATTTGATGATGCAGAAAAAGTACTTAATATCTCATCAAATATATCATCTATACTATTATTTTCTTTATTTTTACTATCAGGTGACATATTAGTTAGATATCCTCCTAATTTTTTGAAAAAGTCATATTTATTTGATAAAATTTTAACTATACTGATATAAGTAGAGTTCATAGATGATAATATAAATTCTATACAATCTATAAAACTTTTAGAAATTCCAGATGCTGTTTCAGAAAATTTATGTGCGGCTTTGGCTCTATAAAAAATTTCCATAACTTCATAACTTAAAGATACATTTGAAGTATTATATAAACTAATATCTAATTTATATTGATTATTTTTTATGGAGTCTTGATAACACGAAAAACAATCATTTAATAAATTTTGTTTTTCTACATCTGAAAAATATTTATTAAAAAATGTTTCCAGATAAGTATTTTCTAAAACATCAGAATCATTTATATATCTTTTCAATATATAATAAATAATTGATTCTGCAGATATTTCGATTAAATAATTTTTTACAGCGTCTTCCTTAGCTAAATCAAAAATATTTCTTAATTCTCTTGATAAATTTATATCTTTATCCATAGTATTTTAAATTTAATTTATTTTCATATATAAGATTTTTAGACGTCATATGTTGATGTTCTTCCGTCTTTCCAAAATATTTTAACACAAAGGTTATTAGAAGTATCATATGCTAATTCTATAGCTTGAAAATCATCTACAAGTAAAAAATCCTGTGCTATATTACCTATTTTTGTAATTAAACTCTCAACTTTTCTTCTATTTTTAAGGGTTTTATAAATATTCATACATTCAATTGCTCTTACTTTCTTTTTCGTGTTTAAATCTAAGTTAAAGTAATCATATTTTAATTCTCCTAAACATACCCCTCCATCCTCTAGACTAAATAGTGATAAAGTATCCCAGAGTATTAATGTTGGTTCTATAATATTAACTTTATATCCCTCACTATCTCTAGAAATCCATATATCAACCTCATCAATTTCTTTTTTTATTTGTTCTATTATATCCTCCTTTGTTAACGTTGGATTCTCAAGATGTATGTTTTGAATTATTTGTTTTATATCTCCGACATTTTTTCCTTGTACTAAATTAAATTCTTTTATAATATCTTCCCCTGTAATAAAATATTTTACAGTATTTTTTTCTATATTTGAGTTTATAACGTCTTTTTCATAATGTTCCCAAAATGAGTTTACTTGATTATCCATACACCACTCAGGAGAATGAGCTTTATTATCAGAATCTATAAGTTCCATTAATGGTTTTAGTAAATCACCAAATTCTATAGCTAATTTTCTTGTTTTTGATGGTTTTCCTGTATATTGTTTAGTATTATAATCATATAGTTGTTTAATGCACATATGATTTTTAATTAATATACACACCCTTTCTATAAAATCATTACTATATTTTAGTCTTTTTAATAAGTCTTCAGCTATTTCTCTACTTTTTATTTCATGATCGTAATAAGAATTTTGACCAGATGGCTTTAATTTAGCTACATCAGGTTTTCCAATATCATGAAGTAATGCAGCCCATCTTAATTCTAGTTCATAATTCTCATCAACATTCATAACACCTTTTAATACTTTAAGGGTATGTCCAAATAGTGTTAAATCGTGGTATTTAGAATTTTGATCATATCTATAACATTTTTCAATACCCGGAAGAATATAATCAAGTAATTTATAATCTCTTAACATTTGTATACCTTCTATAGATTTAGGAGACATTAATATTTTTTCAAACTCATCTCTTATTCTTTCCATAGATAATCCATAGAATTCTTTATTAGGTCCTAAGTTTTGTAATATAGTGAGATCAATTTCAAAAGATTTATTACAATAGAATCTAACAGCTCTTAACATTCTTAATGGATCATCTTTAAATGTTTGTATTGGATCTAAGGGGGTTTTTAATATTTTTTTATTTAAATCCTCTAATCCCCTTTTTGTAGGATCTAATATTTCTCCTGTTAATATATTCTTATAAAGAGCATTACAACAGAAATCTCGTCTTAATGCATCTTCTTCTATAGTTGAATATTGAACTGAACTCGGCTTTCTAAAACAATTATCATAAGATTCAGTTCTAGGTATCACACATTCAATATCAATATAAGAATTAATATCAAAACATAAAGTAAATTTAGAAGTTCCGTATTTAGGATATTTTGTAAATCCAGAACAAATATTACTAAAATTGTTCTTTAAGAAATCTACAAAAATATCAGAACCGTTTGGATAATCAATCACCAAATCTATATCTTTTGGTAATAATCCTAATAATTCATCTCTTACACAACCTCCTACCATATAAACAGAACCTAAATTCCATTTATTTACTATTTCTTTTAGTATTTCTATTATTTTTATATAATCTTCTTTAGTCTTTATCATATTTTTATAGTTTTCTTTATAAATAAGGCTGTGAAGATAAACGAAGCGCAGTGTAGTGAAATCGAAACACGTAAGTATGAAGATAAAAGAAACGTAATGTAATAAAATTAAAACCCTTATAAATGTAGAATTAAAGATATGAAAATAGTTATAATTTTATTTATTATTTTAGCAATTATATTTATTGTTATACTAAAATTAATATCTAAAATAGAAAAAGAATTAGAGGAAATAAGAAATAATTTTAATAAAGAAGAAACACATACAATTAAAATTGAAGACTCTAAAAACTTTGGATCTGTAACTAATGAATCTGAAGCAATTTGTAATGAAAAGAGTTTATGGAAAATAAAACAATAATCTATGTATAAAGAGATTCATATATTAGTCGGACTTCCTGGTAGTGGTAAAAGTTCATATGCAAAATCTATATGTGAGGGTAAAAAAGATAAAATTGTTTTTGATTTTGATTTTTATATTTTCAAAAAGATTAAAAACATTTATACAAGAGATGATATAAGAAATGGTCTTAGAGATACGATTGATCATTATCTTTTTATTGATAGTATACCTCGTTTATATCTTGATGGTTTATTTCTAACTAATGATATTGTTGAAGATTTAATTCATGAAACATTAAATTTATATGATAAAGAATTACCATATAGAAAAAAACCAAGCGAGAGTAATACAGTTAAGTTTGTAATAGATCAGTGGAATGAAGATAGGGATGCTTGTCTTTCTAATGATAATTTCAGATATTTATTAGATGACAAACGAAAAACACCAGCAGCTATAACAATAAAAAATGCTACTTATGAAGATATTGATGTTGATTCTTTAAATAATTGTATGGGAATCATCTTAAATGAATTCCAAAATATTAAAGACAACAAAGTTAATATCATAGTTGAAAAAATTAATCATAAAGTTATCTTATATAATGTAAAAGATAAACTATTATATGATTATGGTGCTATTGACGGTATACTAAAATCAGAAGAATGGTCTAAAGGAGGAACTTGGGGTAATTATCTTGGAGAATCTGGGACTATTAGTGGAGATGAACAACCAGATTTTAAAGAACTTGATGAAATTTTAACTAAATTATGCCCTAACTTATCATTTCTTAAGTACAAATATATTATGGCTAATTTTGTTGAGATAAAAGAAACATCTGAAAGTGATTATTATGGAGGTCGTGAATATCTTGCTCATTATGAAGGTAGAATAAACGAAATATTAGATTACTTAAAACAAAATAATTTACTAGAAAATGAATAAATTTGAACCATTTGATATAGTAATTTATAAGCCTACTGGAGAAAGAGGATTAGTAAAAAGAGTAACTGAGAACGGAGTATTTGTTTTATTTAGAATTCAGTCAACAGCTCAATTATGTAAATTTGAAGATTTAGAATTAGAATAATATGAGTGAAAAATGTAAAAGAAACTTAACATTTAAAGAGTTATTAGAAAGATTAAACGAAGTAGCTGAATTAAGACCTGACGTTTTAGATTTCGATGTTATAGTATCAATCAATTCTAGAGATTCTAATTATGGTGGATGTGAAATCTTAGATGAAGTAGATGTTGATGATAATATAAAACAAATCTGGTTAACATCTAACTGTTAAAAGAGTAGAATTTTCTGCTCTTTTTTTCACTCATTAACATTCGTATTCCGCATTCTCTCCAGTTCCTTCCGTTCTGCTCCATTCCTTGAAAGCTTTATATGTGTAGTATATGAAGATGAGCGAAACACGAACGTAAGTGAGTAGTGTAGCGAAATCAGAATACGACTAAAAGGAGTGCTATATTTAATTCGTACATTTGGAAGAAAAAATAAGACCGCTTTAAAAGTTGGTTTTACAGATGACAATAAAAATAGGAGCGATCAATATAAATTACATAATCCGCTCTATGAACCAATATCAACAAGAGAAGGAAGTTTATATGAAGAGGCTAAAATTCACTTATTTCTTACGGCTCTGAATCTTAAGCGAAATATATTAAATGAATGGTTCGAAGATTGTCCAGATACTTTAACTTTATTTCATGCTAGTATTAATAAGATAAATCGAACCATATGGAATAATAGATCTCGCTTATTTACTAGAGCCGATTTTAAAAGTGATAAAAATATAAAAAATTTAATATACGAAGAACTAAGAAGAATTTATAAACCTAGAAATTATAAACAAATTGATAGAGAGTGGAAAATAGAAAGCAACCAGAAATTATTAAAAAAGATGAGAAACGATACAAACTTACTTGATTAATAATTTCTCTTTCAACATAATCTTAACAACAAAAAAAGAAATGAAAATAACTGAAGAAATTTGGAATAAATACTCTTATGGTGTAAAAAGAGGTAAAAAAGATAATGATTATAGAAATTCTATAGATTATTACAAAACAGTTATAAAGAAAATAACAAAAAAAGAAGTACTGAGAGCAGGTATAGAAGAAAAGCCTACAACTAATGAAGGATATAAGATGTATACGGATCTTTTATTAGGAGAGGACTTTTTAAATAAACATAATTTAACTCCAGCATTTAACTATCTAGTATCTAAAATTGATGGGTATTATAACGGTACTAGAGTCGATGTTTATGGTAGCTGGGACTTTATACATATATTATCAAAAAAATCAGGACTACAAGGTCTAAGAACACTTCCGCTAATGTTATTTGGTGATGATATAGTAATTTGTTTATCTGCATCAAGTATCTGTGATAATGATAATAACACATATCAAACTGGAATTTATATAAGAGATATTTACTATACATCTGATAAAGTATTAGAAGTTAAGGAGATCTTAGAATCTTTGTTCGAAATAAATCAAAAACTTCCAGATATACCAAATAAAAAAGAAGGTCAAATAAAAGTAGGATTTGCTTATATAAATGAACTTGGAAAAATCGAAGTTTTTACTAAATTTGTAAAAATAAAAGATATTAAACTAGATCAATTTAATGAATCCTTGCCTCATGAAAAAATATTAAACATATTAAACAAAGATGAATCAGGACTTATATTATTACATGGAGAGCCTGGATGTGGTAAAAGTTCTTATATTAAATATTTAATTAAAGAATGTCAAGATAAATATTTTGTAATATTAAGTCAAGATTTATTACAAAACATGAATTCTTTTAGGGAATTTTTATTACGGGAAGCATCATCTGATACAATAATAGTAATAGAAGATTGTGAAAATTTAGTAAAATCAAGAGAAAGAGTTGGAACTAACTTGATAATAAGTGATTTTCTTAATATAACAGATGGAATTTATGGAGACTTATATAGACTTAAATTCATACTTACTTTTAATACTGATGTTCAAACTATAGACCAAGCACTATTAAGAAAAGGTAGATTAAAGTGTAAATATAAATTCAGTAAATTAAAAGGAAAGAGATTAAAAGAACTGTCTGAAAAATTAGGAGTTAAATTATTAGAAAAACAAATAGAAGATGGAGTAAGTTTAGCTGATCTGTTTAATTATGATGAAGATAACGGAGGAAAACAGAAAGAAATAGTTAAAATAGGATTCAATAAATAAAATAAAAAAGAATAGATTTTTTAGTCTATTCTTTTAATTTTTATAAAAGGTAAGGGCTGCCTAAAATAGCAACCCTACACATAAAAAAGTCAAATAAAATTAATTAACAGTGCACATATATAAGGATTTCACCCTTTTTTCTCATAAAGTAATCCTAATTGTATTTCAGTTAAAGAGAATATCTTTTTTGTTTCATAATCATAACAAGCATAGTCATTTTTTGCCTTAGTTGAAAAAAGAACCGCATTACTTCCTGCTGCTATAAAATCTAATCCTCCAGTATTTGTATTTCTAGTTTCTATTATAAATTTATTATCTATAATATTTTTTATTTTACAATTATCTATTATCCAATCCGGTATATTTTTATCATCATTAACCCTCCATACTAAAATCTCTTTAGGATATTTATCATTTTTTCCACATTGTATATATTTATTTTCTTTCATATTTTAATAAATTTATTTTCATATATAAGATTTTAATGGACGTGTATTCCCTATTTCCTTATATTTGTATATAAAAATTCAAAAATAATGATAAAGACTAAAGAAGAACTTTACGATTTTATAGAAAATTGTATAAAAGGACAGTATATGTTTAATAATTATACTTCAGTAGATAAATTAAAAATAAATGTATTAAAATTTCAAAATAATTTTTCTAATTTAGTAACATATACTACAGAAATATTAAATATTGCTTTTGTAAGTAGAAATAAAGAGAAGACTAAGGCTTGTTTCTGCATTAGAACAAATCATCCTATTAGAGAGTATATATATCATGTATGGTTTGATGAAGAAAATAAGATATTTTTAAAATCTGATTATACTTTTCAAACCTATGTATATTTTGATGAAGAAAAGAATAATATTTTAGTTATTGTAAATCAAATTAGGTTAAGAATTATTGAAGAACATATTAAAAATCTCCAAAAAGTTCAAAATAATTTTAATAGATTGATAACTAATACTAATTTAAAATTTATTCTTTAAATTGAAAATAGTATGTTTAATAATATAGAATCTATAGAAACAAATGAAGACTTTTTATCTTTTATTAAATGGAGTATAACTAATGAAAAATATGCCCCACAAATATGTAATAATATAAAATTTAAATATATTTCATTTGGGGAAAATTTCAACGCATTTAATATAGATAACATTTATATTAATAAAATTATACCTACTAGACTTTATTCAGATGCTAATACTGGTGTTTTTACTTTAAGAGGGATAATAGAATCAGGAAATTGTAATAGAGATTTTTGTTTTGAAGATTTTATTTTTAATAAGGAATTATTAATAAAAAATAAAAATAATATAGTAGGGTTGGTTTATGATGAAAATAATAAAGATAAAACCTTTGATTATATACACGAGATGTATAATCAGTATTCTAAAAATATAATTTATCAAATCGAATTTTTGGAAAAAGGTTATATAATGTTAAAAAGAGAAATTATAAATGGATGGAAATAAAAACAATAGATGATTTAAAAAACTTATACAAATACGGAAAAATTAATACTAGAATATATTGTAGTTTAGTAGACGTTTTACAAATATATATCAATAGTTTTGTTATTGAAAAGAAAGAAATAATATATGTAGAACTAGAAGTGGTAAAAAACATAAGAAGACTAGTAATCAAATTTTATGATGATAATCGTTTTTACTATTTTATATTAGAAGATGATTTATTAATTAGTTTAGATAAGAGCTCTTGTTTTCTTGGTAAAAATAATATAGAAAAAATAAAAAATTTATTATCTGAATCTCTAAAAAGATGTATAAATTCTTATATAGAAGAAATAAAAAACTGTAATATAGATTATATAAATACAATGAAAGAAATTATACAATATGATAATGAAAATAAATAATATTGACGAATTTAATAAAATAGCAGAAAATTTTGTTGGATCTAGATTTTATAGAACAAAAGAAGAATTTAACGATCCTAACAAAATTATAGGATATTCTTGGATTATTAGAGATCCAGAAACAATGAAAGATCCAAGGGTTAGAAAAATATTTGGTGCTAATACTTGTATATGTGATGATTTAATAAAATATAAAGAAAAGGTGTGTGTATATAGTGACGTTACTTTAGGAATTTTAATTGGTGTAGAGATAACAGAAGAAGACTTTTATTATATTTTAAAAGTTGGTGATAAGGAATTATATTATTCTTGTGTTGGTAATCTTGAATTAGCTTAAATTATGAAAATATATACATCATATTTTTACATGATTAGATTCTTAAAACCCTATCAAATACCAATATCAACAGCAATATGGGATCCAAAATGGTTTCATAACTTTAAAGATCAGGATTATGTTTGGAAAGATAAAAATGGAGTTTGGAATGGAATAAGGCTCGAAATATTAAATCCAAATTCATGCTGTATAACTCAACCACCAGAATGTATAGCTTGTGTAAAAGATGGTAGAGATAGAGATCCAAAAAATTGTAGTTTTATAAAAGAGTATAAAGAAGGACTTGAAAAAATTAACTTTAATGATTTAATGGAACTTCTTACTAAAATGGCGGAATTTATACAGCAGTTAGAAGGATTTGAAAACGAGCCAGAAATTATACTTCTTGTTCACGAAGCTCCATATAATCCGTGTAGTGAAAGAGTACCGTTACAAGAATTATTTAAAAACAATGGAATAGATGTGGTTGAGTGGCCGGGATAAAAATGGGATGAATTTAAATCCTATTTTTTTTATTTCTAATAAAATTTTAACTATTTTGTGATTATTTTAAACTCTAAATAATTCTCAAAGCCTAATAAATGTAAAAAATTAAATAAATTAAATAAATTATGGAAGATTATAAAAATAAACTAGAATTAGCAAAAGAAAGATATAATAATCCAAAAATCTCTATAGAAGAGAAAAAATTTATTGAATATATCTTCCCAGAACTCCGTGAGTCCAAGGATGAAAGAATAAGGAAATTATTGATTGATATTGTTAAGGTAAATTCTTGTGGAAGAACTTTAAAAGATATCGATACATTAGAGTATCAAAATTGTCTTGCTTGGCTCGAAAAGCAAGGAGAGCAGAAGCCTGCTGATAAGATTGAGCAGAGCTGTTATCACAATGATGGTTTATACTATGCAATAGATATTCTTGAAAAGACTCTTGGAAAAGTTGAAGGCTATCAAAGTGATGATGGAATTATTGAGCATCAAACCGCAATAGAAACATGCATTGTATTGTATCATAAGATATCTTCAGAATTGTTGGTTGAAATAAATAAAAGAACTTTCGATTAGCAATCTTTCCGCAATCAAGCACAAAGGATATTCTCTGTGCTTTAATTCATAAAACAGATAATTTTATTGGCAAGGATAGTGCTGGTTATGCAATTATGATTGCAGATAACTTATCAAGAAACTCAAAGAAAAGGAGGATAAATGAATACAACACAATTTATAATTTTATCTATTTTATTCTCAATAGGAATATTTTGTCAAGTGTATAACTTATTAATAGAATTCAAGAAAAACAATGTGACAAAAGTAAGTTTTCTATTGCAATTTGCGGCAATTATTTGTTTAACTATTGTATATGGCTTAGGAGTTATTGCAACTTTTACAGAAGTTTATAAAACATAAAATAGAGGAGGGAAAATGAAACAGATCACCGAGGACTATGTAACGTTTGAAATTGCCACCCTCTTGAAAGAGAAGGGGTTTGATATACCATGTAGAAGTTATTATAATAACAATAATTATTTGTCTTTTGAACATCCAAAAGGTTTTGTATTAGTAGATAGTGTTTATCTTCTTAGACCAACCCATCAGATGGCTCTCAAATGGTTGAAGAAAATACATGGTATTTATATCACATCCGAACCAGATATAAACGATAAACACTGCTTCTATCCTGCTATTTACGCAATGAAGGAAGAATCTTGGGATGTACTATATATTGAAGAATTGGAACATTTGAGATTTGATGAACCAGAACAAGCTATTGAAGCATCGCTTAAATACACTCTTAAAAATTTGATTTAATATGACACAAGAAGAGAAAGAACTGTTAATAAAAGATATTTGTGCAAGGTTGCAGTCCGGCCTTATTTGTTCAATTTATCGAGAAGATGATGAAGGTTTTGGTTGGAGAGACGCAGAATGTAAAGGATATTTCAAAAACAAGGACAATTACGAATTTTATTTTGAGGACATCATTACTATTGATAATATTGAAAGACTGAAACCATATCTCATACCATTTTCAAGCATGACTGAGGAGGAGAAATCTATTTATCTTTCATATTGTGAATGCGATGATGGTGATTATATAGGTGAAACCATATATTTTAATACTATAGAGTCTTTTGATTATCTTAATCAAATTCACATAGATTACAGAAACTTGATTCCAAAAGGACTTGCTATTGAGGCACCTGAAAATATGTATAACACTAAAACAGAATAATTATGGAACAATTTAATTTAGACATTTGGCTCAAAGACAGGAGCCGCAAAGTTGTAACAAGAGATGGAAGACCAGTAAGGATTGTTTGCTGGGATTGTAAAAACGAACAGCCAATAATTGCACTAACTTTAGAACCAAAATTAGGAATAGAAATTCCTCGTATGTATTCATCTAATGGCGTCTACCATTCAAGAATAGAAAGTTCTTGTGACCTTTTCTTTGCAGACGAGAAAAAGACAAATAAGATTCTTGACGAGTTAAAATCCTATCTTGAAAATACTCCAAAAGAACAAGTTGAGAAAGACTGGAAAGAAATTCAAGGATGGTATGCCCAACATTTTACAAATAAAAAGCATAACGAGAAAGAAAAGTTGACGGAATTTGAGAAAGAAATGCAAGAGTATTATTTTCCTGAGCTTGATGATTTTGAATTGAAAAGATTTGCGAAAGGTATTCTCGATTTGGCAAGAAAGGAACTTGAAAAAAATTATTACACCAAAGTATTAGATGATAGAATGGTGTTTAAGGCAGAACTACATTCCACAGATTTACAAACTGCTTATGACATGGGTAAACAAGATGCCTTGAAAGACTTTCCGAAGTGGAAAAAATGTGTTGGTTCCACAGGCCCATTTATAGATGATTTCAGAGGCGAGGATTATCTATATCTAAAGGATTATGTAATTAAAGTATCAGAATTATTTGAAAAACTACCAAAAGAAGAATAAACTATGAAAAAACTAATCTTATTAGCACTTGTATTTGTGATATGTGGGTGTTCGGCACCAACACCAACAAGAATTTATACAAACGATAAAGTGTATTATATTGAAAAAGCTACATTTATAATTGACTCGTGTGAATATATCTTAGGAGATAAAGAATATACCCACAAAGGCAACTGCAAGTATTGTAATGAAAGGCGCAAGAAAGAACAAGAAGAACTCATTAATAAATTAAAGGAACAATGAAAAAACTAATTCTATTATTAAAGCAATTGTTCTGCCGTCATAAGTATCAATATACTGAAATAAATCATAATGGAACAAATACAGTAGAGTGCAAATATTGTGGAAAGAGAAAAACAGTCAAAGTTTCTCTATCTTTATTAGCATTTATATTTGTGATATGTGGAATATATGGGTGTACTAATTATCGATCAAGAGGTCCGTTAATGCCTTTTGATGTTCCTAAAGGCTCAATTAGAATTACAGAAACCAATGAGTATATTGCAACAGAAGTTTGCGTTATGTTAGATGGAAAAACGCCAGTTTGGAAACTTGAATCGATTCAAAAGAAGAACTAATCCGTAAATTAAGGAACAATGACAAGAGAAGAAGAGAAATATAAAGCAGCAACAGAATCTTGGGATAAACAAGGTTTTAAAAATCAAGAACAAAAAATACCATATAAACTTGGATTTTTAGAAGGGTTTGACTATGCAAACAAAAATCCAAGAGAAGGACTTTGGGATAGTGAGAAAGTAATTAAGTGGTTAAGGGCCAATATTGATAATTATGCCAATTACAATATTAAAACTGATGAATGTTTTGTAAATGACTTTGAAGAAGATTTACGAAAAGCAATGGAGGACTAAATCATGACAGACAAAGAATTAATTAAACAAGAGATTGAAAGACTGAAAACACAAAATGAGACATATCTTGATAAGGAATATGCCGAGTCAACCAAATGGTATAAACACGGTGCTTATGATATTTGTAATGTCATTCTTTCATTTATAGACTCCCTTCCGGAGGATTCTAATGTGAAAAATGAAGATTCTTCAGACGAGTGTCCATGCTGTGGTTGGTCACTTGATTCAGATGGTTGTTGTAGCAGTTGTGGATATGGTAGAAAATAAGGAGATAAATTATGGATAAAACACAATTAATCAAGAAAGAAATTGAAAGGCAAATAGAAGAAGGGAAAGTGAAATGTCAGCAGTCTAAGGAAAATAATGACCATGAAAGTCTTGTAGCTTGGTCAGAGCATGTTGCAACTTGTGGTAAATTACTTGTATTCATAAACTCCCTTCCAGAAGAACCTGAAAGCGAGGATTTAGAAGAAGAAATTGAAAACTATATCAAGGATAGTCTTGCTATTAAGTTCCCAACAACAGACAAGGAGCAAATAAAGGCTGACATCAGATATATCGCCCGTCACTTCGCTGAATGGCAGAAAGAAAAAGATTATAAAATGTATGCTCATATGTCTTTAAAAGATATACATGATGCTTGGCAAGAATTAAAAAAGAATAAGCCAGACATTGAAAAATATCCTGCTATTTGTTTTCAAAAAGGTACAGACTGGAGAGAAAATCAGATGAAAGAAGCTCTCCAAACTGAGTATGAAAAAGGTAGGTTTGATATGAGAGAGGAAATGATGAAAGATGCTGTGGAAGATTGTTCTGTAGTGTTCTTATCTGATAATAAAAATTGGTTACAAATACCAGGTGCAAATTTGGTTAAAGCACTTGAATCTTTTAAACAGGGTGATAAAGTAAAAATCATAATCATAAAGGAGGAATAAAAATGACTTATACACATTTTTGCTTTATCTTATTTTGATAATAGTGATTCTTTAAAATTAATAACTAAAATATGATAGAGAAAAACTTAAAAGTAAAAATGTTTGAATTAGATTTTGACTGTAACTATGGAAACAATAATGAATATTCTCGTTATCATATAGTAGATCTTGAAAGAGCTTATTATAATAAAGATGATGACCTTAGTTTTGCTAATGGTGCATGTGGATTACTTAAGCAAGAAAAATATCCAGGTTATTGCCAACTATGTTTTGTATTTCACACTGAAGATTCAGAAAACTTTGGTAATGGTTATACAGTTGAATTTATGCCTTTAATTACAAAAAACGGCGAAAGAATTCTTATAAAATATGATCATGATTGTTGTATGGCCAGTATTGAATGTGGAGGTACTGACTACGAAGAATATAAAAAGACTGGAAATAAGAAATTCAAGGATATGACACTTACATTTTTTAATAAAGGTGTATGTAAAATGTGGGATGAAGATTAAAACTTAAAATTCTAAAATGATTAGAAAAACAATAATTGAACTTATTAAACATAATGAAATAGTAAATAAAATGATTGAATTTGAATGGAAACCTATAACTGAAATACCAACAGAACATTATAGTAAAAATTATGCAATAAGTCCAAAATATCTTGTAAAGTGTGAAGGTAAAACTGAAGATGGATTATCTATTATAGGATATTCGAGATATAGTTTTGCTACAAATAGCTGGATGGATTGTGTTTATTCTGTAATACCTGGAGTACAAAAAGTTATTGCATGGACAGATATTAAATTATAAAAAAAAATAAATGTAACTAAATATAATCAATAATGAAAAATTTTATTATCTGTAAGAAGAAATGTGTTTATGCTATTTATTATGAAGTTTATTTTCAGAATAAAGGAAAAATGAAACTTTGGATAGATAAAGATAACCCAAAAGAATTATTCATTACTGATTTATATGTTAATGAAAATTTTAGAAAACAAGGTATAGGCCAAAAACTATTAAATTATTCAATAAAAGCTGCTAAAAAACTTGGGCATAAAAAAATAGCTCTTAGAGTTTTTTCTGGATCTTGGATGGAATTTTGGTATAGAAAAAATGGATTTGTCTTTGATTATGTTTATGAAGAAGACAAGTTAATGACTTATTTACATAAAAATATAATATAAAAGATAATTAAGGAGAGAGGTATATAATCTTTCCTTTATTTTTTTTAATAAAAAAAAATAAACGCTATTAATAAGCGTCTTTAAGTTAACATTTTTTCATACTCAAACTTTATTAAATTAAAATCTTTGAATTCTTTTTTTTATTTGTAACTCTAAATTTTCATCTAATTCTGAACCATGACTAAAAACTATATGTCTTATAATTGAATTTTTAAGATCTGAATTATATAGTTTATCAATACTTATTGAATGTTTGAGTAAATTAATATCGAATTCAAAAGATCTGAAACTTTTTTGATATTCATTATAAGTATTATTCTCATCCTCAACTTCTAATATATTTGATGAGGATAAAAGTGGTCCTGGTCCATGTCTAGTTATATAAGGACGACATACATAATAAATATTTATATCTAATGGGTAACTATTATTTATATATCCCATTCTCCTTAATAACTCAATTGCATTTTTAGATATGGTATTAGAGGGAGTACACCAAGGCATTACACCATGAGTTTGATCCAATAGTATTCCTTGAGAACCTTCGAATATTTTATGATAGTATTCATTCTTTTTCATTAATTGTTCTGGGGTTTTTAATTCTATACTATTTACATAATCATAAACTCCTTCTACATACTTATCAATAGAGAAATCTTTTTTTACAAGTCCAGACATTTTATAATAATTTGTCTGTATACTTTTTACCTTTTCTCTAAGTACTATTATATTTTTGGCATCTGTTATTGTTAAATGATACCCATTTTTTATTCTATCTAAAGCTGATTTTATACCAACTCCTACTGTTCCGTGTTCTCTATTTTGTATATTTCCCCATTGATACCATACGTCAAAAGGAGTTATTAATTCACAAAGAGGAGAATATATTATTTTTGGTTCTACCCCCTTTGATTTTAATACATCTCTTTCTAATATAGCTGTGAATGGATCAACTAAACAGAATTCACTCCAATAAGTAGGGATGTTAAGTAAAGTTCCAGATCCAAAATTAGAGAAACAGTGATGTATGTTATTATGATCTACATTATGACCCACTTGAGGACCACCACTAAATCTTATAACAATAGCACTTTCTTTTCTTAACTTCTCTATAAAACTTTTACACAAGTTATTTACTGTTTGACCTTTTCCTTCCAGTTTTGTTATCTTTATAGCTTTTTATCTATAAATTCTAGCATCCATACATTTAATAAAATCTTAAATGTTACGTCTGTCAATTCAGACTAGCTCAGCGTACATTTTCACCTTCAACATTACTTGGTTAGGTGTCGGACACTCTTGGGTATATTATATTCTATTTCTAGTTTCAATACCTACGCGTTACACTACTATAAAATATTATTTTTATAGTTAGCACGGGATTAGTAAAATCAACCTTCCCCGTTTTTGCCCGATTATAATCTTTATGGTTTCTCATAAAGACGACGAAATTCTAAATACAATAGATATTTAGAAGATTTTAAAATTCATCTCCAAAAAAAGTCCCTAAAACAATACCTAACATCCCTTTTATTTTTTACAGTATTAAATTATTAGTTTCAGTCGGTTTAACTTCATTTGAGTTTCCAACAGATTCCGTTTTTGTAGTATCTGTTGTTGTGTCCTCTCCCTCTGGTACATAGTGTGCTTTAATAGTCTCCGCGATTATATTAGCAATTTCACCGGAGTTAGCAGACAACAAATGATCACCAACTAAACCTCTCCAGCCTTCTTCAATTTCACTATAAGACCAGCTAGCATCAGTTACGTGAATATGAAAAACCTCATACTGTTCTTGTGCTTTCTTCAGTGCCTCTTGAGCTGTTATTCCCCTTGCACCTTTCTGGTATCCTAAAAATTCTTCAAGGGCTTCTCCAGGTACTTCATTCAAACAAGGTTCGTCTCCAAGTGTAAATAAGAATCCTTTACGGTGTCTCTTATACCAACAATCCGTGTCTGTATGATATCCTGCCATAATCCAAGCAAGAAGGTAACTTTCCAATTTGTTATCGTGTAGTTTTTTATCTAACACTTCTATAGATTCTTTTTCTCTATAGTTCAGCATATATATTCATCTATTTTTAAGATGTAAATCACTCGTGGAGATATTTTATTCTATTTCTAGTTTCAATCTCTATGCGTTACGGTGATCTAGACTTATTACTTTCTAGATTTACCTCGGAATTGGCATCTCAGCTTTTTCCGATTTTGATTTATTATGCTCTTAAATATTACTACTTAAGACGGCAATTAATTTCACCTCTGTTACCTCCGCCTCCTTTTTCAAGATAGAATTCCTGAATAGAGTCTAGGATTTTGTTTGTATCACTTTCAAATTGACCTGCTTGTAATGGGTAATTATCGTATTCATGATCACCAATAGCCAAGAATAATAATTGAGGATCTTTTACACCTAACTGAAGAAGTTTATCCATCAGTTTCGGAAATTGACCTTCTATCATTTCTTTTGGTCTAGAGCTCATAGAACCCGTTACATCAAATGCAATGATTATCGGGGTTGTAAACTTATGCTCATCAGTATCTCTTGACTCTCTAACACCAACATTAAGCATCTCTTTCCTAACATTGGTATTATTAACTCTAGCATTTATATTGAATGAATCAGCTAAGGTTGTGTCTGCTGCTTTTAATGTATTTCTGAAGAGCTCATGTTCTGATTTCTTTCCATAGCCACGACTTTCATGAGCCGCATAATAAGCTTCACTACTATAAGATCCGCAACCCATAATTTTAGATGTTTTCCCAGTTAATTACTAAAGACTTAACGAACTCTTTTTCATCTTCATCCCAGCTCTCTCCAAACATATTCTGATAAATTCGAATAGCATTGAGAATAATCTGAGCATCCTGATGACAGCTAATGCCCCAATTAAAAATACCACGGCAGAATTCATCTTCTTTAATGTCTGTAAGATTAAGCTGTTGTAAAGGACTAGTAGGAATAATCTTAGTTAAATCATCTTGAGGTTTTCTGGCGCTTCTTCTCAATACAATAATCTTGTCTTGAATCTCACGCTTCATCTCACGTTTGATATCTTCAACTTTATACTCTACTAATGTCTTCTTTACTTGTGAGAAATTCTGTCCAAGTGTCTTAGCAAGGAAATTCTCACCATCTTTAGCACCAAATAAATTAGCGCTTACTTCAGTAGCTGTTGATTCTACTTTTACAACATCTTTCTTTTCTTCTTTTTCTTTACTCATAATTTTAAAATTTTAAGGTCTGTAAATTTATACTTTACATAAATAAGGATTTCAATACTTTAAATTTTAATAATCAAATTCAATATCTAATAAAGATAGTTCTTGACACTCTTTATCAATTGTACCTGATTTAATTTGTGAAATCACTATGTTTCTAGCTTTTTTATATTCATGATCTAAATCAACTAAATTATCTAGTAAAAAATTTTAAATAATTTTCCGAATCCTTAATAACCTTTTTAATAGGAACACCAAGAGAACATATCTTTTTAACCAACTCTATTTTCTTAACTGTTAAATATCCAGACTCAATATATAAATTTTTCTGCATTAAATAAAAATCTTTTGTTAATAATATATCAGTTTTAGATAATGCTTCTACTTTTTTAGATAGATTCGTTTCTTCTTCTAACAAATACTTTAATTCAATTAATAAGCTTGCTAATTTAGAATTCATATTTATAGTATTTTATCTTTTACTATAAATAAGGGTTTGAAAAAAAAGACTAATAATTTAATATTAGTCTTTAATTTATTAGTTTATTAATACAGCTTCTTCAGATATAGTAGCTAATATACCATCATGAATTATTAAATAATCATAAACATTCAAAGCTTTATCGTAAAATAATTTATATGCAATTAAATAATAAGTAGCTGGAATACAACGAAGAGTGCTATCAGATGACATAAATCTCCACTTTTCAAAAAACTCTATCTCCCTCTTCGTATCTTCAAATAATAATACATGCCTCTTCAATTGAAAAACATCAGCTTTAATATCTAAATCAAACTTTTCCTTAATATGATCCTCTAAATATTTAAGCATAGATAATATTTCACAACACATCTTAGCATCTTTAACCTCAAAAATTAATTCATCACTATTTAAAATAATTAGATTAATATTTATTGAGTCAGGAAAGAATTTTTTTACCGGTTCTATAAGATTATAAACTAAATAAGTCTCAACAGTTATATGACGACTGGGATTTAATTGACCAAATAAAACACTACGAAGATATTTTGAATTTATAAGCTCTGGAAAATCCGTGAACTTACCAATTAAATCTTCCCATGTATCATAACCTTTGAAAAGTTTACAATATTTCAAAGCTTGGAAATTTGCCTTCTTTAAATCTATAGACAAAAAATACTTATTATCATTATCTTTTGTATATAAACTCTTAAGAAGATTTTTAGGTCTGTCTATTTTAAATATACTAATGTCCATCTGATTAAAATTTATAAACTCAGAACTGTTCTTTACCGTATTCAAAAAAGACTCCTTAACCTCAGCATAATAATTAAAATATTTTTCTATATCTTCACCAAATTTATCTTTAACTCTATTTATAAATTCCCACCACTCATCATATTTATTTATAACACTTAATGCATAAACAATATATTCAGTGTCTTCTATATTTTGTAATGGAAGCTTGTAATCATCTATAAACCGCTTAAATAGTCTTTCAATTTTCATAATTTTCCTATAGCTAAATTCTCTATACTACAATCTATAATATCTAAATTCAAATACTTAGTCATAGATGCAAATAAATATCTACAGTCTAACACACTATCAAAAAGTTCAGAATATACATTTTCATTATTAAACTCTATCATCTTCATAATAATCGGCCGAAAATATACAAGCGCTACAGAATCAGATGTATAAGAACAAAACATATTATCTTTATTATCCTCCTCTAATTCATTATTTATACCAAAAAATCTACGAATCTTATCCAAAAAACTAAATCCATTAATCTCTTTCTTTGTATATATTCGCTTGTAATCGTCGGCCGTTAACTGTCTTAATTTAAATATCGGCTTTATAATACTAGACGAATTTACAGATTTTATATTATTGAAAAACTTATCATCTATTCCAACTAAATTACACAGATTCATTAATAAAAACGAATTATGAACTCTGAAAATATGAATACAATAATTTAAAACCTTGAAATATGTGAACCCTAAATTATCATAAGACTCTATCCAAGCACAACCACTATAAAGAGAAGTTAATTTATTTTTATCTATTTTTTTATAATCTCTAGAAAAGATAAAAATAATATCACTTATCTCATTTAACTTATTTATATTACTATGTATCTCATCCGTTATATTCTCATCAAATAATACCAAAGATACTATTGATTTTCTAGGCTGATTTACAACATACATTTCGTCTTTTTCCATATTTGTTTTATTTTTTTTTCAATTATAAGAGTTTTATTGTTTTTGTTTAAGCTCATAACCTCTATCATATTTTCCAGTTTCCTTGTTTAATATAGTGCATTCCTTAACTTTAAAATACTTTTCTATATCACTGGCCTTTGCTTTCTTAGAATACCCAAGATTATCATATATATTTTGTAATATTTCTTTTATGCTAGATCTTACATACTTATTACCTTCTTTAAAATTAGAATATATCTCATTAGGTAAATTATCTATATTAATTGTTGAGGATATAGAATTAAGCCTGTTATATTCCTTATCCATAGCTTTTTTACTATATCCACACTTACTAGCTACTTCTTTAGATATACTGTAATAATATTTAGCAAAAGTAGTATCTAATAATGTATCAAATAATCTTTTAGCTAGATCTTCTGACATATTTAAATTATAAATATATCTCATCTTCTCCCAGAACTTATCTAAATTATCAATATTCTCTATTATATTATTTACTTCATTATCATAATCAACTTTAGTATCTCTCAGTGAATTAAATAATCTAAACCTATCTGAATAATCAATCTGTTGTATTTCAAAAGATCTTAACTCCGCTAACATTACTAATTTATTGAATACGGGTTTTAAATCTGATCCGGCATGAGTATTAACAGCTACATAATCAAATTTATAATTAACATTTTTAGCATCTCTTTGATATTTCTCTGATACATCGTGTTTTGAAGAATCCCTAATATCTGAATAAGCATCTAATAAACTCTGAGTCTTCCTTTGTTTTTCATTTAAGTAATTTATAAATGATTCTTTAGTCTGTTCTTTATCATTGGCTAGTAATTTACAGTATAAATCGGCTCTATTCTTCCAAGGATTTGTTTCTAATCTTTGTCTACCTAAAATCTGTGGTAAGTCTATTGTTATATCTACTGCTAAACTATCTATATTAGCATCAGAGAATATATAAGACTTTGCATTAGTGGAATAAAAGTCTGCACCTAAATAAACAGTACGAGTACAAAGAGTAAACATTTTGTGTGGATCTCCTTTTACTGGTACTTCTCCAAATACATTAATTCCTTTTCTTACTCCAAATGCCTTCTTTAATTTAGCAAAGTTTTCATCTGTTCTAGCACATAAAACATTTGTATTCTCTAAAGTAAGATGATTTTTCTTTATAATGTCACATATATTTTTTACTGAATTAACATAAAAAACGGCTTCCTTAGAATATACTTTGGTTTTTACTCCATCTATTTCTATTACTGCACTATCATAATTTCCATCTTTATATGAATCGATTATATTAGATACAATACTAGTTAATCCTTTTGTATATTGTTTAACGTTGATTTTAGGGATTATTACTCTAGCAGGATCTTCACTTTCCCAATCTAACTCATAATATGGTAAATCTTTAAATTCATCTAATTCTTCTAAGTATTTTTCTATCATAGGAGTAGCAGAAACAAAACACACACTTAAATCCCTTAAATGATCTAAAAATTCTATCTCTGTTGAACTTTTAAATTTGGAATCTGTGAAAATTGATTGAAATTCGTCCACTACAATTCTGAAATTATTTAAAATTCCCATAATAGTAAACACTTCCCTAACATGTCTGAAAGAATCATAAGTTACTAGTATCTTACATGGAATTCCCTTATTTCTACTATCCTCATAAGCTAATTCTATCTTTCTGTGTAATTGTAAAATAGATTCCTTAGTTTCAATAGATTTCTCTTCTTCATGTGGTTTTGGATTCTCTATTGTTAAATCCTTATCAATATTTTTATCCTTTTCACATTCATTTTTAATATAATATACTTCACCTATATGTTGTTTAGCCTTATCCTCTAACAATATTTTTCTTGGTGAACATAATATTATATTTTCATTATTAGTTAAACAATATTCCGTAAATCCACAGCCAGTTATTTGTTTATCCAATATAGAAGTTTCATTAGGTAATCTAAATCCTTCCCATTCTTTTAAAAATCTTACATCTTTGGGAACTTTTATAATAGTTTTTCTCATAATTAATTAATTTTTTTTGTTATTATTAAAAATTTGAAATAATATAAAATTTACTTGAGAGTTTCTAATAGTGTAATCCATTCTTGTAAATTAAATATTATTTTTCTAGTTATTTCTTCTTATTACATATATAGGAATTTTAAGGGATTTTAAGCGTGTTTTTTACATTTCAGCTGATTTTATAGTTATCTCTTATATTAAATTACTTGTATAAAAAATGTAAAATTTTTAGAAAAAATAATCTTTCTGGTAACTGTTAGAGGAAATAAAATACGAAGGATTTTATTTTCTTTTATGATGGTTTACTCGAAGAGGAAAGCATCATATCGTTATCTCTTTAGCGTGTAGTGTTTCTCATCATTGCATTGGCAAGTCCTTTTT
>Ga0247609_10001665_pt1 | contig 25701 bp, 22 predicted proteins | sample 172DNAGHGlowgp2_FD_193487 | JGI IMG/M metagenome (GOLD analysis project Ga0247609, IMG submission 193487) | Sheep rumen microbial communities from Palmerston North, Manawatu-Wanganui, New Zealand - 1728 DNA GHGlow gp2 | ecosystem: Host-associated > Mammals > Digestive system > Stomach > Rumen ...
AAGCGTTCATGATACGTAAACTTCGGTTAGATCTGAGTAGAAGTCGATGAGAAGGCTACGCAAGGCGATGTTATCGACGGGAATATCACCATTTTTGATCTGGGTTATGCACTCCGAGAGGAACTCTGAAGGCGAGGTCTTGAACGAGGAAAGCCAATAGGCTTGTTCCCTGCCCTGCGGGAAGTTACCGTACCCCAGCATCTGCCACATGACATAGATAGGCGTTTTCAGCGGCTCCAGTTTCACAGCAAACGAGGCGTTCAGTTCCCTAGACATGCCCCTTCTGGCCATGAGCCTGTTCTGCTCGTCGTGTATCGAGACGAGCAGAGATTTGAGTTGCTCTTTGCTGGGTGCTTCCATTGACATTGATTAATTTGCTTGCGATAAGAATTCTTTGACAAAGGTGGCCACGTACTGTTTCAGTTCGGGGGCTTGCAGGATCTTGATGTGGTTGGCGAGGCCCAGGTAGAACCTGCCGATGCCCTCCATCTGATAGACCTCGGTGTCGAAGTACCAGATGTTGTTGTCGCCCTTGTGTGGCTTGATGCAGTCCTTGGCCGAGGGGAACTCCTCGATGAGGAGGTTCTTGGCCATCAGGTCGAGCTGGAGCGAGACGGCCACGGGTTTGGTGCCGGACATGTGGAACACGTCCACGTCGATCTTCTTGTGGACGGCCGTGTGTGACCACGGCTCGCTGTCGAGTATCTCGACATAGCCGATGCGGTTGATCTTGAACACGCTGCACTCGAGTTTCTTGCAGTCGTAGCAGATGGCCAGTCCGTCCTCGGGGCGCACATCGTAGGCCTCCACGGTACGGTCGGCGACCTTGCCGCTGTTGGAGGAGGCGTAGTTGTGCAGCACCACGCGCTTACGCTGGCTGCAGGCGTGCTGCAGCAGCGAGATGGCGGCAGCCTGGTTCTTCTTAGTGAAGACCTTGCTGGCGATGAGCTGTTGGCGCATTCCCTCGGGCATTTCACGGGATTCGGCGTTGACACGCAGATAGGCCGTGTTGTTGAGCTCGACTACCCTGTAGGGGTGCGGATCAACGTGGATGGCCACCACCTGGTTGTCGTACAGCGGCTCGATGCGCAGGTACGGCAACGTGTCGATGCCGAAGTGCTTCTTGGCGGTGTCCTGGATGTAGCGCAGGTAGGAGTCGATGGAGGTCTGGCTGAGGTACTTCATGTCGTTCTCCACACCGGTCACATAGCCCTGGTCGTTCACGCCGAGATAGAGCACGCCGCCCGTGGTCGAGTTGAGGAAGGCGCACACGCCCTTGAGCACGTTCATGTTCTGGGCGTACTCGTCGGGCTGCATGTTGTTGTTCGACGGGAAGATGATCGAGGTCTTGAACTCCTGGGTGCCGCTCTCGATGCCGAGGTAGGTGCCGCTTGCGGCCTCCAGGTCAGCGTCGTTCTCCGTCTCGATGGAGAGCGTTTTTATTATTTCGCGCTTGATCACGTTCAGGGCAGAGCCTGAGAGGGTGTCCTGCATGGCGTTGGCCGTCTGTATCAGCCTGGCCAACCGTGAGAGCATCGGCATGGTGTCCTTGTACTCCTGGATCGCGTCGGCGAGCCGCTTGGAGTCTTCCTTCATGCCGTATTGCTTGAGCAGGTCGATGACCTCCATGCGGACCTTGGTGGATGCGGCTTCCTTATAGTCCTCGTCAGGCGTGAGCTGGATATCCTTCACGGTGTTGCCGGCAACGAACTCCACAAGGGCCATGAGGTAGTTTCTGGCGAAACGGCTGTAGGACGATGATATGGTGTCACCCACCATTTCAGCCATGATGCTGATGTTAGCAAGCACGGTGAAGCGCTCAGTTGGTTTGAGTAGCGTGCGCTGGTATCCAAACATCTGCCGCATAAGCAGCGAGATGATAACCGGGCTTAACTCACTGGTGGCCTCCTCGGGCTCTTCATATATGGGCGGCTCAGTTTCCTCGGCGAAAGCCCTGATGCAGTCGTGACGGACGGTTTTCTCGTCAAAATGTTCATTGGAAAGCTTTAGCACACGGGCATCGATCTTTCCGTAGTATTTTCCAGTCCCATAAGTCACACCATTAAGGATGGCGAAGTCTCCACGACCAAATCCGGCCGTATTCTGCGTGTGCATGGCAATTCCGAATTCGTTGATCCACCCAAAGTAGTTGGGCCTTTCGTCAATCAGCAATGCCAGGAACTCGTCGCTTTCTTCCTCAGCACGTTTCGTGTCTTCAACAAAGAACGTGATAAGTTGTTGCTCGATATTGAAGGAAGGATGTTCGACACTGGTGATAGTTGCTTTAAGATAGTCACCAGCACAGAAGTATTCATACAGCGTGTTTGTATAGTAATATACCAGGCTGGCTTTCTTGAAGACAATGGGGCCCTCGAGATGCTGGTAACGAGGATCGATTGTTTCAACGTAGATGGTGCCAGTTTTGAGATCAACGTGTGTTACACGCACAACGACTTCGTCGTTCTCGAAGTAGCGTTTTAATGCTGCCGTGGCAGTGGGCACCTTGTTCTGTACCTTGTACTGCTGGCTAATAAAGTCCTTGATAAATTCTTCGACTTTAAGCATCTGATTCTCGTGACTCTGTTTTAGTTTCTCGGACGAGAGACTCCTTAGGGTGATACCAATGCCGGTATCCAGCGAGTCAGCACCACTCTTGAAGAGTTTTTTCGCTCCTGCTGCCGACTCATGCGTCAGGAAAAGGCCGTCTGCGGAAATGTAGGCCGTGCCGAATTTCGTGAAGATAAGTGGCTTTTTCCTGGGCTCGTCAAACTTGATAAGTTTTGCCGCATTATAGGCGAAAAGCTCGGTACCGATCTTGTCGAGGTTCTTCCAGTTAAAGCCATAGGCGGTGACTTTCTCGTACTTCAGTCGCTGAGTGGCCGCCGATATGATGGCATCCGAGAAGCGCGGGTTGAGCAGTCGCAACTCCCCCATGAAGGCAATGTAGGCAGGCAAAGCTAAGTCGTGGCTTCCGTCCACAAGAAGGTAAGTGGCCAGCAACATCACGTTGAACGTAGTGCTCTTTCGGTCATCGTCTTCGTTGTAGATGGGGCGGGAAGCAATGGAGGCGATTAAGTCCTCCACCCTGCCCCGAAGAAGTTCGATGGTTGTGTCATAGAACGAATCCTTCTTGGCTGCATTAGTGGAGCATTCACACAAGTAGTCACGCAACTTATCAAAGTTGTCGTCAATATATTCTTTTCGCAGGTCTAGCCACAAGGGTGCTTTGTCCGTTTGTTTCATTGGGCGGTAATAGGATTATCGTTTCTTTTTATTAAAACTCGTGATAATAAGATAGAATAGTGCAACAGCAACTATAATGTCCACGGCATTCCATAGTGTGCGTCCTAATGCAACTTTGAAGAATGGCTGGAATAAAACTGCTAAGGCAGCAAAAGCAATACCCTTAATCTCATCTTTTGACTTGAAATAGTCATAAGATAGGTATGCAAATGCAGCGGTTGCAGCAAATCGAACTAGCTGATAGAAGCCATAAGGCATATCAGCCAAACATAGAAGCAGAAGTACTGCTATTATAAGTTTAACAATTGGTTTCATTTGTAAAAAGTTATCCAATTAGTACAGAAGTTATGAGTTTTTTTGCCTCTCTCATGAATCCCATTATTATTTCGATACCAAGCGTAGTTCCATCCGTTACCCATATCCAAATAAATAGCTTCTGAAATGCCGGCTTTTTTTAGAGCAGTTTTAAAGTTAACAAATGGCATAACATCTATAGATTCCACAATGCATATCTTTCCTTCATAGCTACACAAAGCACGAAATATATTCTTATCATCATCTGATCTTGCTGTCTTTTTAACCTCTTTATTGTGAATGATTAGTTCTTGACCGAATCCCATACCTCCATTACAAGCGGCAGAATCCAACTCATCTGAATATGAGTTGAAACAGAATTTCGGTTTCCCATTATAATATACAAAAGCACCTGTATTACTTGTGCAGCGATAGCCCTCATATCTGTGCCCTTTAGACACATGGTCGCCAGCTATATTTAAGTGGTTGAATTCTTTGAGGGTGTCTCCTGTATAAGCTGCTTCTGCAACAAAAATGACTGATGTGTCTGTTTTTGATGGCATTGTACCGCAGACTAAATCAATAGATGAGAATTTCGGGAAAAACATAATTAAGCCATTCTTTTCCATTGAGTCAATGTATGCTATAGGCTTAATCGTTTGAATGGTGTCGTCAACATTATCACCGAAAACAGTTATGCCAGACGTTTCGCCTGTACCAGCTTCGTTATTCTCCTGATTCTTGCTGCAACTATATGTTATAATCAGAATTGCGACGAAAAAGAATAGATTAAGCACATATTTCATATTGATTCCCTTTTATTTATTATTCCATACCAAAGTCCATTACTACTATATAACGACAGTCACTATTGTGCTTTTGCCTTGAAACACTGAGTGAATTAAAATTCTTGTCCAGAATATTCTTTCTATGTCCGACACCAGGAATACCATCGTCAATCAGCAAGACTAAAACCACACCTAAAGGAGACTCTATACCGGCATACAAGTTTTCACCTGAAGGTTTATTAAAACCAAAACGCATCATACGTTTTGCAAAAGAAGTGCCATCAGTTGATTCATGCTGAAATGACCCTGATTCCCCCAAATCTTTAGCATGATAATTTGCTGCTTTTTTCAGAATATCGTTAGGGTACAATATATCAAGTTTTTTATTCTTATTAAGATCATCAACTAAAGATTTGATATAAGAATTATTGGGATCAGATTTCAAGAGAGGATCAACATACAATTTACAAAATTTTGAACCATTCAATCTTGCCAAATTAGTAAAAAGGATTATGTCTTTTTCTTCTTTAGAAAAACTATTATCCCGTATTGCCGTATTTGCCTGCTCTACCTCTATTGAATCCCAATCTTCATAAATTCCCTTATTATTTATTTTTTTTGAAATCAACAAAGATGTGTCTTCATTAATTATAATACTATTATCGCTTTGATTCTTTTCATATTCCTCTGCTACATCTTTCTCTTCAGTCGGTGAAAGTTCAACGTCAGTTATTGATTCTTCATCATCAGTTTCCTTATTACACATGACTAGAAGAATAATAAAAGTAAAAATTGTTGCTAGTACTATGCTTAAGGCTTTAATCTGCTTGTCCATTCTTTATCTCGTTTGCTCAATCGAATGTGATTACGATGATGTGAATTGTATGAAATCTAAGAAAAATATTTTTATTGTTCGGCTATAGCATTACACTTTCTGGCGCGCTCATAGGTTGTCGTAGGTTCACTATATTTGAGTGATACTAAAGCATAAATTATCAAAAAGCTAATAATTAATGCTATTATACCAATAATAAAACTACCAGAGATTGTGTCAAATGGATGCTCCTCTAGAGCACCTATTGTGTAGTTGTGATAAATCCCATATGCAAAAGTGAGAATGCCAATAAAATATGAAATTTTACCGTATTTTGAAGTAGCTTCATCATTTCCTGTATGTCTCTTCCAACATTTATCACAAACAAAAACACAAAATCTTTTGTAATGCGTTGTAACTTGGATTTTCCGATTGGGGACAGGTTTTATTTCTGTATGTCCAACTTTCTCTTCAAACCAAATCTTATGAGAATCTGTTTCCAATGTTTTTTCCGTTTTTCTGCCGCAGCAAGGGCATGTAAATACAGTGTTATTGTCTACGGTTTTCATATTACTTATTTTTCCAGTCAATTATTCTAATGAATCCAGATTAAGAAAAATCAAACTTTGAAAGATTTGATTTGCTTTTAAATGGAAAATGGTCTTTAATAAAACATGCCATTTGTCTGTACATTTCACCTGCATCTGTCTCTTTATAATTATTGGCCATTACTAGCAACGCATTGATTTCACCATAAGCCCTTTGATCTGGATCGTCGCTTCCCAATCCCTCTGATACTAAGTCATTAATCTTTTGCTGCATCATATGCAGAAAATCCTGATTCTGTTCCATCATTATTTTACCAGCATTTTGAACAGGGCTCAAGCCCTGCTGCTTCTGCGTTTTCAATAGCGGCTCTTTTCATTCTCTTGGATTTTGACAGATACATGCAGCCATAAATATTATGATACTTCTGGCCACTTGGCGTGATAATGCAATCGCCGTCTTCATCTTCTGGGATTTTGTCAAATGTACTTTGTTCATTTGGATCCGATAGAGGAGATACTGATGCGAATGCAGAAATCCGCGTTGCGGATGAACTATAAGCATCAACAGCGGCTGTATAGCCGGCATGTCCACAGGCACCAATGATGATGCCTAGAAGGCAACTTGCCAATGAGTTATTTTTGAAAACATTTTTCATTGTTCTAAATTAACCCAGTCATTAATGTTATATGATTTTTCTATCATGATCTCGGTCTTGTCATCTATTAGATGGAAAAAATCGAGCCCGGTTATTTGTTCAACTTCATCCACCGACTTTGCCGCGTCATTAAGCAATTGGATTTCACTGTTGTTAGCAAGAATGAAACCTATCGCTTTTGGCTCTGGGTTTAAACGCATCACCACTTTGAAGAATGCATCAGGTATAGCTATTTTCCCTCCCGGCAATGTTCTGTAGTCTTTACTGTAGAAAATTGGTCCTGTAACAATAAAGATTTCTCCGTATGTATTAGCCCAATGACGACATTTATCTTCAAGATCTTCCCAACCACCAGAATTGAAGTCACCGTCTTGAGGTGACATATTCGACAAGAAGAATGATTGGTGCATAGCAGCCTCGCTCCATTTGTTGTCTGCCGCGGGGCACAAGTGACCGTGTTGATAAGGAGGGAAGGCCCCATTCCAATCATATCGATCCTGGTGTGCTTTGGTCGTGTCAAGGTCAACATAATACGATGGATTGAGTTTTTTACGAGAGTATGGATCACCTTCTGGTCCATGTGTATGCTGACGTGTCAGGCTCCATGCCACCCAATTTGCATTGAGCGTTTCCGAATTGAAAGACACGGAATACGTTAGACGATAGTCGATTGCTGATGGTCTCGGTATTGTGAATTTCGGCAGCTCATACATTGCTGTTGTGTCGTGGGAGATATTTACGCACAAGATACTGTCTATGCGCTCTTCCTTCGTCTGATGTTGGACAATAATCTGCGGATCCTCCTTCTTTTTTATGGAAGAGGTATCAGGCTGAGTTTCTTCATCGTCACCATCTGTACAGCTATTGCAGGAAGATGAAAAAACAATCACAAGTAAAAGCAGTATTTTGATCAATAATCTCATCTGCTAGTGCAGTTTCAATGAATCAATTCTTTCTTTTCTGACATCAATGTTTCCGATTACTGGTACAATATGAACGAGGAAACGCTGGTTTTGGGACTCTATATCTTTACGATGATCCCAGTAATCTTTTTTGTTCGGGTACTTGGCTCGCAATTCTTCATCATTTGGAATAACTCGGGGCACACCGCCCTCTCCACTACCGGATATTATCAGTTCGCAGCGCTTTAGTTTTCTGATATTCACTCCATTGTTTTCCCAAAATTTATTGAGCCATTGTGCCCTGAGATAAGAAAGGGTATAATTGTTCTCCCAATCATTTGCATTGATGAATGTAGTTTTGGAAGCCTGGCCTTCAATAATAACAAGAAATTTGATATTGTTATCCTTGGCGGCTTCTGCTTTCTGCTCTAATTCTTTTATAGTTTTCACAATAAGCTCTCCAGCAGCTTTCACACTGTCTCGTTTTAAATCAGCTTGGGCTTTGTTTATTGTATCCAGCTTAAGTTTGAAAATGCTGTATTGCTTATCTTGATATTGGACATCTATTGTAAAAAGATGCTTCAAATATTGAGCGTTATAGCCGAAATATTCGGTTGAGTCAATAGAACTAACTGTTGAATATACTGTGACAATGTTGTCATATTCCTTGACTATGGATTCAAGCTGTTTCTGTTTAACCTTGAAACGGCTATATGATACAGCGAAGAGCACCAGCATTATGGCAAACAAAGTTGTCATAATGTCAACGTAGCTGGGCCAGAAAGAAGATTTTTTACCGTCCATGTCTCACTACCTATTTCCTAAATTGAAAGGCCATCTGCTTTTGCTCTCAGACTTTCCTTCATCTTTGCTGTTGCTCTTTTGATCCTTCATTTTGTTCAAGGTTTCCTTCATTTCGGAAAGGAGCTTGTTTATGGCGTTGATGCTGTCCTGTAAAGAACGAGCAGAAACGACTTTGTCTTCAAGTTCCTTCAGTTTCTTGTCAATATCATTGAGCTTATTAAGATTCGAGAAGTCTTGTTGAACGTCCTCCAGACTGATACGCTGACCAATAGCGTCCAAGAAATTCTGACGGCGTTCCATCATTTCCTTGGCAAAGAATTCAATTTGTTCACCATATTGTGCAATATGACGGTCAAGAGCGGCCCGATAGTTATCGTTCATTTTGTCTATCATCTTCACCTGTTCTGCGAACAAATTCTCAAGCCTATCATCAGCTTTGTCAATATATTTGGCTGCAAGTTTACCTTTCTTATTGATCGCATTAATCTGGTCTCGGATCAATTCGATTGTATCATTACCGATAAGCTGGGTCTGTTTTATGCTAGTTCCTAGTTCATTGATTGAATTCTCAAATCGAGTGATGCGGTTGAGAATGTCATTCAATCTGGCAGCGACTTCCAGTGGAATCTGCAATGAATCGTTATACTGCTGTTGGTACTCAATGACCCTTTTAGAAGCCTCAAGCATCATGCGTCGTGCTCGTTCAAAGTCATTGAGTGAGCTGGTAATCTCCTGGAATTTGTCAGCAGATTCAACGAATTTGTCGAGGGTTCTCATCATGCCCTTAGCCTTTAATGTATTAAGCAGCTCATTCTGGTGTATAACATTATCATTGACCTTATCCATATTGGCACCCATGGTAGCGACTGCCTTGACCACAACCTCGACATTGCGTTTGAATTCTTCACCGAAAGCAGCTGTACAAGTGTCAAAGGTAGTCTGAAAGCGGCCGATAACTTCGTTGAACGAGGGTTCAAACAAGTTTACTGTATCACGAAGTTTATTCAAGGCAGCTACCATGCTTACATCAAGAGTTGGCATCAGCTCATTCTGGACAAAATCATAGAATTCGTTTTTGTCCTCGTCAACTTTCTTTTTTGCAACAGTTGCATTTTTATTATTCTTTGTTGTCAAGAACAAACCAAAAAAGCTCGTTGACATTGACACCAGTACACCACAAAGAAGATTTTTAATAGCTTCATCAGTAACTCCTGTTTTATCAAATCCTATAAGGAACATAAAAACACCCATGAATACACCTGCGAATGTACCCATAAGGCCAAGATAAGTAGGGAAAGCTACGCGTGACATTGCTTCCTCATAAAGCATACTAAGTTTTCTTTCGGTCTTGTTCTGGATTACCGAGAAATCGGTGGTACCTACGTTTTTCAGAACATAGGTATTAATTTCTTTTATCAGCTGTCTAAGATCGCTGCCAGAGGGGAGATTTCCCTCTGATATAAGGGAAATCTCCTTGCCTTCTCTATTATCATAAACCGTGGTGGTAAAATCATCATCACGATTAAAGAATTTTTGATACCTTGTGCGGTTTTTATTTGTCTCATTGAAATATTTCAACTGAAGACGCGCAAAAAAGGCAGCAACCGCCAATGAAGCGATTATGGTGATAATAAATGATATGGTCATGCTATTATATTAAAGTGAGTTCGAATGTGCGTTGAATAATTGGTAAGAAGAAAATCGAATCATTGAGTTGAACCTCATCTTGGTACTTCTCTTTGACTTGTGATCTGAAGTAATTATCAAGGGAAGTACCCATTTCTTCAGAAGCCTTATCTGAATAAACCTTCAAGTTAGCCTTAGCATCGATGATCTTATTGTTGCGCAAGAGAGAAAGCACTTCGCTATATACTATCGCCAACTCTTCATATTTAGCCATCAATGCTGGTTTAAGTTCTTTTTCATATTTGGCTTTGATTTGACCAACAGACTCATTCTTAACCGAAGGTACTCCTTGATAAACCATTTCAGGGACTTCGGGTTCCTTTCCTCTATAAAGACCACCATAGCATGTTGCTTCCTTTCTAACACTGGGAAGAACAACATTAACGTTATGTACACCGCCAAACACTTTTGAGAAAACCAGGTCAATGAGTTTTTTCAAGATGTCTCTGTCATCAGTGATGAAATTGTCAATGTATTTGCTTCCGTTTCCACTGAATACAATTGTCTTAGGAGCTGAAAGATTGTTATCCTTATACAGACTTGCCATATAGAAAATTATGGAAGTCAAATGATAGGCAAAGACGGGTTTAAAATCTTTGCGGAGCATCGAGATGATGTCGCACTTTGAAGCATTAGTCAACCAGAAGTTGATGATGTTTCGAGTTTTAATACCTTTTTTTACCTGGAAAGCGTTGTTTAGAATCTGTAGTTGTTCGTTCTCGAAGTTGATAATGCCGGCATATTTTTTGTAAATACCGTTTTCACGGGCATCATCGAAATCTGTGAATCCATTATCCCATAGAACATCGCAACCGAAGTGGACGGAGTTTGCCACTTGAGGCTGGTTTTCTTTGAAATAAACCAAGTCAGTAGATCCACCACCGATATCTATAACAGTAACGGAGTTTGTGTCTTTGAGAACGTCTTTCTTCTTGAAGTAATAATACGGTGCTTCAGACTCAGAATAACAAGGAATTGTGTCTTTAACAGACGTGTCTACCCCTAAAATGTTTTTAGGTTCCTTCTTCCAAATATCCTCATATGTATCCTTCATGTCCCCCATAAAACTAAGCGGACGGAACCAAATGATTTTCGTTCGATCAAGGTCGCCATTTTGTTGTAAAATATCCGCTTTGACAATGAGTAATAGCTCACGGACAAAGATACGTAGAAGTTTGCTATCCTGATCCCATTTAATATCCGTATGGATATTCTGGTCATCGTTGGACATCATCTTCTCATAGAAAAAGGCGATATTGAAATCGTCAAATAGTTTAGGATTAGTTTGGGGGTTTTTAATACCACAAAGTGCAGTGCGAATCGGGAAACAGTAGTCCTTTCCATCAATAAGTGCAGGTAAGAATTCCGTCTTTACTTTCTTACGAGCTTGCTCAAAGACAGTATCTTCGATGCGCCTGATGATTGACACCTGTTTATCGTTAGACGGTTCATGGAGGTAGCTCACCATAGGTTGGCTCATGCTGAACAGTTCAGGCTCATTGTTCTCACCGTTGCGGATTCGAGAAATAAACGTGTTTGACGTTCCCAGATCAATGGCATAGGTGAAGGTTGCATCTGTTTGAAGGCTTTCTCGCCATACCGGCAGAAGGAGGCCAGTGTTCCCGTCGATATTGACTTCAACAGCATCGAAGGCAGAATTGAAGAGTTCATAGAATTTGGTGCCGCTCTCTTCGTCATCCGTGTCTTGACGAGATCTCACGACAGCAGGAAGCACACCGAAGTCGGCTTGATCTTTCTCTGTTTCTCTTATTTGCAGGAATTCATCTTTGCAGAGGAAGAATGAAAGTGAGATTTTGTCGATATTGGACTGTGGAGCTTCTTTGTCACAGTCGGCAGCAACAACCATTATCTTGAAGTAGTTGTTTTCTTTCTTATTGGGAGAAAGAATGTTCGGGAACAGGCCTAAGTCAAAATTGATTCTTGCGGCACCAAGGTTAATAATGGTGCCCTGGCCAGATTCAAAGGGTGTTTCGACGTACTCACGTGAATATTCCTTTCCATTATACCTCAGATGAACTTCTACACCATCACGCAAGATTCTACACCAGGTGTCAATCTCACCACCTTGGAATAGTTTCAAAACCTCGGGAGAGAATGGTAAAAGGTAATCATAATCCCTATTGGGAACATCTTTATCGTATTTGACAGCCTTGAAATTGTCGGTTGCAATACGGTAAGGAAGACGAATAATCCTTGATGTGAAATAGCTGTTCACATCAATCTCATCGTTAGAGAATATGCACAGGCCATTGATGACCAGATCCTCGTTCTGCTCACTCCTTACGGGCTTAAGCTTAGGTGCAAAGTCTTGGCGTATCTGCTGGTCTTCTCTGACGAAGTTACGGATATATTCCCTAATCTCCTTGAGCCTATCGTCAGTGTTCCCCGAACCAAAAATGATGTTGCACATATAGTTGCGGAAATCCGGGTCGCGGTCTTCAAACATTTTAGGTTTGGAGTCGGTGAAATAGAAGCCGCCAGACTTGCGACGAATCTGAAGTAGCTGGTACGGTTTGCTACCAAAAACCACTTCAGTACGGTTGTCTATCTTGCGAATGTTCTTGTCCATATCAGGAGGCGTGATGAATCCTGTGAACGGTGAACTACAAGCGAGCAAGGTCTCTTTTCCCTCGTTGACATAAACAATGAAATAGAGCTTGGGTTCCCTGATGTCATCTTTGTAATAGTTATAGATGGAATTGTAGAGAATCGGCATACTCTTCTTGATCTCCGCAAGCTGCTTCTCGCTATTCCATTCCTTGATGACGATGTGTTGGCCATCAGCCCAGTTATTGTTGTGGTATTTGAGGTTGAACAGAAGTTCATAAACATCAAGGATGTCTGAAACCAGTTGTCGGTATGCGTAACCAGCCTCTTTTGTTTTTTGACTATCCTTGCTCAAGTGTTCTTCGTTGGCTCGACGGAAAGCTTCTTTGGCGACAAAGAAACGTGCAAACGGGGTAGGCAGTGAATTTAATGCACCGCTGTTGTCCGTCTTCATCTCCAACACTTTATCGAGATCGTCTGCGGTAAGCCCTTCTTCTGCAGCAATCCACTCAGAACCTGCGATGCCACGGTCAATTATATTGAGGTCAATTTTAGTTGCCATAATTATCTGTAAATCTTTTTGGTGAATGAGTCAATAGATTGATGAGCGAACTCAAGGAAGAAGCGGAACTTGTTACTGTGCCCTTCATTGCGGCTCGCATTGCTAGCTTTGATCATGTTTAGGAGGTAATAAGAATCGTCTTTTGCGTCTAGCTCAAGACCCTTAATCCAACTACCCATGTGTGCTGGATCATCATAATGGATGGGGGCAAAGGCACGTTTATTCGTGGCCAGTTCATTATACCAATTGAAGTACAATTCAGTGAAGTCCTTCAATGATGTGAACGCTGCATCTTTGTAGAATGATTCGTTGAAGCCTCGTTCGTTTTGAAGAGGGAAATACTTCTCTTTCGGCAATTCTTCAATCAGGATTCTGAGTACCATATAATCAGCGACAGTTTTAACGATGTCGCTATAGCCATTACCCATATCTTTCCAAGAAAGAGATTCGGTATTGTTTTCAATTGCTCTTGAGAGATACTGCGGCTTTTCTGGCCTCTCCTTTTTGAGGAAGTCGAAAAGTGCAGAAGCGGCCACTAGCTCGATGAAATGAGCCTTGTCGTCTTGCTTGGCCTCATCATTTTCATAGACTTGACGCAAGCTGGTCTCACCAATGTAATACAGGAAGTCCGATTTGAGCTTACCACTTGCATAATAAGCAAGAGCTGCTTTTGTCTTCGTGTAGAAGTTAGCAGAATCAATGTCGCTATTGCTCATGTTCGGGTCTTTAAGTCCAAAATAAGGAAGCACGGTGACCGCTCCCATGGTCACGTTCTTAACCGCAGGGCTATCCTGTGAATCTCTGATTTTCTTTTCAATGAGGGGGTAGCCCGATGCCCCAGTGCCGCCAAAGATAGAGCCGATGATAAATACACGGTCGTCTTTCTCGCAATGATTCTTGAAGGCTTTGAACCAGTCTGCGCCTTCAATCATTTCTCCAAGAACAACTGTTCCGACATTTGGGTTGCCCTTAAAACCAACAGAAAGGTCATTATTTAGATTCTTTGTTGAGAACAAAGTCTCTACAAGATAGTTGTTGATATCGTTAATTCCAAGGTTGGATCGACCGATATATGCACCAAATTTTTGTTTTTGGCCCACCTGTTGATTGGTGTTGTTGTTCTGGTTATTAAGCTGCTCAAGCAGACGGATTTCAGAATTAAAGAAGCCATCAAGTGGATTCAAGGTCTGAGAGCCGTTATCTACCGAGCGGCGGTAAATGTCAATATACCTGTCGAGCAGCTGGTGAAGATTCTTCTTCTCATCCAGGTCGAGATGGGGGTCAAGGATGATGGGAACAACTGTGTAGCCATTGGTGCTCATGCCACTTGCCATGAGCATAGTGATGCTCTTCATCACGCGTAGGCCAGTGCCTCCGATACAGAATACAAAAACTTTCTTCATGGCCTTAAAGTTTTATGAATTTATAAGCATTGGTTTTACTAAAGTTCCAGAAGCAGATAGAAACCACCGTGAAATAAAGCAGACCCGTGTAAACGCAATTCGCCAAAGAAAGCTTTAATTCAATAGGCCAAGTGCCTTGTAACTTGGGTGCAGCTGTAAAATAAGCTATACCCAATGTTAACACAAAGGAGGCGACCATAGAAATGACACCGAAAATGACCCAATAACGGGGACGGAAATGCCGTCCTGGCATATCGTTAAACGGCTTGAAATAGAGATATGCCAACAATACCGCTACAATGATGAACGCTAGAATGTAAAACAGTGTTCCGCTTTCTAGGTGTCTCCAGAACGTTTCGGCTTGCGCCCTTAGCTGTTCATTCTCACCAAAAGAGTTGACAAAAGCGGCTTTCTTGCCAACCCACCAGCCATAAAGATATTTGAGTTTCATGATGTTTAACCTTTTTTGGAGATTAATATATAGTTATGTTTATCGCCTGATTTGACAACGATTCCGCCTTGGAACATCCCCTTGATAAAGTTGTCAACTGAATAGGATTTAGTACGATCATTCTCGGAAACAGCACCGAAGAACCTATCCATTAAGGTGATGTCCATATCAATGGCATCAGTGTTTATATACCATTCAAGCACCTCAGCATCCTGAGGAATGTTGGTAACAGTGATCAGAACTTCAGCATAAGCATTGCGCTTGAGCTCCTTGTTGTCAAAGTTATCAATATGAATGTCAATATTTTTGACATTGACAACAGAGCCATATGTGGGTTTGATGAAGAAGCACTTTTCGAAGAGCTGCTTTTCAGTGATAATCCAACGGTAATTAGACAAGTCAACTTTGAGTTTGATTTCGCAGGCATCTTCGTCTGAGCCGCCCAATCCATAAAATGTGGGTTGATTATCTAACTGTAAAGCTTGAGGGCAAGTACCAAATGAATAACGGGCTTGTTTATAGTCAAAACCGCTGACAATGTTGTCAACGTAAGAATCCTTAAGCTGAAGCAATGAAGAAATCGCATTATTAACGAAAGCGACATTTGCAGGATCACCAATAACAAGATAATAGTATGGCGATTCTTTCACGGAGATGTTGCCTCCTTTGTCAATGAATTCTGACGTTGCTGCAATAAGGCTAACAGCCTTGCCTGAGCCACCGAGGATTTTGGCGACTTCGGTACTGTACTGAGATAGCAGCACTTCGGGCGCGGCATTTCCAACAGGGCTATAAACCATATCGGAAATAAGCACGGCCGTGCCTAATGAGTCGATATCATTGATTATGGTTTTTAGCATGGTCGGCATGTCGGTTGATTCCGTCGAAGCGAATGCCCCAGAGTTCATGATACTTCTGAATTGGTCTATAGTCATGGTGTTGTCAATAGTTCCGCCGTTAGACAGAACTTTCACTTCACCACTCAAAGCGGAGAGCTGAGACATTACATTGTAAACGTCACTTTTGAACTTGGTTGGGTAATTACCTCTAAAGAAGCCGTTCATACTTCCTGAGACCTCAACATAGAAATTGATCTGTTGAGGTTCCTGGATTTTAAAGAACTCAGGGGCTTGCACAAGTTCACCCTCCTCATTGAAGTGACTGTCCTGCACAGCATTAAGTTCGTCCCCACAACTCAAAGTACTAAAGCATAAAAGCGCTAGTAATGCAGCCAATGTGAAGAAAGTGAATAATTTTTTAGGTTTCATATCGAATTGTTAATTTTTGATTTTCAATTATTAAAAACTGCAAAAATCGTGCCACAATAGGCTCATAGAATAACAATTTATAACATTAATATCCTTCTATATCAGATTCAAGAAGCTCAATCTGTGATTTAAGTTCTTCTTTTTGTGATTCAAGATTCGCTGGTTCAAGATTTTCTACTCCTTCTTTTATGTTATCTAATTCGACCAAGATAGACTCGAGTTCCATCTGGCGTTTATCTTCTTCTGATTGACATGAAGAAAGCGAGACACCCATAAAAGTGAGCAAAATAGCATAAACTGATATGTTGATTATTCTCTTCATAATGAATATATTTTTGTTATTCTTCTTCGATTGGATAGGTCTCGTCGTAGATGTCGTTAAGATTCTTTCCGTCGAATGTCCACCAGGGCGTTGGTTGACAAGCGTATTTAGTGTTGCGAAGTTTTGTTGTTAGGGCTGTCAGTGAGATATCTTTGTCGTCACCACTACGAACTCTCTTGGGCCCTATGATTTCAGCAGTGATTGAAGGATCCTCAACGAAAACAAGTGTATCTCCGTCATGTAATCCCATCTCATGGAAATTGAGTGGTGGACGACGGGGTTTAGCCTTCTTTACTGCTTCCTTGTCGTCTGGCGTCAGGTCGTCCTCTATCTCATCTTTGAAGGCTTCCGTGAAGTCTTCATGATGGAAGAGCTCGAGGATCGCCTTAGCCTGCTCAACCTTAATTCTGAAAAACTCTCGGTTGACATTAACCCTTTCCGGGGCAAAAGCCGTGTGTAGAGCTTTCTCAATTTTAGCACAGTCGTTTTTCTTTACTCGACAAGCAAATTGACACTCGAATGGAACTGGTACACCTGTAGTATATAGTTCCTTCATGCGGTTGTCAATCTCCTTTTGAGTGGTCATACCAATTTTGACAAGCCCTGGCATAACAGGGTTTGTCAAAAGATAGACGATTCCGTATTCGATATTTTTCTTATCTGCCATAACAGTTCAATTGTCAATTATTCTTTTTGAAGTTTTCTACCTGCTCCAATACGCGCTCAAAGACCTCTTCGTCCCACTCGGGAGGATAGCCTTCCTTGTAAATGAGGACAGTCAAGTCACTGGCAAGCTGGTCACGCAGGTTAAAGTTGTTCAGCCAATCGGCATATAGGGACGAGTTGTCAATGAGCTCCTTGATCTTCCTTGCAAGTGTGATGCAACGATCATTGGCATACTCGAAGCCATGAGTATCCCTGATCTCAACAAGGATGTCATAGAAGGCTTTCTCTTCGAAAGTGATACCCAGTTCCTTGAATTTCTCCTTATCCTTGTTCAAGGCATTGAAAAGTTCAAGCAGCTTATCTGTGAGTTCACCGACACGGGCATTTACTGTTTCGGTGATCGAGTTGATTGTATCTGTGGCGATATCATTCGTGAACGTGAGCTTATCACGAGTGTTGTATTCATCAACAGTCTCCTCTAGTAACTTCGCAAAGTGTTCTGCGCGGACTTTGTTAGTTTTGCTATATTCTTTAATTGCCTTCTGAAGCATCTGAACAAGCAGCTGGAACTTCGTGTGCGGCATCTTTATGTCATCCAGCTCTTTCAAAAAGCTGTCACCAAAAATTTCCTCCTCGTCTTGGACGCCAAGTATGGTTTCAATGCCGGTGCAGTTAAGGGCTTCCTTTACCATCTGTTCAACTGCCTGATTCATCGAGTCCACATCATGGTGACCCGATGTTATCTTTTTTAGGAATGAATAAATTCCCATGAAGCACTGTGCCCAGGTTGTCTCTTCCTCTTCTAAGACTCCCGCTGGATGACAGATGCCATATGCTGCACGAAGGCGACGAACATGGCCTTTGAAAGTAGTGGCATAGGACACCTTGCCTTTTTCCTCAATCGTATTGGCAAGAATAAACTCAGCTGCCGTCTGAAGGAATTGCAACCGCAAAAGTGCATTATCTTCAAAGAACGGTGAAAAGTCCAGCTTTGAAGTCATTTCCTGGAGCAATTTCAGCTCATTACGGAAGATTTTCAGGGCGGTTTCAACATCGTCCTTTGGAGTATCACCACCATCGCCGCCATAACGCTTCATGGCCTTTTTCATGTTCTCACGGATGCCAATATAATCAATAATGACACCGACTTCCTTTGTCTTATACTTCCTATTTACACGGCTGATCGTCTGGATGAGCGTGTGCTTTTGAAGCGGCTTGTCATTATAGAGATATGTCAGCGGCGGACAGTCGAATCCAGTAATCCACATATCGACGACGATGGCTATATGGAAATTGGAATCTTCCCGTTTATACAGCTCGTCGAGAGATTTGCGGTATGATTTGTCACCAAGGAAATCATACATATCCTTGGGATCATTCTTGTCACGAGTGGCCACTACGTTGACAAAGCGTGTTGGAACGAGCTTTGCTAATTCGTCCTCAGAGTAGGGAGTCTCGTCCAGAGCCTTCTTCTCTTCACCCCAGTCAGGTCGCAAAGCGACAATCTTCTTATAAAGGGTGAAAGCAATTTTGCGGTCACTACATACGACCATGGCCTTCTGTAACAAGTCTGGATTATCGGCGATACGAGTCTCATAATCTTTTACGATGTCAGCTGCAACTCTGCTGAGTCGTCCATCATCACCCAAGATGACCTGCAGACTGCTCATCGCTTTTTTACTGCGGTCAATATCCTCAGGAGAGGCATCCTCCTTTTCACACAATCTGTAGTATTCTTCAACTTTTTCAGCCTGTTCCTTATCAAGGAAAACACGGGCAAGGCGTGGGTCGTACTTGATAGGCACAGTGATTTCATCTTCCTGTGCTTGCAACATCGTATAACGGTCAACCTCTTCTCCGAAGACGTGGATCGTTTCATCAATCGGCGTGCCCGTGAAACCCACATAAGTGGCATTCGGCAAAGCCGTACGCAAATATTTGGCAAAGCCGTATGAGATGAACGCGCCGATGTCTCCCTTGCCTTCGGAACTTTCCTGGCTGCGAATCTTCAGCTTGCTGCCGAGGTTGTTCTGTGAACGGTGCGCCTCGTCGCTCATACAGATGATGTTGCTTCGCTCACTTAAGAGACCCATTTTCTCGCTGAACTTCTGAATTGTTGTGATGTAGAATCCACCTGATTTTCGGATATTCAGTTCATCACCCAGGTCGTTACGTGATTCGAAGACTCGAACCTCTTTGTCAGCAAGAAAAGTCTTTGAGGCGCAGAACAGTTTCCCCGCTTGTGTTTCAAGATCCTCTCGGTCAACTATCAGTACAATAGTGGGACTGCCGAGACTCGACTTGCAGCGCAAGGCGAGTTGTCGGGCGAGAAAAAGCATGGTAAAGGTCTTGCCACAACCCGTGGCACCGAAATAAGTGCCACCTTTGCCATCGCCGCCACGGCTTCGCAAATGGGCGATGATGTGATCACGCAGTTTGCGTGTCGCAAAGAACTGAGGATAGCGGCAGACTACTTCCAGTTCCTTGTCATTCTCCTCATCTGTGTCAGGAAAATAGACATAGTCGCGAAGTATCTCGAGAAGACGTTCTGGTGCCAGTGCGCCCTCAATGAGCGTTTCTAGCTCCTTTATGCCCATTCCAGGCAAGTCTTCGTTATTCACCTTCTTCCATGCATAGAAGTACTCATATGCGCTGACGGATGCGCCCAGTCGGGTATTGCTTCCGTCGCTTACCACTGCGACAGCGCAATACTTCATAAGCGAAGGAATGTCTCGGCGATAACGAACGGATATCTGTGTATGTGCATCCCTTATCGTGGCCTTTTCATCCGTTGGATTCTTCAATTCAAAGATTCCGACTGGAATACCGTTGACAAACAGCAGAATATCAGGAATGCGAGTCTGCTGTCCCTGATGCATCTCGAACTGGTTGACCACACGGAAGATGTTATTCCCGGGTGTGTCGAAGTCGATATAGTTGAAATGGAACGGCTGTCTGTCCGCATCATTGAAAGTGAAATCAAAACCGTCTCGGTAGAGATTGACCGTGTTGACAAGTGAGAGGTAGTCAGTAGCACCACCGCTATTGCGAAGGTTGGCTACAATCCTCTCAATATCATTGTTCGATAACGACTGGTCAGCATACCTAGCGGATATGAACTCTTTCAAATCGCTTTCTATAAGAGCATCGGTGACTTTTCTGTGCAGATCGCCACCAAATGAATACAGTCGCCAGCCTGATTGCTGCAGCAACTCTATAGTAGCTTCCTCGAATTGGCTCTCATAATATTTGCCACTATTTGCCATAATCTTCAATCTATAAATTGATTATTCGTCTTCTTTGCTCTCCACCTCCCAATCGGGCACATCTTCCACAGCTGTGGCAGAAGATGCCTGAGCACCAGGCTGGCCAGGAGAAGACGTAGATGTCTTTATATTCAGTAATAAATTGATTTGATCATTAGTGAAAACCTGTTTATCAGTGAAATCCTGAATCCGCCAATAGTCCCTCAGGAAGATCAACATCAGTTTTCCTCGTTCAATTATCTCAGACGGTGTCCATTCCGCCTTCGCTGACACCCTTATCTCACTATGAGAGCCATCATCGTATCCATGATGAATGATTTCATGTCTATCGTTATAAGTGGTCTTCTTCTTCACGTCAAAACCGTAGTTCTGCTCATGAGAGTTTTTTGATACACTCAAAAGCAGAAGATTACCCAAGGAATGTACCAAGCCTTTATCCTCGCCTGTGATAAAACGGCTTGTCCAATAGGAATCATCATCGGTTTGAGGATAAATGTGCTCAATAGATATCTTGTTCTTCTGATTATGCTCGAACGAGTCCCAGGAAACTTTTTTATCATGGCCAATTGCCTCAAATTGGAGATACCTTTCATATTCGTACAAAAAGTACCTCAAACCAGACCACGAGTAGAAACCTTCACGCTTTTCATAGCGATCTACGGCATTGAGAATAAAGTTATCAATATTCAGCCAATACCTAGTTTGGCCATTAACATCATTAGTTAGTGCCTCAATAGTGGAAAAATTTACATCCCCCACGAAGAAGTCATGAGCGCAACGATAAAAATGATAATCAGATGTGTTAGAGCGACGACCAGACACATTAAAGATTAAGAACCGAAATCTTTCACAGGCTCTTAAAAGTTCCAACATATCATCTTCAGGATTCCGCTTGAGAAACGCCGCCATGAGAAGAGGACGAAAACTGCCTATTCCGACCCTATTCAAACGTCTTAACCACATTTTTTCTTCAGGCACTAATGAACTTTCATCTGGGCAGTTGATATTAAACCAGTGCCCGATAGATAGCTGAAGATTGATGACATAATCCTTAATCTGAGACAACGTGAGTTGACCTTTCAAAACCTGTTTAGCAGTGAATATTTCAGAAAGCAGTTCTTTTTTAAACACATTGGACTCCCCCCGATCATAATGGAAATACATTATCCAGTGATCGCGTAAGAAGTTGTCATCATTCAGTTTCCGATCCGGGTTTTTCCCCAAATACCTATAAACCGTCTTCCATGAGTTATTAATGTCTATCCTCAAGTTTTTCACATCATTCTGAATTGAAGCAGCATTTGACTTTGCTTCAAACAAGGTCGTGAGGTATATCAGACGATTCTTCAATAGTTCCAATGTGGACAACTTTTTTCCACGGTTATTCATCGTCTCAAAAGTCACATAGACATCTGTAGGGTCATCTATGAAATACTCATTGAATTTAAGACGTGTAGTAACTTTTAGGAACAGATTCTTTAATTCATCTTGATTATAATCCTTTATTTTGTCCCTAAAAGTATTCCTTGCAAATCTTAGATTATTTGTATATAGAGTATGGGCCGGCTGATTTGCAGCACCGGAATAAGATTGTCCGAGAATTTCTGTCTTGAAATAAGCATCACTTGGATCGTCTGCACTGTATTGGAAGCGATACTTATTATAGCTCTCACCATACCGTCTAAAATAAAGGTATTGTTCTATGTATTGAGGAACTGTTTTGCCACCTGCTATGCCTCCATTCATTACTTTGAGAATCTCATTAATCAGGATTATGAATGTCGTTAATCGCTGCTGTCCATCAACAACATAATACACACCCTCTTCATCGGTCTCATTAAAGGTAAACATACCAGTATAATGGTCTCTGTTATCGGGTATATTCTCGAGGTCTTCCCATAATGCTTCTAACTGTTCCTCTCCCCATGAATAGCCTCTTTGGTAATCGGGGATAATAAACCTAGATTTATCAGTAAAAATCTCTGATAAAGACTTCAGATCACTATTTCTCTTTGCCATAACTTTTTATTTATTCTTGGGAATAATCTGTTAACATACCATCAATGAATGTAAATTCAAGATCACAGATGATATCGCTCTTCACCTGATATCCGGCATGCTCCATGTTGTGCCCTTGAATCGTAGTTGACCTGAATTCGTCAGGTTCTCCGCAAAGTAACAACACAGAGTCCTTGGGCATTCCTGTGTGGAGATGTACTTTGCCCTTTTTGGTCTTAGCGTCAAAATAGCTTACAGGAACATTTATCTGCTCTTCGGTATTGGCGCGTGTTGCAAACGCTATTACGGCCAAGACACCGAGCGTACAGACAACGCCCAAAATAAAACCGATTAATATGTGCAGAAAAGTTTTCATAAGGCTTGATTGATTACATGTTGTATGAGCATCGGGCAGACGTCTCTTGAGAGACGATCTGCCTCTGCGGCTATTTGTTTCGCTTCTTTTGCACAGTTGTAGATATTGATTATAGCTTGTTGTATGTCTATTGGTGGTAACGGAACTCGCACACGTTGCATTTCTTTAAAACTAAATGTATCTCTTACCGAGCCAGAAGCATAAAAAAGTGTACTTCTAAGAAATTCTTTTCTTCTAAAATAGATATTTAAGAAATCAGGAAGAATTATAGAAGAGCTTTCATTCTTCACTTTAAAAACGATATACATTGGGGAAATAATGTATGACTCCTCATTGTTAATCGCTATCGAGCCCAAGTTTATACGGGAAGGATTATATGCGAAATTGTTCTTTTGAACAATTTTATACTTTGAAAAGTCTATTCCTTGAGTTTTTGCCTTACTGAAGTCAAAAATGCCTTCACTTGTTACTCCTCGAAGATTAGACTCATTAAATGATGAAGACGCATTTCTTTCATCGCACTCCTCGATAAATGGGCCTATTTCTTGCAATGGGTATTTATGTTTAAGTTCCTGAATGAAGCTTTGGCATACTTGCATAAGTGGTTCTGCCTTCTTTTCATTTTGGAACTTGATCTCACGCAACGCACGCCAAGCGTTGACGACCTTGCGTTGCTCATCTATTGAAGGGAGTGGGATTTCAATATCGAGGAAACGCGGCAAGTCCAAATTAGACCTCACACTGGAATCACTGATAAACCATCCATATCGATCGCTTTCATCTCGATTAAAGAACATGAAGAAATACTCCGGAAGTATTCCCTTCTTCTCATCAACGACAAAGGTTGTATATGCTGGGGAAATCAATGCCGGTTCTTCATCGTCATATAAGCCAATACGGATACACACATCGCGCCCCGTTTGCATACCACTGAAGACAAACGTACCTTTCGTAACAATCTTATACTTTGACAAGTCAACTCCATCCAGATTAGCAACAGTCGGCATGAAGGACTTATCACGATTGATTCCGATTACAGGATAATCATGATGTTCAGAGTTTTTCTTGTCAAAGATGGTGATTACTTCACCTATCTTAATTCTACTCTCCATAGCCCAGTGTCTTGAATGCGTTAACCAGTGTCGATTCATTTTTCTGCCAGCGATCACGCAGAGCATTAAATTTGCTGCTCATGTCAGAGAGAGCTGCTTGATAGTCCATCTCGGTGTCACGATCTACAAACTCAATATAGCGGCTGGGGACAAGAGAGAAATTCTTTTCCCGAATCTCGTCAAAGTGAGCGGCATAATAGAGTTCAGGTTTGGCATAGGGCTCGGCCTTTGTTGTCTGCCAATCGAAGTATATTTTGTCTATGTCTGCAATCTGTTCCTCACTGAACTGCACATACTTCTTCTCGTAGATATTACTGTTCCAAGTGCGGAGGTCAACAAAAAGGATCTCACCAGAGCGGTCTCGCAACTGACGGCCATGCCATGGGCCGCCCTTTTTGTTGTTATTCAGAATCCACAGCGTTACGCTGATGTCTGTCGAATAGAACATGTTGCGGGGCAACACGAAGATGGCTTCGACCTTGTCGTTCTCGATGAGCTTCTGACGGATTTCCAACGTGTCACCATCGTCAAGAGCACCGTTGGCAAGCAGGAAACCTGCGACGCCACTGGTCACTTCAAGTTTATTGAGCATGTGCAGGATCCAAGCATAGTTAGCGTTGCTTTCGGGAGGGACGCCATAGCCTTTCCAGCGAACATCGTCGGTATCGAAGTTGCTGCCCCGCCATTTCTTAAGGTTAAAGGGCGGGTTGGCCATGATGTAGTTCATCTTGCGACCACGATGCTTGTCATCAGTAAATGTCGAAGCGGCATTATCGCCCAGGTGATAAGAAATGCCACGCACAGCAAGGTTCATCTTAGCCAATCGGTATGTGCTGGGCTCACTCTCCTGGCCGTAAACGTCAATCTGTGCCTTGTTGCCTCCATGGGCCTCAACAATCTTGGCACTCTGAACGAACATACCTCCAGAGCCGCAACACGGGTCGTATATCGTCCCGTTGAAAGGCTCAATCAAGGAAGCCATGAGATTCACGATGCTGTGAGGAGTGTAGAACTCGCCCTCCTCCTTGTCGGCGTTGATACTGAATGCCTGCAGGAAGTACTCGTAGACACGTCCGATAAGATCGGTTTCCCCGAACTTCTTGGCGTCAATCTTGTTGATGTCATCGATGACAGCTTTCAACACACCAGGCTCCAGTGCCGTCTTTGTGAATATCTGCTTAGGCAATGCGTTTCTCAGCTTCTCTTCGGTCTGTTCAAGTTTTGCAATGGCGTTATCAAAAGCAACTGCCATATCTTTAGCCTCAATAAGAATGAGCTGAGACCAACGGCAAGCATCATCCAAATAGAATACACCAGCCTTTCCATACTCTCTCGGTCGGGTAACGGCGATTTTGATAAATCCCTCATCCATGCCCTGTTGTTTGTATTCCTCAATAATGGTTTCCTGCTGGGCCATAAAACGGTCATCAACGAATTTGAGGAACACGAGAGTCAGGAGCAAGTCGCGTTTGTCGGTCATTGGCGCACGACCGCGAAGATGGTTTCTGCAACTGAAGAGGATATCCTCTAGCTTCTCTTCCTTTACTTGTTTAGTACTTGCCTTTTTTGCCATAGGTGTGTTAACTATAAAAAACAAACTCCAGTGCAGTCCCTGCAGGCCGACCAAAGCCTATATAACCGCAAAGGAGTTTGCTATATCGTTCATGTTATTGGTCGCTTCCAGGTGATAAGAAGATTATATCTTCTTATTCGTGACCGCAAATATACTAAAAATATCAATAAATCCAGCCAAAATCAATAGAAATCATATTCAATCGGCCCTGAAATGTAAAAAACGCGGAAAATGGCGGGGTATAGCCTTATGTAATGATGAAAAAGGAGATTCAAATGGTTTTGTCTCCTTATTTGTAGAATGAACAGATATAATTTATTAAAATTCAATTAGATAATTATGGAAGAAGAAAGAAAAATGCTTAGAGTTATTCATGTGTTTGACAATGGTGAGGACGCTGC
>Ga0247609_10001669_pt1 | contig 25660 bp, 29 predicted proteins | sample 172DNAGHGlowgp2_FD_193487 | JGI IMG/M metagenome (GOLD analysis project Ga0247609, IMG submission 193487) | Sheep rumen microbial communities from Palmerston North, Manawatu-Wanganui, New Zealand - 1728 DNA GHGlow gp2 | ecosystem: Host-associated > Mammals > Digestive system > Stomach > Rumen ...
CGAGGACTGAGCGACGGTCTGCACAATTGAGCCAAATGTGTCTACGTCAAGATAGGTCTTGATTGTGACAGGTGCGCCGTTAATGCGCTTGATTGTGTTCTTGAGGGCAAAGTTTTTGCCGATAACTTCAGTAAGTTTACTCATGTTAAAATCTCCTTTTCATTTTCAATAGCGTAGGTGAGGATTCCGAGACTATCAGCAATATCATCATTGCCAAACAAATCCAAGCCGTATCGTTCTTGCATAAGTTCAATACACGCCTGTTTTTGGACATCTCGTTTACCTTTACAAATACCAATGTTAGCTTTCCATGTTACTGGCGCAACAATTTTGTAAGGTAATCCCATTTCTTTGAACATAAAAATAAGCTCGCCCTGTAAACGAGCAAGCATTTGATAAACAGAAACATTCCCAGCTTGTAGTTGTATATTCTCAAAATACACCACATCAGGTTTGACCTGTTTGATTTTCTTTTTTATCAAAACCGCCATTTCATATATGCGGTCATCACCTTCGCCATTTGCATTAAGCTCTCCATAGTCGGTGAGTTTACCATTTACTCCGATACTAAAAGCTGAATGGCGAGATGCTTGATCTATTGCGAGGATTTTCGTACAACCACCTCCAAACTTTTGTGCTTGTTTAGATGACGATATAAGCACTATAATATCATATTATCTTCCTTAGTCCTTTTATCAAACATTTCTTGACTGTAATCGTAAGCATATTCCTTGAAATATTTCTTCTCGGCTTTTTTGCGAGAAATAACTGCATCATCAAAATTTTCAAAGTAACCCAAGTGAATCTTTTTGCCTTGAACCATAATTCCAGCTACCCACTTGTTTGACTTTTTATTCCAACACACACCAGCAACCCCAGATGTATTGGTAGACCTTATCTTTTGATTTTCTGCGTTTTGGCTTCTTGTAGTAATTCTAAGGTTGTATTTCCTATTATTGTTTCGAGTAGGAACACCACCTAAATGATCTACGTCCAATTTAGGGTTATCAACGCCCATAATCAAACGATGCATTTTGACGGCTTTGCCATTTTGAGTTCCAACAATATAGCCATTATCATCTTTACTCCAACAGATATTTTCTACCTTACCGTAATCTTCCTTATCAACATAAAAAGGCTCGCCTTTAAACGTATAACCAATCATATATTTCCCGCAATCATCATAAGGGTTTGTCTTTTTGCTATCAATTCGATTACGCTCTGCTGTAACTTCTCTTTGAATACAACCACATGACTGAGTGTGTCCAGAGCGCAAATCATTAGCTTTTACAATTACCTTTGTCTTATCTTTACAACAACATTCACAAAGCCATTGAACTCGTTTTGAGCCGTCTGGATATACATAATCATTGGCTCTCTCCAATACCTTTAATCTGCCAAAAATTCGATTTGTTAAGTCAATTATTTTGCTCACTATCAACCCACCTTTGTATAAAAATTAGGGGTAAGCTAATACAATCAACTTACCCCTTTCTATTAATCAAACAGTTTAGATTTTATTTCTTTCTTTGTGGTCTTAGTGGACTTTGCCTTTTCACCGATAATCTCACGAACGCTCTTTTCAACATGAGGCAACATCCATGACAAATCATCATTTGCATGAACATCACACTTATCTGCAAAACTTTCAATAGCCTGTTCTTTTGTGAACACGCCACTTCTGTACTGCTCGATAGTCATGTGAACCATATAGTGTTCCATTGTATCGGCTACATATCTCCAACCGTGGGTTTGACCACAAGTAGGGCAATAATCGTGTTCCTTGCCACAAACCCAGCACTCTACTTTATTACTCATGCTTGATTACCAAGTGAAGTCCTCATCAGCGACAGAGATTTCGTAAAAACTTTTATCCTGATCACAATAACTATATGCTAAATCCAAAGTCACACTGATTGTGTCATCAAGATTAAATCCAATAGTGTTGCCTGTTTCAGGTTTCGCGTTCTTGGCAGTAATCCAGAGCGCACGAACTTTTGTCTGATCGCAGAGGTCGACTGCAAGAACGAGGAATCTAACCTTTGCAGCATCAGGGAACTTATCAGCCGCATTGACAACCTTTACGCCAGCGGTTACAGAATACTCATAGATTACTTCAATTCTTGTACCAGTCTTGAAAACTGTTGCATCAGTAGGGAAGTAAATTCTATTATTTGTGGAATCATAATAGAATTTAGTAGATGTAGCTGCGGCAGCAACCTGCTCGTAGTTATCATCGAGAGAGCCGTCTGTAGTCAGAGTGTGGAACGAAATCTTGTACGCTCCGCCTGTCTCAGCAATAGGTGTCTTATTAAGAGTTACATAACCAGCGGTTACATCAGCAGCCTTGAGCGTAAATCTCTCGATGTAAGGAACTCTGATAGGAGCGTCGTTAGTAGCGTCCTGTCTCTCAGTACCATTGAGCGCAGCTACGAGAGAAAGATCGAGAACAGAAGAATCGAAACTAATCTGACAAGACTTGTTTCTGTCGATTGAGAAGATTACAGAGCCATTGCTGTCACGCTTCTCAGTTGTCTCACCGTCCTGTGTGATTTGCAGATTTTCTACATTCGACACCATCCATTTGATTGTCTCTGCTGAGTCAAATGCCCAAGCACCGATAATCTGCTTAATAGCAATACTATTTATAGCCATAAACTACCACCTTTCTTATAAATTTTTGGTCTTGATTGGACGCATCCAATCCAAATCAGTTTTGTGAATATCCTTGAATGACACCGTACCTGCATAAAGTCCTCTGTAAAGATTGTTTGCATTTTGCCTATAACCCAAACGAATTATAGCATCAAAAAACTGCCCAACCCTCAATCCAAAAACCTTATCATAATCGTGCCATTCACAAGCAAGAGAAGAAATAAGAGGAGCGTACTGAGAATTGTCTCCAAACAAGTCTTTTCTACGTTGCGCCCTGTCTATATTTTTCTTCTGTTGCCTTATCATTAAATCGTGCGTAAATTTATTCTCACACGACGTCAAAATATTCTTTGGCAAACAGTGCATACGTCGCACATTGTCTGCGATACGCTCACGTATAAGTGAGTCGATTATAACGCCATCACTATTAGCTAAGATTAATTCTCCGTCTTTTTCAATCGGTCTAAATTTAGAGAAGTCTAAATCGCCAAATAGCAATCTTGACGTTTCCTTTTCAATCCCCGATACCAAGATACAGAAAAGTTCAAAAGGTTTGATTTTTTCAAAGTCAATACCCATTTGATCTAAGTAGTATGGCATATCAAAAGGTTCAGATGTGAGTGCGCTAACAAGGCTTAAATATTCATTCTCACCAAATTTAGCAATATCTCCTATAGTGGGTTGATATAGAGTTATACCAACTCCAATATCAAATGGCTCGCCTCTGAGTAAACGAATCTCATCAACTGCAAACATTCAATCACCCACAAACACCTACAACATCTACCGCCTCAAATACAAGCTGTCTAAACCTGTATGTCGTATTAACGCTACCCGCTGTGTCCGACTTTAACTGAAGCGTACCCACGCCAAAATCCTGCCGCCCCTCATATTTTTCTTCTATGAGTTCCGCGAGGTAGTCCATACGAGTTCCGCTTTCACCAACCATATTCATGTGCATATCCTCTTGGTGAGTTAGCACATAGAACACAATTGTCGGGTGAACCCAAATGTTACTGTCACTACTGCCGTAACGAGTGCGACGTTCTGGAATGTCAATTTCGACAAGAATATAGGTCTTAACCTCTTGTTCTACAGACGGAATCCACATATGGGGAAATAATCTCACCCATATTAAATCATCAGGAGACTCATCGGGGTTAAGCCCAAGAGCGTTAATGATTTCATCGTCTTGGGATAATTCCGACATAATCTTGTTTTTGAATTGTCGTATACATCTCGACTTAGCCAACCCCAACACCTCCTTGTATTCTTTGATTGAGAATAACTGGTATTTCATCTATTTGAGTATATGGTATCTCTAATAAAGAAATTCCATTCAAACGACAAAAATTTCTTTTAATATTGTCTCTTTTTTGAGATTCTTCAAAGCTTTCAATGCCACCAAAATAATCAACAGATTTATAATGTTGCGCTCCTTGAAACTCAATACAAAGGTTATAATCAGGCAAGTAAAAATCAAACTTTAAAATTCTCTTATGTTTGCAATTCTGAAAACCTTTTTGAGTTTCAAATACTATTTTATTTTCGCTGAGATAATTTTCAATAGCATTTTCGCCTTTAGAAGTTCTACAACGAGGACAACCACATAATTGACCAGTTATAATATCGTGAGGTCTACCGAGCCACTCATAATCACATTCAAGACATCTAAATTTTGTTTTTGTACTGTTATTAACATATTCCCCAAGCAACTCAATAGTTGGGTGAACGTCAGCTAATTCAGCAACAAAATCGTCGTGTTTCTTTTTCAGTTTAAGAGCGACTTTTTTATATCTACAATTTGGACACCCCGATGATTTCATAGTTAAATTATTAGGAGTTTGTTCCCATTCGCAACCACATACTCTGCATTTAACACTAATTTTAGTAGAGCTGTTATAATATTTTCCTATTACCTCAACATCGGGATTTTTTTCTGCCATCATAGAAACAAAAGATTCGTGTGTCATACGCCTCTTTTCGACAGACCTTTTTGCACCACATTCTGGGCAACCGCACCCTAAAGCAACAGAAGAAGCAGATGTTTCCCATTTTTTACCACAAAAAATACATTGGCACTGTATAGGCGCACACCAATTTTTATATTCGCCAATTACTTCTACCAACCCAAATTTTGCAACTCTTGCCTCAAACTCTGCTTGTGTTAATTTTCGTGGCATTACATCGCCCCCTTAACCTCAATCAATTGTTCTGCCCTCTCGCCGTTTCCTACAGCAACCAACTTAAATGAAACACCCACCAAACTGCTGTCGAGATTAACATTTACACGACAAGATGTTGATGTTAAAGTTGTAAGAACAATCTTATCTGCCCACATATTAGCCACAATTAAACTAAAAGCAACTTCCACGTTAGCAGTAAAAGTTTTCTTACCTCCGATTCTAATTTCTGGTTTACCACTATAAGAAATTTCAAGAGATGTAGAAGGATTGACATTAGGAGTAATATAATCACAAAGCATAAGATCAATGCGGTCTGTATCAGGATTGATTTCCGTTTCGGTAAGTATAAGCAAAATACAGCCCTTGCCATCATATCTTGGCTCAGCTACGCCATCATACCCCATAGTTACTGTATCAACACGAGTAACATCATAACATTTTGGTGCTTCTGTGTTAAAATCAACCATAAGACGTTTATTTGACTTTAATTTTAAAGTTTCCGAATCAATAGGCAAATAAACCATCAGTTGATTTGAATTAACAACAATTATATTATTATAAAGCTGTCCATTATTATACTTAGAAGCACTTGATATTACCGACCAACGCTCGATAACATCTGCATCTGTATTTTGCCATTTGAGGACGTAGTTGCACTGTTGCATCTTACCATATGTGTAGACTTCTTTATCCCAATCGCAGGACACCATAAGCCACATAGCATCTGCCCATTCAACATAATCGCCAGCGTCAAAATATTCATCGGGCAAACTTTTTACGTCCTTATAATAAGGGAGCGTACCGTCATCAATAACGAGTTTCTGCGGTACGCCATTAACAAGACAATCTTTGCAGGAAAGGGAGTTTACAGCATTGATTTTCAAATTGCGTTTTTCTTGGTATAAAGTGCGATCTCTCTGCGTTGCGCCTCGAAACTGCACTCTTGCCTTATACGAATCGAAATCAGCCATATTATCCCTCCTTTCCAAAATACTTTTTGTTAATATTCTCTATACAACGTATAGCCTTAAACACTTCACGCTTGCATATCGTGTTATCATAATCATTATCAATCAGATATTCCACGATATTCAACGCGGTCATAAACTGCGGTTCTTCCATAAGTTGACGATACAACCCGTAACTCCCAATCATCTCAATTTTGAGACTTTCAAGATAGGACGTAAGAGTTTTGCACCCTTCTTCTTTCATAGGCAAAATCTTGTAAATCTTACCTATCATATACTGAAAGTAGTTCTGAAAAACACTCTCATCTAATTCTGCATAATCTATCTTTACGCTCATATCAAGTCACCTACATCGTTGCGAATAAATGAATATTCTTTAATACGCGATAGGAAGTTGGCATGAGCCATAGAATAAGTATTGTTGACCTTATCAAGTAAATTTGCAGGAGAAAAAGTCGTAAAATCCTTAGTGCTTAATGCGTTTCGCAGTAAGTCAAGATTGTTGCGTATAGGCTTCAGCCATGCTTCAACCATTCCCTCAGTCAGTATATCTATCTCCATAAGGTCTAAATCCTCAGTGAATCCGCCTTCCTCGGTCTGAGTTAAATCCTTCTTACAGGATTCTAAAAATCTTACAACAGCCTGATTAAGCCAACCACGCATTGAAGTCTGCGCCAACTCAGCGGTCATATCCGCCAAATCGTAGTCGTTGACCTTATCCAAGAAACTGTTGTAAATTGTTGTGTAAGCGGTCATTAGCTCACCTCGTCCATATCAAAACTAACGCCAAGTGCCTTTTCAAGAGCCTTAACCTTTGCCTTTGAATCCAACCTCTCATCTTCATCTGCCATCATGGTATATGCCTTTGTAAGAATAGTCTCTTTTACAGGCTTTGAGAGAGTAGGAACAACTTCCTCAATCTTCTTAGCCGAGAAACTAAAAATATCATCAATGTTGTTATACAAACCATTTGAAGTATAATATTTATCCACGTTGAGAGCCTTATAAATCTCATCAGCGGTGTAATCGTCAGTGTCCTCAAAAACAATCCAGTTGTTGATGAAAAACTTCTTCTGAGAGTTACGCATAGAAACAAGCTCTCCGTACTCCATTTCAATTACAATTCCAGTCTCATCCCATACTTCCTCATATCCAGTTTTCTTTGACTTGTAGTATAGAACTCCACCGACATTGCTTTTAACAGGAATAAGATAATCGGAATCAATTTTTATTCTTACAGGCTTTTCAACACTTGCCTTTTCCGTATTTGCCTTTGTAGGTCTACCCATATTTAATTCTCCTTTAATTCATGTAAAGGGCGGTATATTTCAACCGCCCATAATTTGATTAAGTAAAGTCGTAAACACCCATTGTGTCAGATACTACAACAGCTATACCCTCACGACGGATTACTGTGTACTCCTGTGTGAGATCAGCGTTGTCAGCAGCATCTCTTGCAATTACAATAGGCTCGCCCTCTATATAATGCTTGATGAACTTGTCATCGCCAGCGATTACATAAACTCTTGTGTCAGAGAGAACGAAATTGCCAGCAGCGTCAAGATAGTTCTTGAGTCTAATGCAAGGTGTCCCATTGAATCTCTGAGAGAATCCAACGTCATAATAATCGTCCTTTACAGTCTCTCCAATTTGAGACATAGGGAAGTTTCTGAGAGCTGTTCTTGTTCCAAGAACGTAAGCAGTCTTGCCTGTAGCAGCCTCAACCTTCTCGATAAGATTAAGCAGACCTGACTCGCTGGGTGAACCAGAAGCAGTTACAGTAAATCTTGCTGTTGAAAGGTTGTTGAGCTGTGCAGCAACGCTTGCATAGAACTCACGCTCAAAGCTCTTAGCTACACGGTTTACAAACTCAACCCAATCAATACGACCTGAGAGTATGAGAATAAGCTCCTCGTAAATCTTTATAGCCTTATTTACGGGTGTGAGGGTAACCTTCTGACCGCCAATAAGTCTCTGACGACGGATGCCCTGCGTGCCGTTAGCAACAACGTCAACTGTGAGGAGTGAGTTGTCAGAAACGAGAAACTCAGGCTTGTCACCCCACTCACCGTTCTTTGTCTCAATCATATCAGCGAGAGGTGAGTTATCAAGAGCTGTAACATCGAGAGCAACGTCAATAAGCTCCTCGATAACTGCAAAGAGTTCAGGGCACTTGCCATCGCGGATTGCCTTATAGTCTATAGTTGTAGAGCCGTTATTAGCCTCTTTAATCTTATTAACGATAACGTCTGTGGGGTTGCCCTCTGCAAATGCAGTAGGAACGCCACGATAAGCGTCAATACAAAGCTTTCTGAAATTTGCTTCCATAATCAAATACCTTCCTTTCTATATTAAATTAAAGAACCTCGAATACGTACATTGTCTTGCCGCCAACTACCTCTGTGTTAAGGAGCTGTGCAAAAGCCTTTGTAGATGCTGAAGAAGCTGTCCACTTGCCATTACCTGCGGCAATGTACTTGTCTGTAGTTGAAGGTGTGCCAGAGCAAACCTCACCTGTAATTGAGAAAATGTCGCACTTTACGAGCTTGCTGATTCTTGCAATATCGCCAGAAGCATTGTAGAAGTTCTCAAGAGGCTTCATATCTGTTGTGTATGCGTGTTCAGGAGATGTAACTACCCAAACGTCAGCAGCGTTTGCACCTGTAGCAGCAGAAGTTGTGAATACCTCTCTCTCACCAGCAAAAGTGCCTGTTGTAGCAAGACCACCACAGAGGATAGGTGCGCCGTTATCTATATCGCCATAAGCCTGTGCTGTTCTAATAAGTGCGCCGTCATGTGTATAAGAACATGAGTCGCTTCTAAAAATTCCATGTGCCATAAACTTTAACCTTCCTTTCTATTAATCGTTATTTCCATATCGCTCAAATATGTCACCATAAGGAGACACTTTGGCAGGGGTTGTTTCTACTGAAAACTTCATAGTTTCAGCTTTTGTTGTTTTAGACTCCTTGAAAGCAAATGTGCTCATTGCAAATTTGCCAACAAGCATAATACATTCCTTATCGAGCTGTTCAAGATCGTATTCATTAGACTTCTCTTTGAGAAGCTTGTATTCGGGCATCTCGCCGATACGTCCATCATACTTTGCAAAGATTTCACTTTCAGCCTTTCCTCTCTCAGCTTTTTCAACTGCGAGTTTATAAGGAGTAAGAGTTGAAATCTGCTCGTTAAGTACAGTAATCTGAGCTTCAAAATCTGCGTTCTGCGCAGTAAGAGCATCAATTGTCACGAGTGCGTCATTGTAAAGAGCCTCGTAGTCTACGGGGATTGCTTCAGGTTCTACAACAGGCTCAGTTTCATTTGAAGAAGTCTCAGGTTCTACTACTTCGGGTTCTGTTTCTGCTGTAAATTCCTTATTCTCGTCCATGTTTTCACCTTCCTTATCTTCAAAAGCAAAGACTTCGGACATAGCCTGTTTCATTTCATTCATCTTAATTGCAAAGTCATCTGCGCTGAAGTTAATAGGAGTTACATCTGCTGAAATAAAGCATGGTTCTATATTCTCCTCACGATTATCAGACTTATAGAGTAGACAAAGAGCACTAAATTCAAAATCAAGAATTTCAACAAAATTACTATCTTCTTCTAATGGGCGATACTGCTTTGCGTCAATTTCCATTGATTGATTAAACCAAACATCTTCAGAATAGATAGTTTCCTTTAATTCTGGGTATCTACCAGTCCAAAGTACAGCCTCACAAGTCAAATAATCAACGTCAGCACCATACTCATTAACAGTTTCCCACTCAAAGGTATCAGCCTTTACAACGCCAAAAGGAACGCAAAGAGACTTAATAGACCAATCTTCCCAATCAATATACATATCATGTCCGCCAATTTTATACTCTCCATTTTCATCTTTGAAAAGGTGAGCAACAACAGGTGCATAATTAAGAGAGTTGAGATGTGCTTCTACAACGTCTTTGTCAAAATAAGACATATTGCGGTTCTTTCCAATTGCCATAACCTTAATCTTTACAAGGGTAAACTCGCTATTTAATTCTTCAAGTACAGTAAACTTTGTAGATGAATTAACACTAAACTTATCCATTGTTCTTACTTCTACCTCCTTTCTCAGTAGTTTCTCGAATTACTCAGAAACACAAGAGGTTTCGCTTCATATAATGCCATTCCTCGTCTGAATACTTTTCAGCCAAGTGCTTCTGCAAAGCCTCTGTATCGGCAAAAGCGTAAACTGTCTTGCCATTGAGTTCCGTTTTTGTATAAATAAAACCTAAAGCCGCAAGTTCTTCCTGTGCTTTAGGTTCTACCACCATTATAAATTTGTCCATTGTCTACCTCCTCACTTGTATTCATTAGAGGTATTTTCATTGCTCTCAGTGTTGTCCGTAGGATTTTCCTCGGCTGGTCTACCACTTTCGCCTTCAACACCGCCATTGCTCAGTGTGTTTGAACTAATAAGCGGACGATTAAAGATTTCATCACAACACTTGAGGATATCATTTTCAAGATAACTTTGATTTATTACGTCTATAGGTTCTAAGCCAAGTGAAGCCGCATAATACAGTTTGCTACACATACCATATTGAGCCGCCTTTAAATAATAGTTCTGCACACTATCAAATGTGTAAATACTTTGCTCCAAGAAGCAAATCTCAAACAGATTTTTCATATCCATTTTCTGTATTTTGACATTATAAACGTGTTGCACTTGACGAATAATCTTCATCATCATAGATTCCACAGGACGTATTGCAAGTTCAAGAGATTGAGATGTGACATTATCCATGATGCCAAACAATACGGGCGCAATACCAAAGTTATTAAACAAATCCTTAGTTGCGTCCTTTGTATAGTTCTTGGTCGCATCATTACTATCCTTTAATGTCACAGTGTCAAGACCGAATGGAGACATTGCAACACCAATACCCTCTGGTACTTGATTTGCAGTTAAGTTGTAATACTTGCTCGCTTGCTCAAAGTTTAATTTCGGAACACCATCTGTATCAGTTGGGATGCGATAATGAATGAGCTTATAATTATCAAGTATTGCCCCGTCTTTCTTGATTTCCTCATAAGTGTCAAGGTCAATTATGGATTTGAATATGCCCACAAACGGCGGTATTGTCCAATCCATTTCGGGATCGAACTTAACACAAATCTGCTTTTTGGGTTCAAACCAACGCTTTGTTTTGTCAGGCTGAATTATCCATTTACCTTCAAGGTCTTTCTTACCCCTATATGCCCAATATGCGGCTTCAAAATCTCTGCCATACTCTGGGAGATAACGAAGTGTTTTTTGTGTAAAATAGTCAAGGTCAAATGAAAAACGCCAAACTCCATTCTCTACGCTGGTGATTATGCAAAATTCAGGACGTACTGGCTTAATAAAGTAGTTGTCCGTATCGTCATATTCAATGCCAAAGAACACACCGTCAAGGAGACAGGTTGTCAAAATCTGCGGCAAATAAGATTTCAATTTGTAATGACTAACTGTACGGCACAGCTTACGATATTCTTTGTTAAACGTCGTCACACCTTTGTTGCCCGTATCACCAACAGGTCGTATAAGATAGTTGTTCAACATTAGAGTTGCAAGCATCGTTATCGCCCTACGGTAATGTGGTGACACCGCATAAAAGAAGTGACTAATCTCACGTAGCATTTTCTCCGACGATGGTTTGTCAGGGCAGAGAAGTGCTTTTAATATTTTGTCTCTTGGATGCTTTTTGAGAAAGATGTTTCGATGCTCAACACTACTTGACAGATCGGCTAAAACCTGTTTGCGAAGTCGGGCAAAGTTGCGGTAGTCGTAGAGTTCATCTATCTCAGTTTGATTTAACTCGTCTTTCAATTAATCATCTCCTTTCATCTGTAGGTTTTAGCTGGACGGCATAGGAAGAAGTTTGCAATTCCCGATTCTTCATTAACTATACGTTTCTGTAACGCCTGTTCTAATTGCAAACATACCCACCAATTGTATTCAAGTGATGAGAAACGGTCTTTTCGCATACCTGATTTCTCTTTTACCTTTATGTTTACGCCCTTTGTTTCAGTCTGTAAGTTAATAAGCTCATTTATTAGCAGAGATGTATGAATATAAGGCATTTGTAACGACACCTTTTCTTGCGATGTCAGTGAATTATAACCTCTAAAACCACAAAGTATTTCTTCTGCATCAAACTCCGACACAAGAAGATTTATCCTATTCTGCTTAAAGGCTTCTCTTAATGCCAATGCCATATCATTATTTAACTGGGCTGTTGCATTGATAGCCCAAATAACCTTTGGCGCAGATTTGTCCAAGCATCTATCGGCAAATACAGAATCATTACAACACGATAAAGCTCTGTAAGTTGTTGCCAACTCGTTGTCATAGATGTCTCTACATAGGTGGTCAAAGATACTAACTCCAACACCTCTCGTGTCAATTACAAGCTGAGTGCAATTGTATTGCTCAAACAGCCTTCTTACTATCAGTGCCAAATCTTCTGAATGTAACCCCTCAAAGTTCTCGGTATAAATAATATTGCCAACATACCTATTGTCTTTATTAGGCAATGCACTATTGATAAACAACGAAGCAGCGTCGTTATCGTGCTTAGTAGATGCTAAAAGGGCAACGTCCAGCGACAATATTCTTTCTTCATTTTTAGCAAGAGGTGGTATCTTCAAATTCTTATCAGCCATTAAGCCAGCAATCTTAGGTGGATATACAGGCACTTTAAGCTTTCTATTTCTCGACAAATCATCGTAAGAGAATAGAGCATTTTCATCATCACCCAACCACTCGCACTCCATTTCCATTTGAAATGAAAGCTCATTAAAATCGGATTCCGACATTTCATCTTCAACCTGTTCTCGGCTAAGAAGATTTTCTTTTATAGCCAACTCATAAGGCAAACCACAACAGAAATAACGCTTAGTATCATCAACCAAGTTTGTAGCAAAAGCCTTTAGTTTCTCAAAAGACCAATGCTGTTTATACCAAGCCGATGAAAGATAAAGCTCTTTATTTCTTTCTGCTAAATGAGCGTATTCTGGCTTACTCAAATATTTAGGCTGACGAGGCGCAGTATTGAATTTTCTCAATACTTTATTTATAATGTCAAGGTCAACCATTCTAAATTCGTCCACGATTATAATATTCAAATAGTTATTAACTTGTAGTTTTTTATCTACAACTCTGAGAGTTTCCTCTATTTTCATCGGTTAATCACAACCCAGTTTAGCATATATCTTTACCCACGCCTTTACGTTTGGGCAATGAGGACTCGTGGAGAGATTATATTTATTCACTCTCTATGCGTTACGGTGAGCAACAGCCTTTCGCAATCTGTTCTTTACCTCGGTATTAGCATATCAAAGACTTAGCGTCTACCGATTTTCCTCATTTATTTGTTTCGCACATTTCTATGCGATGAAGCCATATTAACTTCTGTTGGAACGTGCGCCATCATTCGCCGTTACAACCTTTATTCGTGAACCGTTTTTAAATGATATATAAGCATCTTGACCTTTCGTATTATAATTATCAATTTCATTTCGCAAATTTGCAGAATTTGGCATTAGAAGGGTAGTTATCTTCTCAAGAACATTGATACTCTGTGATCTGTTTTTAGCTGCCACACATATCTGAGTTTCAGGATAAAGAATGCATCGCACTGTTGCAAAAATTGCAGTAAGATAGGACTTACCCTGACCGCGCGAAGCGATGTACATAAAATAATTTGACCAATTCATCAAAAATATCAAAATTTTTTGAAACAACTTCAAATGTATATTAAGATAGTCCTCACAAAAACGATGAGGATTTGCCCTATAATAACTACACCATATTCCAACACCATTCATCATGCGTTCAATTTTGTCATTAGCAATCTCTTTATCCGTTTTCTTCGTTGCCATTCTTAGCACCTCCAAAAACTGCATCAAAGAGAGCTTCGTCATCACCACTATCATATTGTGGCTTTTCGACTTTATACTTAGCCATTTCCTCGTCGTACATTCGTGCATAATTATTCTTTATACCAATCATCTTACACAAATGCCCCAAGAAATAAACGGTAATATATCTCACAATACCATCAACATCTTTCCATTCGGGATCGGGTTCTGGTATTGGTTTTTCTTCTTCAAACTTTTTAATAAGAGTTCCGAAACTTTGACTATCCGCAAGGGCATTATCGTTGTTCTGAACAGGCTTTAAGTTAGCAGAGCCAAGCAACGACTGAAAGGTGTCCATAGCATCTTTAACTTTACCGCCAGTTTGTTGTGCTATTTGAATATTCAACTGTGCGATACAAAGATTTTTAAATAATTCCTCTTGGGCTTTGCTCTTACACTCGCAGCGTGAAACCCAATCGTCATATTGCTCTTGAAGAAACTTATATTGTTCCATGCTATAGCCCATACCAAACATAGAGATAGTTCTTTTTCTAACTTTTAAGTCGGCAAGTCCTTCTTGATTGTCTACTAAATCATCAGTATCGTTTATATTAGTGCTGGCTCTTTCTTTTATAGTATCAAGATATGTAGTTCCACGTTTTTTATACTGAGGAAGTTGCATCTTGCTCGGATATGCTCCTATGCGTGATCTGTCTGATGATATTTTTCTGCATGAAGCCAATATATCGTCAGCGTAATACCAGTCGAAAACTTGGCAACATCTCTCTACAGCTTTTTCTTCATTACCCGAATAAAAGTCAGTTAATGTGTAGAAATACTTGTCGAGGCAGTTTTTACAAATAGTGGTATAGCCGCCATTTCCTGCAAACAGAGGACTATTTGAAAAAGGGAAGTTGCCTTTTTGTTTTGTATACTTCTTGCCGCAACAAGTACAGTAGAACTCAGTTCTTTCTTCTTCTGCCATTATTCGTCCAACTTGGACGTTCTTGTCAATCTTAGTTTTGGAAGTGCGAGAATTTGCTGTTTTCTTCGTACTTCCCGTGTTACCTCTCGGCACTCCACTCACTCCTTTAACTCATAATCATTTTTGCAAACTGCGGAATACTTACGCTTGGAATCCGACTTGTAAACTCCACGTTTTTTAGCACGTTCATATTGCTCGTCGTCAGCAGTTCATCATCTAAAGCCCGTGGCACTTTACTCAGCGCATTTGCGTAATATTCCTTACATCTCTGCAAATACTTATCACCATAATCTGTGCTATAGGTATCAAGTATCTCATTGTAATACCGATAAGTAATCATTAAATCGTCTGCAATCATTTTTAACACTACTGGTTTATCGGTCATTTTACGCATACAAACTTCGTCAATATATGCTTCTGCTGCCTGTATGTAATCATACAATACCCAGAACCTATTATCCGTTTTGCCAGAACGTGTTAGACTTCCATCAGTCCACAACCACGAATAACAAACCTTGTCAATTGTAATGGCATTAGGTTCATACGACAAGAACAACTGATTGAAATAGCAATCCTCGTTTACACGCAAATCTTCTCTAAAACGAATTTTATTCTTATCAAGAAATGCCCGTTTAAAGAGTTTGCCATGTAGCCAAGTCGTACTGTGTTCACTTTCGCCAACCGCAAATTTGTTGTCAATACGGAAGTCATTGTCAAAACCTCCACATACCATATCAGCATTTTTGCTCTTGGCATTATACCAAAGTAGTTCACAAGCAAATGCCGATGCCAAGCAGTCATCGCTGTCTACAAACATCACATACTCACTGTCGCTATTATCTAAACCAAACTGTCTCGCCATTCCTGCGCCACCATTTTTAGGTGTTGTGAGATATGTGATATTCAAATCCCACTTAGCCAATAGGGGAGAGTAGCTTATGCCGTCGCAATCATTAACGATATATACGTTTAGTTCATCTCGAATGGTTTGCATATAAATACTTGCCAACACCCTATCCAGAGTTTTCTCTGCTTTATAGGTCGGCACGATTATATCTATCTTTGCCATAATATCATTCCTTTAATTCAAAATGGTGCGCCGTCCAACATCATCGCAGTCAGACAACACAAAAGCCCTCTCAAAGAGGGCAAGGAGGAATATATGAATTGTAGATTTCTAATAAAATGTGGGTTCTATTTTATATCAGCAATACCCTTGTTTTCTTGCTGTATAATGCCATCTGCACTAAAGTATTTACCAAAGTCATCAGCCGCAGAAGCATCGTTGTAGTGGCCAATCATTTCTACCGACTCCCACTTGAAAAATTCTTTTATAACTTCTGACGGTATGTTCATTTGAACAAGCTCGGTACACAATGCGTGTCTAAGGGCGTGATAATAAAACGGACAGCCGAGTATTTGAGTAAACTCATCTTTCCAACTCTCAATATCCGTTCTCTGTTCCCAAACGTCACCACGCTTTATAACAAGAACCCACTCGCTGTCAATACCTAATTCTTCACGCTTCTTGCGCCATAAATCCATATAGGTATCAACTTTGTTCATTACATACTTGTTTATCTGTTTGCCACGCACACCACGACCTTTGGCTCTTACCTTATCTGTTTTATAAAGGCAACCAAACTCCAAGTGGTCTGCGTTAAAGTATTCCATTTTCATTTGAAGCAGTTCCGCCTTACGCATACCTGAATAAGCAAGAATTGCAATGCAAACAGCTCTATCGTATTCCTCGCGTTTTACAAGTTCATCAAGCAACTTCTGCACCTGTTCCGAAGAAAGCACAGTCTTTTCTCTGACAGCTTCATTTGCGGGAGATTCAATTTTCTTAATAATACTGCGATAATCTTCATAGCCTTCTTCCTCGTCAAGCATATTCATGATATAGTTGCTGAGAGAAGAAATTGTGGATTTAACTCGCCTTATCCTGCGAGGACTCCATTTCCACACATTAAGGGCATGATTCTGAAATCTTGCAAAGTCACGCTTGCTAATCTTTATAAAATCCTTATTGGCATTTTCTTCTAAATTCCAAACAAAGAATATTTCAAGGTCAGAATTATATGCAAAGATAGTCTTAGGACTTCTGTCAATTGAAGCAAGGTAATCAAGAAAGTCTTTGCTCAACTGAGCATTTTCAGGATTAATCCGCTTAATCTTTTCATCGCTTGTAATCTTGTTGTAAACCGTTGATCTGCCTTCCATTCAATCATCTCCTTAAAATCAATTATCTCCACGAAATTGCCTTTAATACAATAAAGGGGAGCAAATAAATGCTTGTGGCTTTGCAGGACTTATCCTGAGTACCTACTGCTGCAAGCACAGCGGAGAGTGCGGTTTTCATCTCTCGTAGAATCCTAAGACACTACCCTCTATTATGGCGTTTGATATAGGATTTGAACCTATGACATTTTGGTTAACAGCCAAACGCTCTACCAACTGAGCTAATCAAACAGATAATGCGCACGTTTGCTACTTGTCCGCAACCCCATAATGCGCAGGTTTGCCTTTCCACATTAGGCTGTGGCAACCATAAAAGTCCTTGCGTAGTCAGCTTGTAGGCAGGACAGAGGCTTGCAAGGCTCATTGGTGCGGATTCCAAGTCGTGACCTCAAAATCCACATGGGCGGTGTAATTGGACTGACCACCGCCTTGTCAGTGTCGGTTCTCCCGTCAGGAGGAGTGGTGCGGATCGCAACATCGTTGCAGTTGTTCTCCACATTGCCTCTTTCGAGGCATCCCGCAACTTAATTACTCGCCGCAGCTTTAAGGCGAGAACTTTATCTTAGCCGACTATTGCCGACCTAAAGTCAAAATACATTATCAAAAATTTGAGCCTCAATCTTGAACGGTACAATAGTTGCGTGTAAAGGTAAAACAAAATCCTTTGCACTATATTCTACGAAATACACGCTGTCATCCACATATGCGGACTCGTCATTTAAAGCCTTTTCACAAATCATTTCTCCGTTATCAAACAGAGTAATTAGCATATTACCGTCATACTGTTTGACTTCTTCAATATCAGCATACGCTTCGTCTACAAACTCACGCTTCATAGCAATACTATTGCCATTAATTGTAAAGGTATTAAGCAACTGACATACACCAAGAGCATCCTGCCAGTTTACTATAAGAAATGCAGACTTATTCTCCATAGCGGAACGTACAAACTCAGATGTAAAATCCTCGTACTTATCGTATTTCTTGCACATAGATTCTGATATGGTCATATTATTCACCACCTTAATCTAAAATTATATTATAAAATTGGCAAACTTCTCCGTCCTCGGCTATTGCCATAAGCTGAGTAGGCTTGCCCTTCAGTCGCTTCTCAATTGTATAATCATTTCCACTACCACAGAGGCTACCACCTCGACAAATCTTTACGTCGTAGCAATCATCTACTGCAAAACTGTGAAGATGTCCCATAAAGACAGCGTGTGGCTTAAATCCCTTTGCAAGAACGAGACTACTCAAACCAGACTTGCCAAAATTGTCGTTGTCGCCATGAACAAACCAAAATCCATTAACATCTGCAAGAGTAGTGTCCTGTGGTTTTGCATAGATAAAATTGGGGTATTCCTTTAGATGAGTTGACACAAACCAGCCTATAAGATTATCCATACGCTCATCTTTAATGGCTTCATCTTTCTTATCAACGCGAGAATGATTCCCGCAGATATTAGTAAAAGTTACAACAAATCCTTTATCAACAAACGCTTTTACAAAGCCGAGCATATATTCGCTCGCAAGCATAATTTGCTCAATCACGTTTTCTCTGTTTGTGATGGCGATAGACCGATGTATGTTGCCACTTACGAGATCGCCTAATCCAGCTATGACTACATGAGACACACCCTCTAAGATACAACGTTGAATTGCTTTACTTGCATATTCAGTAATGCGTTCACGAGCAATTGTCGAGCTATAACAGCCCCACTCGTTGTCAAAACACTCGCCTATATGCCAGTCGGAACAAGTGATGATTGCTGTTTTCTTGGCATTATTCTCTCGGAGGGTGATCTGCAAATCCTTTGGCTTGCTTTCCTTGATTATGCTTTCAAGATAGTCAAGCTTCTGTTCAACCCTTGCTGAATTGTAATTCTGTCTTTGCCAAGCGTTGCGCTCATCGCGGAACTGTATCTTAGCACGTTCAAGTTCACGCTTTTGGGTGTCGAGTTCCTTGCAAGCGTCACTACTGTCAACAAAAATATCTTTACAGGCGGAGTACATTCTATCGAAATACTGCCACGCCTTCCGGAAGCAGCTCTCGGAATACGCCGTACCAAAACGCTTATTTAACGTATCGGCTACGTCGTTCCAGTCTTTATACAGCTCTTTCCTTGAGCAAACCTCGTATATGGCGCGAAGTTGCTCGGTTGTAAAATTAGCTTTTATAACAATTCCTCCTTAAATTCTAATCGTGATTTACTGAATCACGTTTCACTGAATTTATGCGATGTCAATTGACTCGCCAACTGAAATTGAGACTTCCGAGCCGTTAAAGTCATCAAGCAGACTTGCTAACTCTAAAGCCTCGCCGTCCTCAATTTCTACGATAACACTATTATTGTCTTTATCTACATTTAGAACGCCCTTAATTCCAAGAGAGTTCTTACGTATTACATTTGCTTTCGCCATATTATCTCCTTAAAAACTTATTTTATCGCCCATTACTGGTGTATGAACCTTTGCACTTCTGTCCGCTTTACTCAAACTGTCGCGGAGCATTTTTGCAAATTCCTGTTTGCCATTACTCTCAGAATGTATAAGGTAAATTTTGTTATACTGTGCGTCGGTATATCTCTGCAACAATTCACTTCTGCAAGCGTGACTTGAAAATGATGTAAGCTGCATTACATTAGCTCGGCTTCTCACACGCTCACCGTCTATTGTTACCCACTTCTTACTGTGCTGAATTTGATAAGCAACGCTATCTTCATCACCTGCATATCCGCAAAGACATACCCTTGCGTTTTCATTTGGCAAAATAGATTTGAGCCATGAAACCACACGCCCGTTCTTGAGGAAGTTGCTCGTCGAGATAACCACCTGTGAAGTCTGCAATTTCTGCCATTGCTGAGATTCTTCATAGGTATTAACCCACACGATGTTCTTCCACGTTGACACTTTCTTCCACAGGTCATAGTCTTTCTCTATGAGCTTATCCCATAACGCAGAGATTTTCATACCAAGTGGAGCGTCTATTATTATAGGCGTTGCAAATGTTTCATCTTCGCCATATATCTTATAAAGTGTTGTAAGAATATCCTGTAATCTATTGAGCGAGAATGAGCCAAACAGAACCTTTTGAGTGTCGTGCTGACAGCACTGGTCAACTACACACTTAATTTTTTCAAGATCTTTGTCTCTATCCTTCTGCTTGTGAGTCTTGTGACTTCCACCATAAGTACACTCAGCCAGTAATATATCACAGTAGGGGAGTGGTTCATACGGCAAAAGATAATCCTTGCCAATATCTGAGCCTATGTCTCCTGTAAAGCCCAACCGCTTCACAGTCTCTCCCAATTTGAAAGTCAAATGAACTTGTGCAGCATTGACTATGTGGCTTGCGTGATAGTATCGCAGAATAAGGTCATCGAATAAAACAATATCCTCGCCAAATGGCAATTCGACTAAGTGTTCAAGAGCAATTTCAATATCTTCTTGTGTGTATAAAGGCGTTGCATTCATATTGTAACGCTTTTCAAGTTTTACACAATCGCTTTCAAATATCTTGAGACTATCTTCCCACATAATACGAGCAAGTGTCATATTACCTTTGGGAACGTAGATATTGCCGCGATAGCCACGAGCAAACAGATAGGGAATTATCCCGAAATGATCCTGATGCTGATGGCTAATGATTACAGCGTCAAGCTCTTGAAAAGGAACTTTGTAATTTCGATGGTTGACTTTATATTGTTTAAGGATGTCATCGCCGCTTGTCTGATATAATCCAGCATCTAAAAGAATCTGCTTGTCATTATAAGTGATGTAATACATTGAGCCAGTAACACCATCACCAGATTTGCCAACAAATTCTATCTTTACTTTTTCTTTGCTTTTTGCCATGAGGATTCGCCTCACTTCTTGCAATCGCACTTGTCGTGGTCGCACTCACAAGGTATATCACCCATAAAGCCGAATATCTCTGCTATATCAATATCTTCGCCTATAATAGCATCAACAAATCCATTTTCTTTGCCTTCGTCAGCAAACCAATATGTGTCTGCTCTTGCTATGCTCGAAAGATAATCTGCTGTAAGTTTTGTCTTATTTGCAATGAGCTTATTTACACGCTCGTCAACCTTGTCATAAAACTTAGCTGCGTCTTTTACCTTGCTCGAAACATTGCTATCACAAGTCCAACCGTCGTGATATAAGAATGAAGCATTCTTAGTAGCAAGTCTCAAATCACACTGAGTAAAAATGTTGAACGCCATACTATATGCGTAGCCAATACATATTGCAATTACAGGCACACGGCTTGCGTTGATAGCATCGCACAAAGCAAGCCCGTCCATAACAGAACCACCGCCAGAATTAATAATGAGTATAATAGGCTGCATATCTTCTGGTTCAAGACCAATATCAATGCCATTTAATTTGTATATCTGCATTATTATCGTATGAAGTACATCTGAATTTACCTCACCATCAAGATACATAATGCGATCTTGCATATCTTCAAGGACGAGTTTTTCACCAAGTCCAATATTCATTACAGTTTGGATTCCGCCACCCTGCAATTCCATAAGCTGTTCTGGGGTAATTTCTACATATCCTTCTGGGATTTCCTTTTCTATTGCGTCATCAACCTTTGTTTCTGGTTTCTTCTTGTTAGCCATAAACATTTCCTCGCTTTAATTAAGTTAGGCATCCGCCCACCCCTGTCATGCAGAGGATTTAGTCAATGTTGCCGTATGTGAGTACGACGTTTTGAGACTTGCGGTACTGCTCAAGCAAATCTACAAGGTGGCGATCTTCGCAAAGATAATACTTCTTGCGCTTACTGTCTTGCCTCATTACCCTCGTAATTCCGTTGGCAATTCCACAGTTGCGAATGTAGGTTGCTTCGTCCTTGTTAATCTCAATCATAATATCATCCCTTCGTTTTTATTTATGAACACTTGCTCAAGTATTCATATGAGCAAAAAAAGAGAAAGATGTTCAAAAAAGAGAAAACCCCACGGTGAAGTGGGGTATAAAGAGATCGTTCTCTTTGTCTATCTTTCTCATAAGGGGAAGTAATTTAAAGTGCCAATCCCTTATATACCCCAATATATCGTTATTTATGCTACATCAAAGGTGTTAACATTTTTGCTCCTTGATTTTTTCATGCAATTTTTTGCTGCAATTTTCCTATATTCTGTTTGGCATTTCTTACATCTGCATTGCATACTGGTAGCTTTCTTAAAAGGTTCACCACAATCAATACAGCGTCCATCTCTTATTCTTTCAATAGTGTCCATATTGTTACGAATATTCTCGTAGACAATATCTCCAAAAAGCTCCCAAAACATTTTCTTTTTAGAAGTATAATCTGGACTCTTTCTATCAAAGATACTCTTGATAATCATGTCCACTATTTCAGATTTGGTGCAGTCGGCAGAGTCAAATATCTTTTTGCGACAATCAGCAATTACTAATTCATAATTAATTACATGACCTTCTTCACTCTTTTTGAATTTCATGCTCCTAACCTGCCTATACGCTGTAATAACTTCATCTAATATCTTAATATTTTTATCGCACATCAACATCTCATAGTTATACATCTTCTTACTATCGTAGATGCAATAATTCATTTTTAGTCTTGGATATACCTTACGAATGAGATTTACAGGCGAATTGTTTATGGGTTCTACTTGATGCAACTCCTTGCCTTTGGCAAACTCAAAGAATCGTGGCACTTTTGACTTAGTAAACTTAGGAATGATATTTGCTGGCGTATCACCATATGTTGTATCAGTTGCCCCTTGTCTATCAATCATAAACAAAGTTTTGGCGGCATCGATACTGAAATTTGATTCACAGCACAACCAACGCACCGCAGCCATAGCTTCAGGAGATAGTTCCCAATTGCCATTTTCAATAGGAGTGTTCCATATTTTTGTAATGGCATTGCTGTAAATTCCTATCTTGCCGTAACTAAAAGCAGCTCTCATCCCCTGATACAAACTATCTGGCGTGATAAGTGAAGCGTCACCTTTCTTCATTTCATAATACATAGGCTTTATATCTTTACAGGCTTCGATTGATGCCTTTACCAAAATGTCATCATCGGTAACAAACACATGATCCCCATCCCAGTCCTCTTGTCTGATACGCTGATTAAAGTCATTAAGACTGACATAACAAGCATTTGTCGTAAACCATTCCGAATTAATATTATTTGTACATATGCAATGTTCCCTATATAGATGAGGACTTCTTAACACATCTAATTTCTTGCCATTATCAAATAAATTACAGCTTACTTCATTAGCCTTTAATAATCCATCAGGATTCTCTACTCCTAAAAGCCATTTTTGACAAAAAGCATACAAATCGGGGACAGTAAAAGTATATTGAGAGTGTAATTTAAACTTCGCAGACCACAAATCTTTTTCAAGGCTATTCTTTAAATCTGAAATCTGTGTTCTTGTATATGAATCCTCTAACATCTCAGGGTAGAGATTGAGACATTTTTGATACCATGAATGGCATCTGTCAATATCATTTGCTCCTAATATCTTCAAGAGCTTTTCTTTATCAGCATAATGAGTAACACCATCATCCTTACTTCTGCCAAGAGAAAGTATTTCTTCATGGTTTGCCCTACCAAGTTTCCTAATATCATCTTCAGTAAGATTCCTCAACGTCTGTATCATCTGATATGATGTAGTTGCAGAGTATTCAGCTTCTTCATCATCTACATTGCCAATGCCAGCGACACAGTTATACTTCTTAAATCGCGTTTTATAATCGTCCCAACTGTCGTACATCTTCCACATCTTAAACTGAGATTTGGTAAAGACTATATTTATATTATCTTTTATCAAATCCCATTTCTTGCCATATATATCAGTGACGATAGAAGAACAATTGTGCTCCTCAATAAATCTCAAGTAATCAAACGGGCAACAAAGTCCTTTGAAAAATGGCATACGAATCACAAAGTTTTCTGAGCTAACAGAAGGCAAAACCAATCCACATCCATCATTCATCTCTATTGAAAGAGAAGTAGTTCCTCGTGTTATTTGATAACTCTGATAGTCTATATAGTCCGCCTCTCCAACAATGTCTTTTTGAAGATCGTTAACAACGATAGCTCTATCTATGTCAAAATCTGTAAATGGCGTTGTTCCAGAATTGCAAAGTGACATATAACTGAGCACCTTGTTGATGTTGAAACCACCCTTACGGTTTATTTCATCAAAAGACAGCCCCGCCATTAAAGTATTCCATCTATCCTCAGTCAAAGTATCTTCCCTTACACAAACAATCTTATGCTGTCGTATCTGTCCCGCAGAAGCCGTAAAGAATTTATACTTATAACCTTGATACATAAACCCATTCCTTATCAACGAATACATGATGTCATAATAACAAATAGTAACAATGCAAATCTCTGGATTAAACTGATCTACGCCAGCCTTTAAACCCAATGTTCTTGCCAAGTTTCCATCTGGTACAGTAACTCGTTTAGTTAATCCGACTTCTCCATACTTATTAAGAACAGAATCTTCTCGCAAAGAACGTGTCATGTCTTTATTATTCTCTATCTCAACTCGCAGACTATCCTTCAACACCTTGATTTTTCCTTTATAGGCTTTCTTAATTTCTGCGTTTTCTTTATCCCATGTTGAAACATCATTAGAATTTAATAAGGCTATTGTCCCCTCTTCACTCTCTTGATACTTTGGTGTTGGTCTATCCTTTAAAAACTTATTGAGTTGTTCTTCCGTTTCACGAATAGAATCGTTAATCTCTTTTTCTTTATCAGTATAAAATGCTTCAGTTCCTACACCAAATACATAAAACAATCTGTTCTTCAAACCGTTTCCCCCTCATTTGATAATTCACGAGATTTATCATAAGACCATTCACCAAAATATTTTTCTTCACCCGCTTTACGAGCTGCAATAGCATCTTCTATATTTTCATAAGAGCCAAGATAATAACATTTCTTTTTGCCATTCTTAGGGTTAACTCCACAAGAAATTTGTGCCACCCACAGTTGCCTTGACTTATTCCAATACACGCCTTTATATCCAGATGTATTAGTAATAGGCTTCTGAGTGTTTCTCATATTCTCTGCTTTAGTGGCTATTCTAAGGTTGCTACGTCGATTATCAAATTTAGTAGAGTTACCATGTTTATGATCTACGTCCATATCATCAGGGCAATCCATAATATAACGATGAAGCAGAACTATTCTGTTGTCCCCAGCATTGCCTGTTAAATACCCCGCACCATTTTTGCTCCAACAAATATTTTTGACTTTTCCAAAATCCTCAATATCAACAAGAAAAGGTTCATTCTTTGTGGTATACATAATCACATATTTGTCATTAATCACATAATCATTATATTTTTTATGAATTGTTTTGTTCCTCTCTATTGTTTTCTCTCTTGACAAACAGCCACATGATTTTGTATCTCCTCTACGAAGATAAGAGCCTTTAACAACCACTATTTTTCCATCGCATCCACAGCGACAGTTCCATCGGGTAGTACCATCTTTTGCATTTTCGGCTCTATCTATAACAACCAATCTGCCAAACGTTTGACCTGTTAAATCTATAAAATTATGTGCCAACCCCATTCCTCCCCCATCGTTAATTTGTTGTTTTGTCCGCACAAAATAATAGTGAGTCTTAGTACCCTTTGCACATTTCGTGCAATTTCTTCTCAATCCGTTCCAGCTCACTAATATAATCCCTAATGGTCTGTATCTGCCCGTCAACCACTTTCTCTTTTGCTAATAT
>Ga0247609_10001671_pt1 | contig 25652 bp, 35 predicted proteins | sample 172DNAGHGlowgp2_FD_193487 | JGI IMG/M metagenome (GOLD analysis project Ga0247609, IMG submission 193487) | Sheep rumen microbial communities from Palmerston North, Manawatu-Wanganui, New Zealand - 1728 DNA GHGlow gp2 | ecosystem: Host-associated > Mammals > Digestive system > Stomach > Rumen ...
CCTCAAAAAAAAAAAAATACGCTTTGCCCTTATAAAGGGGAGATTTCTCTCCCCACAATCCTTAGAAACTATTTCTTTATTTTTTACAATACAAATATATGTATCGTATTTTAAAATAAACAGTAAAACATTAATATTTTTTTTAAACAACTCAGCTGAGGTTTATTTTGTCAATATAAGTATTATTGATATTTGTAGGTACACTATTAAAAATAAAAATGTATTCATTTTCCTTATCTTTTCTACAAATATAATAAAAGATTTTGACATTTGCAATAGTCTTAATAAAAAATTAATAATCTATTAAGAAAAAATTAATTTCATCTGTTTCAACTCCTTTTTAGGCAACTCTCTTAATTCCTCTTTAGTAATTAACCCTAAGAATCTCTTTATTGCTGTTAATGCGGTAGGTTTTACAGTTACTATATAACCTCTTTCATCTACCTAATACTTTAAATTTTTAGTTCTGATTTCCATAATAATTATCTTTATTGTTTACAATACAATAATATAGATTAGATTTGAAAATAAATAGGAAAAGATATAAATTTTTTTTAGAAAAATAAACGATTGTTTATTTGTATAAATATGAAAAAAGGGCTATCTAATTTATAGATAGCCCTCGGACGTAAAATATATAAAAATATCATTAAACATTCAATAAAGCCCTAAGAAAAGGTAAATGGTACTTTATCGAACACTGCAAAATTACAACATTTTTTTTAATCCACCAAATTTTTTAGCAAGAAATTAACTTTTTTCTGTTTTTAAAGTAAAAAACTGTAAGTTTTATAAATATAAGAATAAGCAACATCAATATTAATCCAGAACCAAAAGCAATTAAATAATTACCAAATTCACTTTTAGTGGCTTCTTCTTTTATTTTCTTCTCTTTTAATGTGTCTTCTTGTTTAGATTCCTTTTGAAGCTAATGATTTATATATGTTACTTTCTTTACTGGCTAATATATAGTATCATTTATAAAGTATCTTGCAGTATCATATTCTATCACTTTAGCATTGGTAATAGTATTTTCCTTCTATTCTATCTAGGTGTTTATATCTCTATCAGTTTTTAAATTCCTTTGAATGTTACAACCAAAAGAAAGTATTATCATTAGCATTAGCAATATTTTAATCTGTTTCATATCAGTTCTATTTTTTTATTAATATTCTAAAATAGGGACATTTACCGTCTATAGACAAATCTCTTTCATCATTACCTTTACGAAATTTAATTATTTCAAATTGGTTGGGATTGTACTTATCTAAAAAAGTAATTGGTACACCCATAACACCATCATAATCCATTGGAATATCAGATATTTTATTCACGTTTATTGCATCATAATTATCATATTTAGGGTATTCATTTTCGTGCCCTTTATAGGTTTTGTATAAAACTAATGGTGTATTATGTTTTTTATTGTCTATATTTGTAAACCAAGAAACAGAGACTTTACCATATTTTCTATTCTCTTCAATTCTATCCCACCTTTCATAATCCATTGGCATAGAAAACTCCATTGTTTTATTAGAATATATTCCTAACCACAATTTATTGTCTTTAATAAGAGGGAATATTTCTTTATAGGTTATAGCATTTTGGCTTCCAATAATTAAGAACTTTTTATTATAATCCATCAATTGTTTTACATATTCTCTAAACAAACTAAATGGTGGGTTTGTAACAACAGCATCAGCTTCTTTAAGAATTTCGATACACTCATCACTGCGGAAATCCCCATCACCTTGCAATTCTGTTACTTTTTCTTTTGTACCATCATATTCATATTTATAGGCACATTCACCTATATTTTTATTTGTAGCAATTAACTATTTTAAATTTAATTTATGAAAATTATCCTTAAAATATTTTACAAAATTACTCCACCTATAATCATCACAATTACAATATACTATTTTATCTTTGAGAAAATCAACATAATATATTAATTCTTTCTCAATATCGGTTAATTGAGTGTAGAACTCACATTTTTTGCTTTCTTAGCTGAATTTAAATTAGTGTTTGACATCTATTTTAGATTTAAGGCTATTTTAAGACGATTTGAGGGGATATTTTATCAAAAACATAGAAAATATTATCTTATCAAAAATAGCCCCTCTAAATCAAAATTATTCATCTTTATGACCAACTTCTATAGTCGTACCACCACTTGTAGTTACTTTGGTTGTTTTAGCACTCTTAATAATACTAGGAATCATTCCTATGGTGCCGAATCCTAATAACTCACCAACGGCTGTAATAACACTGCCATCAATAACACCCAGTGGAGGTACAAAGAATCCCCCCACTATAAGTCCTATTGATACTATTAAACAAATCCAAAATGCAATATTAGTCTTCTAGGATTTCTCTATCTATTTCGGTTTCTTCGTATCCATAATCTAACACATCATAAGCTTCATCAAAGATAAAGCCAGTTTCTAATTGTTTAATTTTCTTATTTCTAGTTGAGTAGGTATAAATTAAATTTGTACCTTTTATTTTCTTCTTCTTTATCATAATATATAATTTTATTATTCCTCTGCCCATAAACCGTCCCAAGTACCATAGTTAGTAGTACTTTGATAAGTCTATAAATATCCAGCTGGAACATATATAGTGCATTGTTGTCTATAAGATGTCTAGCCAAAGCTAAAGATATTAAGAATACTACTTGCTAATTGAGGTGGGGTAGTTCTTGTAAAATGTATCTCTTTTAAATTATAGCAATTAACAATAAAATTGTTAGGTAGTGCTATTAATCCTTTACCAATAGTAAGTTTCTTTAAAAATAAGTTCTAATCCCCACAAAATCTCTAGCCAGTACCAACAAAAGTATCTGGAATTACTAAATCTGGAGTATTGGACTATGAAAAACAGTATCCACCAGCATCTGCTAAATTAGGAACATCTCTAAAAGGAGAAATCTTTGAACTTAAAGCACAAAAATATGCCCCCACTAGGTCTAGAGTTGGAGCAACTAAAGTTTCTAGCTGTGGTGAATTTGCTGCAACACTTCCCCCTACTTCAAAACAAGTTGCTGGTAATTTTAATGTCTTTAATAGCGGAGCATTGTTCAAACTATTAGTGTTTAATTTTATTATCTAAGTATTTGATAAATCACACTCTTTTAATTTATATCCAGCAGTAATCTATATCTAACTTGTTAAATTACTAGAAACTCTAAGATATTCAATATTTGGAGCGCTATTAAATACATAATTAGCATCTTGTAGTGAATCTGGAATATAAACCCTAGTTAATGCTGGTAGAGAAATATTTAACTAATTTCCAACATCTGTATATTTTGGTAATATAACCTCTTTTAATATTGTACTTTCTGTAATATATATATACGAATCAGAATCAACATCAACATTAGGAAAATTAGCATACAATAACTATGTGCAAGTGTTAAATAGTCTTCCCTATACACTGCTTATCTCTTTTAGGTTATAGGGGATACTTATCTTTTGTAAATGTGTATTTCTATTAAAAACAGCTCTACCTAGACATTGTACACTATCTGGGATAGTTACATATTTAAACTATAATCCCTATAAAGCATTTCTAGTATTTTGTATTATACCAGTGGTACCAGTTCCAAAATCAGCGGCATCATCTTGCGTTATATAATTTGCTGATATTCCTATTCTAGTTATACCCTTACTAATTATTAAATATTCAAAACCTTCAGAAAAATAGGGATAGGTGCTAGTTGGCATTGTACTAAAATTGACTACTGACAATGTTGCTGGCAGCTCTAAATATTTTAGGTGAAATGACTGAGTTTGTAGGAAATCCGCCTAGTTATAAGGAGTAATATAAAATAGTTTTATATCACCAGATACTACTGCATTATATAAGCCGTTAGCTGTGTATGTGTGCGATAATACTGCGGTTCCAGAAGAAAAATTATCTATTGTTCCGTCTCCCCAGTTAATACTTCCACCGTCTGTAGTTTTTACTCTATATATAGGGCTTCTATTATCATCATCGGCAATATAACCAAATCTAACTGTATCGTCTTTAACTCTATACTAAGCACCTACTATAAGGTGGAAATGGGGATATTTCTATAAGAAGTCTTTTATTTCTGCCAGTGAGTAATTCCAGCCCTCACTTGTACAAGTAGGTGTATCTGCCATTACCGGTGGTAGAGCATCTAACTTTTGTGCATCCTCATAAGTGTAAGCGTATCGGATACTTCCTTCGTAATCTATAAACTAGAGCACCAAATCATCTTCACTATAGTCGCATTCTACCTTTACATCTACAGAAACTCTATCATAAGAAAATACATCATATACACCATTAGAGGTTATTCCTAAAGTTCTAGAAGTATCAAAAGGGTTAACTTCATAGGGTGGGTTTTGGGATATATCTGTTAAACTAATATCATAACCATTTTTATCTCCGAAAGATGTCCCACTTGATGCTGTAAAGGTATTAAAGATAAGTGGATTATTATAGCCTAAAAACCACTACCTTCCATTATTATCTGTTACAACTGCTACTACCTCAGATTCAGAGAGATTTTCTAACACTCTTCTTTGAGCAGATGTAAGTTTTGGAATATAAAAAGATAAATTATTCTCCCAATATTTACTATCTACATTATAGTTGCAAGATAGATTGGCAGTCTATTTTACAAGTTGATATTTTACAAAGCTCTGAGGATATTCAAAAGAAGCGATATAATTATTGTCTTCATTTAAGGTGATTTGCCCTATATCTGACTTTTTAGCAAACTTTATCTCTTTAATTCCCCCTAGAGATTTGCACTATTTATATAGTCCGTTTAATATACTATTACAATTCATTTTCAAATATTGTTAAATATGGGTGTTCTTTAGAAACATCAATAAAGGATAACTTAGTTCCATTAAAATCTCCATAAGAAGTACCACTATTAATATTTAATGTTTCGAGTTTAACTGGATTGTCTTTTCCTAAAAGAAAGCTTATATTATCATTGGTAGTAACAACTATCACACAATCAGCATCAAGTAATTTTTTTATTTCTATAATGTTTTGGCTAGTAATAGATGCAAATTGTAAAGTAATCTCATTCCTATAAAAATGATTATCAGTATCTTTAGTGAATGTAAAATAACTAGTTTGAGGATTTGTGTAGTATTCCAATAATCTTCCAGAAACAGTACATATATCATCATTTAGGGTAATCGTTACATCATCCCTATAACCTATTTTTATAGATTTAATACCAGCTAAATTCTTACATTCTCTATTTATATTTTCAAGAATAATATTACAATTCATAACCTTCAATTATTTCTTCGTATTCTGGATAAATCTCTTTATATAGCTCTACAGATTGATTTGGAACTTTCATTCTTTCAAGTTCTACATCTTCGAAATATAGTGTAGGAGTTTCTAAACCTCTAAAAGTAATCTCCTTTAATGGTGTATTAATAATTGATATATTAGTAACCGTTTCTGGAACTACTAATTTTTCAAGCTACAACTCTCTTAAATCTAATTCTTCAACCCCATTTTCTAAGATTAACTCTTTTATGGGAGCCATAAACAAAGTAACCTATGTAAGCTGACTAGGAATGTGTATTTTGTAGCAATTACCTAATAATGGTATTGTTTCTAATGATGTAAAGTACTTTAATTGTGTAAGGTTTTCTATATTAGGAAGCTGTAAACTTGTTATCTTTGAAGCATCCTCTATTGATATTTCTCCCAGAGCGTCTGCTAATTCTTCGGAGATATAAAAATTACTGGGCAACTCATATAAACAATCCCCTAAATCATCTTCCACTTCAACCTATACTCTAACATACCCACCAGCCAACTCATCTGCAAACTTCTAATTGAAATAATTAATAGTAAATGTATTTACATCAATACTATTTAATATTGATGTAAGTACATTTTTAGCATCTGTATAAATTATTTCTTCATTAAAATCAACTCTATCACCGTAATATAAAATAAGTGTAACATTATCTATAGAATCTCTCTTATCAATAGATTCTATAGCTAGATTTATAGAGCCGTATTTAATACCCTATTTAATCCAGTTATCATACACATTACCACTATAGAAAGATTTAACTAAAGGAGTAGCTAAGCTTGATGTTTGTATTTTATTTTTTAATTGTACTATATTCATAATAATTAAAATAAAAAGACATTGGTATTATAAGCTTTCTTGTTGCTTTTCATATCCGAAGAATCTCTATAGCTGCAATACTCTGGATATTTGCTTCTATTAGCGCATAAATAATCGGTTAATCTATTAGCACAAAATGTAGCTTTATCATCATAATAAGATTTTAAGTATTTAATATCTGATAATGATGTTTGATTTACATTTTCAGAGTTAGTGTTTACTATTCCCTCATTTCTAAATTTAAAGGATAATGCTAATAAGAGTTCTACACAAGTTTTTTGCTTCAAATATGGGATAATATACTCATCTAAAAGGGTTTTATATTCCGAAGTAAGACTACCATTAGCGACCATCTAAGATAAAGTATCATATAAGTATGACCCTATAAGTGCCTATAAGCCTATTATTTGAGCGTCCATAATTGCACACTCAATATAATTGGATTCCACATTAGCACCTATAATAGTGGTTTCTTTAATTGTTTTTTCACTTATAAATAAAACATCATTTTTCATCGTTATCAATATTAAAAGGTTTAATTATAAAGCTATCTTTAATTCCAAATATTTTGTCAAATGCTTTTTTAATATCCATTTGAATTGCTCTTACAACAGTTCTATTATAAAGTTGGAAAGCTTCTACAAACTCTTGCTTATTAAAAGCAGTACCCTCTAAAGAGTAGCCAAATAGTTGTGGTATTGCTCTAAATGCAATGAAGATATTTTTATTAACAGATGTTTCTAGGGTTTTAAATTTTTCGTCCATCTTATCTTCACTTAGTCTCTCTACAGTTACAGCTTTTTCTTTGTCCTCATTAAAGGTTACAAACGTTCTACCAGCGTTTTTACTCCCAGAGAACATATTGTTTATCCTTTTATAAATGTCTCGCTATTCTTCTTCGGTTGGTACACCATTATTAAAGTTTATAATAGCACTGCCTTCAAAGTTATTGAGAATATTATGTAGATGAAAATCTGAAATTTGTGCGTGAATTTCACAAGATTCTACAGCTGCTATATATAATGGTACTGGATAAATATCTCTAGTAATATTACCTTTGAAATAGAAGATACTGTTATCTGCTATGCCATCATATATAGGTAAAGTTATAGTGTTTTTGTGGTATCCTTCCCAATTATCACTATAATATGCAACTTTACCATCCGAACTAAGTCTTACCCTTTTTATATCTATGTAGTAGATTTCGGCTATTCCGCCTTGCTTATTTTTAATAATTTGTACAGCAAATCCACCATAAATAAGATAGTCTATTACGCACTTTTTAATAATGTCATAGAGTACATCATCATATTTATTAGGCAGTTCTTGAAATCTCTTTATGTCCTCGCTAAAGATAATCTAATCTCCACATACATAATCAGCAGTACCATTTATAATAGACTGCAAAACACTACATCTAAGGTATAAGCCCCATAAATATGAAGGATAATTATTTCTCTCTCCCCAACTAATATAAGAGTTTCCAGAAAACTTCTTCTCAACCAATGTAGGAATTTCTACTGTTGGTACTTCTATTTTTGAAAAATTAATTTGCTCTATCATATACTATTCTACTATTATTATTCTAATAAGTTATACTTTGTTTAGATTTTAAATTTCCATACTATAAAAGTCCATTGGAAATTATTTCTCCACCTCTAATAAATTTGTATTGGTATTGTCCATAAACAAATTTAGACAGCCTATAAGCATCAACACTTTGTAAGCTGTTTAAATATATCCATCCATCATTTAGTAATAATTCATCTTCTGGAATTTTATAAACTACCTAATTTGTAATAGGAGAATAAATTTCTAAGTTTCCTAGAAGATTATCATAAGATGGAAATAAGATTGGTTCTTTTAAGTCCTATATATATATCATATTCTTAATATTTGCTACTTATAGTATATAAAAATAGGGGAGCTTTGTAACTCCCCCATTTAATTAGAATAACTATTTAATTAGAATAATTCTTCAAGAACACTAGCTGCAACATATAATGCTGGTTTGTTAGATTCTTCTGCAACACTTATATTGTAACCATTAAAATCTCCTTTTGCAGTTCCAGTTGCTTCATTATGTGTATTAACTGTAGCTGTGTCAGTAACACCAACCAATCTGTAAGTTGCATCATCATTAGTATCCTTAAATGCTACAACTATATCATCTTGAGCTAATGCCCACAACTCTAAGGAGCGTGCCTAATCCAATTTAGAAAATTGGAGATTCACTGTGTTTGTATAGAAAGCTGTATTAGCAGCACTGTCTGAGGTCATTTCAGATGTATAATCACTAACACTAGGTCTAACTACATAATGTTTAAATGTAGCATTATTCTTAGTGGCTATTTGTTCTACTACAAGAGGATTGGTGGTACTGTAACTAACTTCCCCCAATTCCTCTTTTAATAGAATATATACATCCTTAATACCACCCATTGACTTACAAACACCATTCAAACCTTGTAAAACGATACTTGAACAAGCCATAGGTAATTATGATTAATAAGTTGCTGTTACTATTTGGTCTGGATAAGCTACTTGTACACCAGCCGTAAAATCTACTCTCAAACGATACTCATCATTATCTTTTGAGTACCACAAATCAAATACTTCCTCATCGCCTTCGAGGTCTGTACCATAGAAAATGTGCTCTGGATTAGCTGCAATTACCATTGCAGTTCCATTAAGACCACCAACACCATAAACTGGAGTATTTGTGTTAGGAATGTAAGCAGTCCACTCACCGTTTACTTGTGGGTCATAGTGGAAAAGATTATCATTACTAAGTGCCATTACATACTCTCTAAAAGTGTCTTGTCCAACAAATATAACTGCTTTATCGAGTACTTCTGCTGGAATAGCAGCATAAGCTTTATTAATAGCATCTCTAGCATCAACAGCATTTTGAATTTGTTGAGCTGATGGAACATCAGCGTTAAGAATCTTCAAAAGTCCATCAAACTTATTAAGGTTTGCATCGGTAGAAGTAACATCACCTTGCCAGATAGCTGTTTCAAGTTTAGCTTTTACATCAGCTACAACACTTTCCATAAAATGCTCAGCTATATACTCTTCATTAACTTCCTCACCTCTAACACCAGCTCGAAGAGCATATTGCATCCAAGTCTTCATAAGTGTTTTAGCGCAGAAAGCCATATTAACTTTAAGATGACCAGCATTTATAATTCGCTATGATACTGTTGAAGTACCAGCTTCATTCCAACCACATACACTACCATCGCCAAAAGCAACATCGGTAGTCAAAAGATTAATTGCAGCTGAACCTTTAACACCAGTTTGAATATTAATCAAATCTAATGTTTTACCGCTAATAACTGCTTTTTGAATAAGCGGCTCGCGTCTTTGCTCAACATAAGATGTCAAGCTTGTAGGATTAAATTGTAATGCCATAATTAATTAAATTTTCTAAAATATCTAGCTGCACCAGTAAACTTTTCTTCTTTTATGTCCTCTTGAGCGGGCTCAGCAACTGGTTTTGCTAATTGTTCTTCAAGTTCTTTTATTTTATTATCTTTTTCTTCTATTTGTTTTGCCATATCAGAAATTTGCTTATCTCTTTCAGCTACAGTTGCTTCGAGTTCAGCAATTCTAACATCTTTTTCATCTTCAACAAATGATTCTTCCTCAACAATCTTTTCTTCCTCTTTTTCTTTAATTTCAAGAATTTTACCCTCTTTAACAGTAATAATCTTTTCCTCAAAAATATATTCACCGTCTTCAGCTGGTATAAATTCGTTTTCTTTTTCTACAAAAACCTCAATACCTTCTACCAATTCACCATCATAATGTAGCTCAGCTTTATCGGTTTTTATACTAGCTAATCTTACGATTAGTTTTGCTAATTGAAATAATTTTGTATTCATTTTAATAATTCGTCTAATAATTCATCAACTGTAAATGTTTGTTCTATCTCAAACAGACCTTCAAGAGAAAATCCTTTAAACTCACCAGACTATATTTTATTCCAAAGTTCTTCGTTTTCCACCTTATAAGTCATTATCCAACTACCATCTGGAACATCTTTAAACTCTTTAGGCTCTATTCCTCTATCTTTATTTACCTAATATGATTCTAACATATATACGCCTTTAACATCTTCCTAATGCTCTAGATTTACATTATTCCAAAAGTTATTTTTTGAATATTTTAAAATCATTTTAGCTATAACATCTTTAGTAAAAATTACATAGTAATCTCCAATTGATTTATCCCACCTATAAATAGGAGTGTTTGCTAACATTACTACACCGGTTAATATATGCTATGAAGAATCAAATGTAAAATTAAGCTATTTTTTCTATTCACTAAACTTTAAGAAATCAATGTTGGTAGCTGGAGTTTCAACAAGTGAAACCTTTGAAACTCCAGTATCATCATCAAAACTTATATCAACAAAAAAGTATTTCATATTTAAAAAGAATTAATTAACTCTAATATTTATATATTTATTTTTTTAGAGGTGTAACTTAAAATGTAGCTTCTGATTCAGCAACTTCTACTTTACTAGCAGTATTCTAAATATCTGACTCTAAAACATAAACTTTCTAATCTGATATTGATTGTTCTATCTAAGCTCCCTAAACATCTTGTGTGTTTACTACTGGATTACTAGCAATCTCTGTAACAGCTGAAGTATTTGGAGCAGAAGCATTACTAACACTGGCTGTACCACCACTTTCAAATTTCTGTTGTTTTATTTTAGCAATCTAAATACCGCCCATAGTACCCATTAAAGCAGATAAAACACCACCAACAACAACATTAGCTGGAAAAGGTAGTTGCATTGCACTAGCCCAACCACTGACAATACCACTAAGCATATTCATTGTAGCAGAAACTATTTGAAATTTCTTTGATTCCTCAAAGCCTTGTTTCAAAGTAGCATTTTTCTAGTCCTAAGCTTCCTATTCTAATCTTTCTCTCAAAGCAGTAACTTCTTCCTACGATTTTCCTTCTGCTTGAGCGGCATTAATTGCAGCCTCTATAGATGCAGCTGATGCCTATTCCTATTTTTCAGCTAAATCATTATAGTACTACTCTTTTTCCTAAGCCAGTTGTCCAAACATACTTCCCAAACCACTTAAAACTGTAGCAGATGCTTGTAAGGCTAGTTGAGTGTATTCTTCCATTGAGATTTTTCCATCCTCTAAGGCTAAATTAATACCTTCAAACACCTAGCTAGTAGCACTACCCATAGCATCAATCATTATTCCCCAGCCCTAACTAATCTAGTCAAAAGAATTTAATGTTTCAGATACAATAGCAGTTAATTCAGATGTAGTATCACTCCAAGACAATAAATTTTCCTTTCGTTTCTATAAATCTTTATCTAATTCTATCTCTTTTTTATGTATAGCTTCAGCTCTTTGCTCTCCAAGCTTTTTAAGTCGCTCATTATACTCGTCTTGTGTAATCCAATTATTTTTTAAAAGCTCTTTTAATGCCGTTTCATCTTCTAAATATTTTTTGTGGATGGTTGTTCTTGCTCGTTCAAGCTCTCCAGCATATACATCATCATAAAGTTTATTTAATCTTTCAATTTCCGTTTTCTCTGCTTCCGCTCTAGCTTTATCTCTCAATTGTTCATATTTTGCATAAGTTTCCTTTATAAGGTTTATATAAGCTATTTCTACCCTCTCATCTGCCTTCTCTCGCTCTTTAGAACCCTCCTTATATGCTTTGGCATTTTTCTCTAAAGCTTCCTCTCTTTTCTTTTCTATCTCATCTACAGCTTTTGATTCATCGGCATTAATTTTAGCAAGCTCTTTATCTAGACCAGATAAACTATTGATATAGTTTTCTCCCATTAACTATTTTAGAGTTTCCTCTAATGTATCTAAAGAAATCTTTGCTTCATCTTTAGCTTTCTTTATCTCTTCCTACTGCTTTCTATAAGCATCTACAGCCGCTTTTTGCTAAGCTTTAATCTAATTATTAACCTCTTTAACTTGTGAATTATACTATCTTTCAGCATCGGCTCTCTGAGCCTATAATTTAATTATCTCTGCTTGTTTATCTGCTTCAGCCTATAAATCTTCTTGCGAGCTTTCACTTCTAGCGTGTTCACGCTGCATTATATCAAGCTCTAGCTATGCTTTTTGTATCTAGTTATCTATAATCTATTGTCTAAGTTTCTTTTCTTCTTCTAATGCCTTCTTTCTCTCTTCTGCTGATAAGTTTTCAGTATCTTTAGCTTTAGCAGCCCATTCTGCTGCCTCTTTTTCAAGTTGGGCATTTTCAACAACAGTTTCTAAATTATCTTTAGCAAGTTGGTTTTGTTTTTCTGCTAAGGTTATTTCTTCTTTTAATGTTTCAGAAACATTGTTAGAGGCTGTAAATAGTGACCCAAACCATTCAACTACAGCACCGAGCCCTTTAGCCATCCAATCTAGGGCTTTATTAATTCCATTCATTACTACCTATAATGGTGCCATAGCCATTCTTAGGGTAGCAGCTCCCTCAGCTGTAGAATTAAATCTTTCAACTAATTTACTGATTAATCCAACTAAAACAGTAACTGCAAGCATTATAGGATTAGCAGATAGAGTTTTTAAAGCAGCTCCTACAGATTTAGCACCACCAACAATACCAGTTACAGCCTTTCCAGCACTACCACCTAATGTAGAAAAAGCAGATGCAAACTAGTTGGCATAATCTCCTACATTTCTTTGAAAGTTTCCAGTACTAGCATCTAATTCTTTTAGTTTATCATTAATGCCTTTAATCTATTCACCCAACTAAGCTCTTTGGGCTTCATCAGTAGTGGCTTTCCATTCTGCTTTTAAAGCAGCCATTCTAGCAGATAATCCATTATAACTATTGTCTAAGGCTTGTGTAGTGGTAATAGCACCTTTCTAGGCTGCTGAAAGCTAAACCTAAGCCTATTGAAGCTCTTGAGACTTTTGGGCTGCTTCCTCACTACCTACAGCACATTGGTTTAATTCGGCTCTTAACTGACTAACCTCTTTCCTTAAATCAGCAATAGTTTTTATTTGTGAACCAACATCAGTACTAATTATTGTTTCCATATAACTTCATTAATTTCTTTTTGTATATTTATTAATTCTGTGTTAATCTCCTATGCAAAATGGGATTTTATAGTTTCATTCCAACTATCTATATATCTAGCACTCTAATCTATAGTTTCCTATAAAAGAGGTTTGGGCTATATTCCATCTGTAGCTATCTTTCTACTTATAAGGTAAGCGAGTTGGTTTGTTGTTGGAACTCTCCCATAGCTATCTGGATAAGGAACTATCTTTTTAACCTATATCCAATCCTTTATAGCCTCAATAGGTGGAAATTTCCCAGCAGCTCTCCCATTCTCAACATAAGCCCACTCTTTAGGAAGATTAAAGATTAGCCTAAATACAGTACCTTCAAAAGTAACATCATAAGTAAAGTTTAGTAGGTTACCAGTAGCTACTGAATTAGCCTACTAAATCTTTTCCTTATAAAGCTATGCAATTTGAGCTGCTATAGGTTTTAATTCTTTAAGTGTCTATTCCATTTCTATAATTGTTTTTTCTCCTCTTTATCTTTATCTATTTTATAGCTTACTAGCATCAAAGTGGTTACTATAGGATAATTTAATATATTCTAAAATGAATCATTAGCAACCTCACTAGCAGCTATTACAAAGTTGATAAAGCCGTACTTATCTAGTCCATTTGCTGGTTTATTAGTTTGATTGTCTTCATTTTCTCCCTCAGTGGAAGCTTCGTCTTCAGTGTCATCATTATAAAATAGATTCTCAAACGACTAATGAATTTCTTTAACCTTTTGTGAAAAGAAAAAAAAAGATTACCCATTTGCACTACACTTAGATTATTTATATCTTCTACTACATCATCAACATCATATCCCTCACCATAATTCTTTTTATCAGCTGGTAGAATTATTGTAGCTAAAGCCCTAGACATATCTTGTTGTTTAGCAAATTCGATAAAATCAATATACTAACCGGTTGAAAAATTATCTAGACTATATGAGACTTTATAGTTATTACCATTAACACTAAATTTCTTTATCTCTTTAGGTTTTGGTAAAGGTTCATTCAAAAAAAGCAATTTCTTTGCTTCATTGTCTAACTCTGTTAAAGGAACTTTTGTTAAGTCCTTATTATAAACAATTTTATAGAGTTTTATTAATCTTTCAAACTCATCCTCAATTTTAAAAGCATCTTGTATCTCAAGATACTATTTTAATGTTATATTTTCCCACATATCAAAACCTAATTATTTGTAGTTTGACAATTATATCTTCTTCGCTATAAGGTGAATGTAATACTAAATCTACTTCTTCAGATTCCCCACTAAAGGTACTTCTTTCTATATGAATTAAAGTTTGTGGTATTGAATCTGTTGTTGTAGAAAGTGAAACATAGAACAGCTCTATATTCTATGAATCCTTTATAATTAATGTGTCTTCTGAATCAAACTCTCCAGTTGGTGAAGATATTGAGATTCCCCAAGCATTATCTATTATTAATTCTGCATAACCCTATAAGGCTGGAACTGTATAAATTCCATTATTATAATTAGGAGTTACAACATTTCCAATGATTACTTCATCTACTGGAGTAGCAAAAACACTAGTTCCATCTTGTAAGGTATGAGGTTTAAATGGTAATGCACTGTAATAAGTATATGTTCTTGAAATATCATAATCAACATCATCAATTGTTATTGTTCCAGACTGTCTAGTTGTCAATACCTCAAGATTAGAAGAGCCAGTAATTATATAATTATTATTTGAAGTTATATTTACCCCAGACTACCACTATAAATTACCCCAACCAATAGCAGTAAGAGGTGTATTTGGTAATAAAGCACCTAAATTAAAAGAAGATGATGCTTCTGAATTTACATATAGCTAAATTTCTGGTTCTCCAAATATTGTTTCTAAGGAATATTTACTTATATCCTAAACTGTCAATAATTCAACCTTTGTAGTTTCATCATTATTAGGGTTATAATCAATAATCTTATTAATAAAGTATAATACACCATCAATTACAATAAACTAATTAAACTAGAAATCAGCAATATCATCATTTGTAATGTGTAAATAACAAGTTACTTTCTTATTATTTCTATTATATCTTTCTGTTAAATAATTTTTCCAAATTCTTTCATATAACTAAGTTTCTGGAGAACTTACCCATTTTCTTAGAAAGTTATTTTGAGTGGTTAAAGAGTAGTAAATTCTTTGCGGTAGGTTATACTTTAATCCATATATCTAGTTATCAACTTCTATATTATTTGATAATGTTTTTGCTTTTGTAGTGGTTAAATATGTGTCGGGCATCGTATATAAGTCGTGATACATAAATTGCTTATTGGTTACTTCAAAAGATATATCATCAGTAATATAAAAGGATTCAGAATTTTCAATATCAAAAACAAAGGCAAACTAATTAGATAAATTAGCAGATTTCCTATTAGAATTTTGCTAGTCAAATAAGAAATAATTAGGAGATTCTGTTGGTGGTAGTGCACTTCCAGTATAATCTCTATACTACTCCCAGCTAGTAAATGCTCTATTAGATTCTATAAAGTTTTCAATACCGTCCTATAGAGTATTAGTTTTATCATTAAACTCATAAGGAGTTGTTAATATAATATCTCCATACTAATTTCCAGTTTCTTCAGAATATTGCTTTATAAGCTCAGAATTATTATTCTTATACCCCAGCCTCATAAACTTAGAATCGAAGATATGAGAATTGATTATAAAATCTTTAGATTTATCTAATTTATCACTCCAATCTAATATTGTAGGATTTCTAAAGTATGTACTTTTAGGCAGTATAATAATATTCTAAGTAAGCTCATTAATAATAATGCTTAAATTAAACATTTTACAATAATCTAACAATACTTGCATTGGAGTTTTCTAAATATTCCATAGAAGCTTCATTGATACTTTAACACCAGTTCTAACAATAGGCTAATATTGTTTGAGGGTTAAATTATCTCTTTGGTACTCTTCAAATATATTATCAAATCTCTAGTTAGAAAAAATTGTAATTTGATTCTACGCCCTATTCAAAACCTCAATTTTTAGTGTTAGCTAATTTACATTATCTAGTGAGCTACTATTAACATCAAATTCTAGTTGGCTTATTCGGTATTCTTGAAAATCGTAACGCATAAAGTTAGTTGAAATACCATTGTAAAAAAAAGTTCTATCTTCCGTACTTTCTGGACTATTTAATGTTGTATATCCTTCCCTATCATCTACAGAATATTTGAAATTTTGTGAGATTAATATAGTATTATTATTGTCATAAATAGTAACCTAAAACTCAACATAGGGACTAATTGATACATAATCTTCTGCATTAAGCCTATATCCGCTGGAAAGATATAACTTTGGTAACTCTAATATTATAGTTCTGTTTTTAAAAAGAGAAGATGATAAATTGATTGTTGTGGTTGTACTCCTATTAACTCCAAAAACACAATCTTCAAGTCTTCTACCAGATACAATATAGTTTGAGTTATTAATATATACATTATCAATCAATCCCCAATTAAATGAACCGTTTATAGAATCAGTTGATTCTTCCTTATTTGCTGTAACTAAATCACTCATTACAACAGCAAGCTTTGTATAATAAGGATTAGCTACATTAAACCAAGCTGGGTGAAATAACATAGTATATCCTAAATCTGAGGCTTTCTATTGTAAATGTTGAAATATTTTATTAACCATTATAAATGGTTTCTAATGATAACTTCTATACTAATTAACCTAATGCTCATCTAAACTTCCTACTTTATAGTTTCTTCCTCTTGCCTATAATTCAATATCAAAAGTTTTTACTATATCATTATTGCTTTCATCCTTCTATATAAAGCTATCACTTTTGAAATTCTCATATAGCCCCTAATAAGTAGCAGCAAAGCCAAAAATATCATAAGGGTTATTCAAACTGGTATTATAATCATACGAATGCTCCCAACAATTTTTAATAGTCCAAGCATTGAGTGATTGTTGTGCTGGAGCTGTTTTCTAAAAAGCCTCTTCAATAATATCATTTAATTGATACTCCTAATTAGAACTTTTATAGTTATACTTTAAAAGCTCTGTAAGAATATTAGCGGATTCTCCAGTTAGATTTATAGTATATGTTTTGGCAGTACTATTTATCTCGGACATTTTAGCATAACCAGATATTAAAAGTATCTCCCCATCCATTAACCTAAAAGATGCTTTCTTGTGAGGATTAAAATAAATTCCTATATTACTGTCTCCTTCAGCTGTTAATCTTTCTGGTAAAAATATTCTACCAAATAAAGCATCATTTTTTTCACTAAAAGGAATTTTAATTGATTTACTCCAAGTAACTACAATATCAGTTGGAGAATTTAAATTCTCATAAGTATAGTTAATTGGAAAATCTACATTTTCAGTTTTATCAACCAAATTATTTTCTATATATAATTGTATCATATCATTAATAACTAATTCTCTTTTGCTCTGCTGCCTTTAAGTTGAGTTCCATACTTAACTAAGACTTTTCATTAACAAACTTCTTCTCTGTATAAGTATTATTATCTAAAGTTACCCACTAGCCTTTATCATTCTTTACATCATAAAGGTATAAAGTAGGAGAAACAAAGATAGATTCATAATAAGGAAATTTCCACTCATCTAACCAACCAGTATTAATAGTGTATTTTTCTTGCTGCTCTACACCTATCAAAGATGCTAGGTTTTTATGAGATATAGTAGAAACTTTTTTATAATCTATAGATGTTTGAGATTTACCATAAAATCCCTAGCACTGAATACCGCCAAATCTATCTTGCCACATTAAATAGTAGTCTGCTGGGCATTCATCAAAATATGCCACAATACAATCAATACTATGCGGAATTAACTCTCCTTCCTCTACAGTATAAATAGTAGATTTCCACCTAAGTTTATCATAATTGTAAGGAGCATCTAATCTAAATCTTGCAGTAAATGTTGGATAGGTGGGATGTATGCTGGATATTAAAGCACTACTTCCTCCAGTCCTTTCAAATCTAAACTCCCATTCATCACCATCCTAGTTATTAACACCATCTGTAATAGTACTAGGATAATTAGTAAGGAAGTTCTATGCAAAGAACATTTGTTTTGTATTTACTTTAGGATAATGCGGAACAAGCCTTAAAGAGTTACCAGCAAAAGTTTCATCAGTAGCGGTATTCTCAACTCCTTGTAACATAATTGTCCTATAATAGTTTCTGCTAGTTGAAATTCCAGCTAGGTGCATATCTTCTACATAAGGATTAGGACAATTAACATATTGTGTTGCTAAAGTCATTACATTAGGAGCAAGTAAAGTTGTAGCATTTATAGCAGTAACTGAAAATGGGATAATAAATCCCTCTAAAGCACTATGTTTTCTATAATTGTTCCATTTAGAGGGGTGCTCCATTTCAATATTTAAACCTTGTTTTTTCAATCCATTAAATTTCTCATTAATATAGAGCGGTACATTGGTATTATCAAACACATATAAATTACCAACAAAAAATGGTTCAATAGTATCAGAAACTCCAGCCTAAGAACTATCCCACAATAAATGATTATATTGTATCTATACTGTTTCCCCAGTATCAATTCTATTAGATACATCTATGTTTATAATATTATTTTCTGCTAAAGTATATTGCATAATTATTTATAATTATATGTTACTATTTTGTTATTATAAATTCCTATAGCTATTGCTATAATTAAGTCATCGTGATAGCCACTAGGAGCATTAAATGTTATCTTTCCAGAAGGTGTTTTCTACTGCTCATATACAGCTAATTCTGTTAATAATTCTGGTATATTAGGAAACTTTATCTGCTTATTCTAAATCATTACCTACAAATTATTAATAATCTTATTTTTGCTGTTGTTATCAGTATTAAAACCCTAAATAGATTGATTTATAGCCTTTTCTAATAAACCTTTAAATATATTACCAATACTGTTAGTTTCTACAATTATCTTATAAGGTTTATAATGTTCAACTAGCTTTTTAATATAGTCTATAGTCTAAGTTTCATCTTTATCATTAAAATAGATAATATCTATAACTTCATTTAGTGTATTAATTATAGCTATAGCTGTATAATCTGAACCATTACCCCAGTCAATACTAAACATTACTGGTAGCTGCTAAAAGTCCTTGCTTATACAAGAAGAAAAATCCTTAAATACACTACCATTAAATTCAGCAAATAAACCTAAATAATCCTATTGAAATTTAATTGCTGGGATTGTCTTTCTGTAATATTCCAATCTATCTGAATTTAAGAATTTACTAGTATCATAATTATTAAAATCATATACATATATATCTTTCTCACCGTTCAACCCTCTAAGATAAGTCTCATAAAACTCTCCAGTTTTAAATCTAGGTGTACTAATCATTACAAGCGGTGCCTAGTGTACATCTCTACAAGGATAAACTATCGGAAAGAAGCTATCCTATATATATGCTGCTTCATCAATTATTAATATTCCAGATACTGTATAACCTCGTAAAGCTTCACCCTATTCAGCTGATTTACATAATATCTAACTTCCATTTTTAAGCTCTAAGGTTAATTCATTCTTGTTTGAAGATATTACTAATGGTAAATTAGCAACTGCTTTATTGAGCTGCTTAAAAACATTTCTAGACTAGTTTAGAGTAGGCTCTATAATCATTGATACACTATTATTATTCTCCAATGCTGTTTTTAGCAGCATATTAATAGCCATCAATGTTTTACCAACCTATCTTTTACTTTTTACAATATGTGTACTATTAAACCAGTGCTATTTTAATCCTTTGTGTACAGCTCTCTGCCAAATCTCTGGATTATAGCCCCTCACCAATATCTAGTTTGTATTCCTCATTGCTAACCTTCACTGTTTGTTGATAAATGTTAGCTGTCTTATTGATTAAATCAATAGCCTTTAATAGATTCTTTCTATCATTATCATCCCTACAATCCTTTACCAGTTCAGTTAATCTCTCTAAATTAATATACTTAATAACCTCTGGCTCATAAGGCTACAAACAATCCTTTACAGCCTAATTAATAATATTCTTAGCAGTAACTTCTTTAATGTTGTACTTATCCATTAACATTCTTACTACCTCGCTTCTTCTGTGTCCTTCTATCAGAAGATTCAGAGCTTCCTCTCTCTTTATCTGCCACAACGCTTTCTGCGTCTGTGTCTGTATTTCCTTGCTCCTAATCTATAAATCTTTGTCTCTCATTTCCTAACATTTTTAACATTTTTAATACACAAGCTGTACAAGAAATCTTAATATCATAAACTCCAAAAGTTCTTATATATATAGACTTTAACAGCTCTAAATCTTTGGTGGGTAAAACCCTACTACAATAATCCTTTACAGCACAATCTAAATGATACTCATAAGGCTTTAATAATTCAAAATCTTCTTTACTCAACATAATTTATTTAAACCTTTTAAAAGCAAATCTTTAATAGTATTCAGTATAGTATAAAATACTGGAGTTAAAAAAGCCAGTAAACATACATAACCAATACCTAAGATTGTAAACTCTCCTATTAATAATATATAAAATAATTCAATCCAGAAAGTAGCACATAAACTACAATCAAAAGGTTTTAGTCTATAATTGTCAGTAGCAACCCCAGTAAATAACTTTGCTAGTGGCTTCTTTACACTAAATCCGCTCAAATCAATTATAAACACAATAACTAAACACAATACCAATAAATCAATGTACATAGCTCTTAATCTTTTCAATAATAATTTTCTTCTACCCAGATATATACTTTCTACTCACTCCAATCATCTTAGCAACATCTGTAGCAGTCATTTCTGTTAAAATAAGTATTAAATTTCTCTCCCACTTATTTAGCTAATCCCTTATAACAAGGGCTGTCTAATAAGCCTTAATAACTTTATCGTCTTCACAAAAGACTATATCAGTAGATAATATATCTTCCAGCATCTACTTCTATCTAGCTAATACCTCTCTGGTATATTCACTAGTCTCTAATAATTCCTAATTAACTCTCTTCATCTTTAAACAATTTATCAAATTCCTAACCAAATACTTCTTTTTCTTTATACTTTTTAAGCTTATAATAAGCTCTGCTAGTATGACTATCAACAGTAAATTTAATTGTCCTTACTATATAGCCGCAAATCCCCTCTATATTATCCTTATCCCAGATACTCTACCATTTGGCTTCATCTATCATTAATAAGGCTAAATATACTTCCTACACATAATCATCCAAATACTCTGCTATCTAATCTGGATAATGTAATATAGACTTTACATAAAATGGTACAAACTTTGTCTTTTCTAACCATTTCACTATTTCATTTTTAGTGGCTTTGAACTCTAATCCATTTCCATCCACAAACTAAGCAACATCTTTATTTAATTTCTTCATATTGTTTTGTATTTTTTTTTTGAGATTTTTTTGAGTTGTCTTAAAGGTATTTTTCCGAGAAAAAAAAATACGATTTTTCTTGTACAATTCAAAAAAAAGTTGTATCTTTGTATGTCAAAATATGCGACTGATATTTTAGACAAATATATAATCTATTGATTTTTAATAAGATAAAAATGGGGTTCGAATCCCCCTCCTTCCGCAAAAAGAGTTTATCCTAATTGAAAATCAGTCAGTTAGGATTTTTTTATTTATCTAAAATCAGTCATATATGCTTTGATATGCGACCACTTTTTAAAGGAAAACAACCGGTCGCAAAAGATTGTTTAACTATTTAATTTTTAAATCATTATGACTAATTTTAATTTTATTTGCAGACAATCTAAAACCAACAAACAAGGTTTGGCTAAGATTGAACTTTCAATTATTGTTAATGGTAAAAGAACTTATCTAGCACTTAATTTAGCTGTTAAACCAGAAGAATTTGCTAAAAAGATGAGAAGCAAAACATCTAACTACATTAAGTCCTATTGTGATTCTGTTAGATTCCAACTAAATCAAGCTTTAATCTCCTTAACTGCTTCTAATAAGCCTATTACAGCAGAAGCTCTAAAAAGGATTCTTCAATGCGGAAATGCTTATACTCTCCAAGATATGTGTAATGATTTCTACATCAAAGATAATAAATATCAGCTAGTTATTAAAGACTTTTTATCCTTCTTTTCCCCTAATGAGCCTATTGAATCCCTTACCCCAGCTTCTATTCAGTCCTTTATCTCTCATCTTTACTCTACTTATAAAACCTCTACAGCAGCTGGTAAAGCTTCCAAACTTAAAAGAATAATAACTTATGCTATTAATGCTGGAAAACTATCCTCTAATCCATTTAATGGTATAAAAATAGTCAAACCTAAAGATTTTAAGATTGAATATCTTACTAATGACGATATTAGCCTAATTAATTATAGAAATTATCATACACCTCGCCTAGAGCGTGTAAAAGACTTATTTATTTTTATGTGCGGTAGTGGTTTATCCTATTCTGATTTAAAAAACCTAAAAAAGGAAGATATAAAAGAATCCAACGGCACTTTCTACATTCAAAAGGAAAGAGTTAAAACTAAAATAACCTATACTAGTGTACTTCTTCCTTTTGCTGTAGAAATACTAAAGAAATATGATTTTAATCTCCCTACTATTACAAATCAGAAACTTAATGCCTACCTAAAAGAGATAGAAGACTTATCTGAAGTTAATAAATCTCTTCACTGCCACCTAGCTAGAAAAACCTATGCTACACTACTTATAAACAATGGTATTAGACTAGATGTAGTGGCTAAGACTTTAGGGCATTCAAACACAAAAATTACATCAACAATCTATGCTCACTTACAAACAAATACTATTATAAATGAGGTTGGGAGAGCTTTTTAGCTCTCCAACTTCATCTATTTAAATCTACTCTTTTTATACTCATAAAAATTTTTATATGTTTTACCCCTATATACAGAAGTTGTTATATTTGTAAGAATCTCTTTTATATCGGCATTTTTCTAAATATCTCTAGCAGCCTAAAAATATACCTCTTCACCAATAAAGATAAATACAAATGACTCTCCAACCTCAACAGTCTATTTATAATCTTCACCCTTAAAATCAATAGTAGAATTTGACAACTAGACAAGATTATCAATTTTACTTTGGTCAACAATCAAAGAATCAAAATCTTTATATTTCAAAGCCCTATTTTTAATTTCTACCAAATGCTTTCCAAAGGTGGTACTAACTAAAGCGTCATACCTTTCAAACTAATTTTCTGTAAAATGTACTTCCCAACCATTCTACTCAGCTAATTCTTTAAATTTAGCTCTTCCTAATTCTTCAGATTTTTCAAATGCGTTCATACTCTTTCTTTTTTATTGTATTATCAATTAACATATTATCTTTTAAATTAAACAGTAAAAGTTTAATTATTTTTTTAATCAAATTAACCTTTGTTTATTTTATGTTATTTTATTTATTAAATACTATTTTAGGTTTATACAACTCAAAACCGTTTATTAATTTCCCATTATCCTTTCTTGTAGTAATTTTTCCATCATAATATTTCAAAATTTCAGTAGCTTTTGGAGCTATATTAATATCAAATGCTTCATAAGCAGCTTTAATTTCTTCTTTAAGTCTTTTATTTGAATAGAATCCTACTTTTAAATTTTCACCTAAAAACTTTGCGACTTTTAGCTCTGCTTGTTTGGTTTTATCCAAATTAATTAAGGCTAATTCTACTGCTTTTTTAGAATATTTCAATCTTCTAACAGTATCTACACCCAATTTATTATAAGCATTAATAACCAATTCACTAAATTTATTAATATCTGGGAGTATCTTTTTAAACTCCTCTACCAACATCAAAAACTCCTCTTCAAAAGACAACTTCTTTGAAATTTTTTTAACATCATTAGTCATCTTTTCATAATTTTTACCAACAACTTCCATACCAGCACTATTATAATGCTTCTTTACACTAATTCCAGATTTATAGATTTCGTGCTCTACTTTATAGGTAAATAGTTGTAAATTTATAATTAAATCGTTTATCTTAAATTGTTTATTTTCATCTCTATATACATAATCTGAATCAAATAATTTGGTAATCTCATCTTCCTCAAATCCAGCAGCATTAGCAGCATCAATAATTTTCTTTTCTTTTGCTAATAGTTTCTTTGTTTTCTCTACATACTCATCATATTCAATCTCCAAATCTTGTTTTCTTTTACCAACTGAATTAAAGATGTGTATAATTTTATGCCTAAAAGGATTAGTTTCAGTTCTGATTCTACCAGCTATCTAATAGACATCTGTAGAAATATCTAATAAAGTATTCTCATTTCTAGAGTTAGATACTACAAAACACATACCAGTTTCACTAAAATAATCTACACCCTCAAAAGCAGCTGATGTTATAAAGTTAAATTTTTTATTTGGTGTTTTACTATTATCAATTTTATAAGGTGCTACCTTTTCTTCATTACCGTTAGCACATATTATTTTAACTTCATTTTCTGATAACTCACAATAATTTAAAATACTCATTATATCCGTTACACTATTAACAAAGAAAAAAGCTTCATAACTCTTAAAACCATCAACTTCAATATATCCATCCTTTTTATAAGAATCTATTATATTAGCTACCCTTGTATAGGGTTTGTTTGTTTGCTCTAAAAGTACCTTTACATTTTCAATGTCATCACCCCAATCAGCTTGGTACTCCTCTAATTCATTTAATGAATCTGGTCTAAAATCTGGATTAATGGGAGTAGCACTCATAAAACAATAACTCTTAAACTTTTTAAAGTTATCCAGTACACCATCAATAGCTTTATGTCTATAGCTATAAGCCTTTAAAAGAATATGATACTCATCCACCAACAGTTTATAATCAGCAGCGTTAATATATTCCATTAATTTGGGTACTTTATCATAAGTACACATAATCTTTTTAATTCCATCTCTTTTACAGTAGTCCTCTAATTCCTTTTTCAAACTGTAAGTAAATTCTCCATACAATCCAAAAACCGTCTGCTCTCTATTATTAATAGTAGTTATTGTATGAGCACCTTGACCACACTTGTTAAATATTAATTCCTTTGTTGGTACTGCTATAACATAATTAAATTCATTTGATAATGCTATTGTAGTACCACCACAGCCAGTAATAACTTTGTTAAATAAACAATTCTCTGGCAAATCATTAAAGCTTAAAAAGCCGTTGTTTGAGTTAATTTTAATTCTTTTCATATTTCATTGATTTTTAAATAATTATCTTAAAATGTTACTTTATAAAATTTTTCTTCGTATTTTTTTTTCGGTGTTTTTTAGACTTGTTCTAAGGTTATTTTTCCTCAAAAAAAAAAATACGCTTTGCCCTTATAAAGGGGAGATTTCTCTCCCCACAATCCTTAGAAACTATTTCTTTATTTTTTACAATACAAATATATGTATCGTATTTTAAAATAAACAGTAAAACATT
>Ga0247609_10001672_pt1 | contig 25618 bp, 24 predicted proteins | sample 172DNAGHGlowgp2_FD_193487 | JGI IMG/M metagenome (GOLD analysis project Ga0247609, IMG submission 193487) | Sheep rumen microbial communities from Palmerston North, Manawatu-Wanganui, New Zealand - 1728 DNA GHGlow gp2 | ecosystem: Host-associated > Mammals > Digestive system > Stomach > Rumen ...
TAAAGCTGAAAGAGATGTAACAGGAACTGTTGCTCTTCCATTGTTTAGATTTGAAGAAAAACAGAAAAAAGAAATTGTAGATAAAATAAAAGAAATTGTTGAATTTGCAGCAAAAGAAATAAAAGAAAATATTGGAGGTCCTTATACTCCTTTATTTAGATACGTGGATGTATTAAAAAGCTCAGAAGTAAACTATAAAGTAGATTTGCTTGTTTCAAGAAATAAAGAATTATTTAATACATCAGAAAAAGAATTTGAAATTGAAATTGTTACATGTTTTGTGGATAAAAAACTTAGAGTTCGTTTTGATATTCCAGAGGATAAACCTATTGATGAAAAAGTTGATGTTGATTATTTGAGTGCTAAGAAAGCAATTTATAATGCATTTGTAAAATTATATCAAAGTATTATCAATACAATTGAAATTAAAAAATCTGGAACAGAAAAAGATATGGAAATAAAACTTATAGAATCTGCTGGTGATGAAGATCATGGTACAGGTTATTCTATAATTTTTAAATATAATAAACTTATTGATTATTCTAATTACCGAAGAGGTAAAGAAGATTATGGAATGTTCGAATCTGCTCTCGATGAAGAATTCAAAAAATCGTTAGAAGATGAGAAAAATTCACATAATATAGAAGAACAAATAAGTATAAGTCCTTCTAGATCTGCTGAAGCAATTGCTGATGGTATGACCGAAGATTCTTCTGATGAAAATTCAGAAAATCAAGAAGGATCGGATGATAATGAACCTGAAAATGAGGATCAGAATGAAGAAGATTCTGGTGATGATGATTTTGAAGGTGGAGATGAAGGAGAAAATGCAGATATGGATGGTGAAGATGATTCAAGCGATGATTCTTCTGAAGATTCCTCTGATTCTTCTACATCTAAATCTGAGGAACCAAAAATTACTGGTAAAAATCCATTCGCTGATCTAAATAAACGGGATAAATTATCTATTGAATTACGTGAATTAAAAGATCAGATTGACAAAGTATTATTGAAATTAGGTCAATTTAAATCAAATGTCGTGGTCAAAAAGTTGATTGAATTGGATTTAATTGTAGAAGATGCTTTGAAAAATGCATACACAGTACCTTTGCAAGATTCCTTGATTAGGTATTCAATGTATGTAGTTCAATTTGAAGATTTAATATCAGAATTGGCAAAATATTTTGAGTCAGGTAAGAGTGCTCAATAAGCCAAAGAAAATTCAACGCGTTAAAAACTCTTCTCTAAAAACTCCATGGAGGATAATTAAAATGGCAAGTCAGATGAAATTTAAAGATCAGACTTTAGCTTATCAGCCATTCCAGGATGTTTTGCGCAAATTCGAAACAGTTGCTCATTCAAAGAATATTTCAAATCCGTTCACAACACATGGATTTGAAGATGTGCTTCAGATTCCAACTCTTAAAGATACTCTTATTGGAGGTCTTAAAGCTCAGTTCAAAGGTGCTGAATCATATCAGAAAGCATTCGAATCTTGTGTAAATCACTCTATTCAGGAACATGCAAATCCGTTCACCGGATATATGGATTCTGATGGTAATCCGATGAATTTCGGTGCTGAAGGCTATGGTGCTACAGCTATTACAGGTAATTACAATACATGGACACGCTTGAGCCCGGTTCTTACTGCTGGTTATCTTGCTCGTTCTCGTGCATTGGAATTATATCAGATTATAAATGACGACAAACCTACTTTCTGGCGTCAGTACACAGTTACTTATGTTCAGAAGGGACTTGGTGGTAATCGTCTTACTTTCCCTAAAGCTATCCGTTCTGGCGCAGTTGCTGGTATGCTGGATCTTCCTCTTTGTGATCCGGTTCCTGTTGCAAAAAATCCGGATAACAAGAATGTTACTGAAGTAACATTGACAAGCGGAAAGAAACTTCACATGATCAAAACAGGTACAACTGGTAACCTTATGGATCAGTCTGTATTCCCTGATGGAACACCTGTTGATAAGACAAAGCACGCTCTTGAGCGTCAGTGTTCTATTGACTATGTAGAAGTAAAAGTTGGAAATGAAACAAAAGTTGTACATACACGTATCGAGCGCGACATTAAGACTGGAAAGACTTCTGAAAGACTTTTCAATTCTATTGTTAAAGTTCCTTATACAAAGACTGTAGGCGAAGGTGAGAATGCTCACGAAGAAGAAGCAGTTCTTATTGCACGTGTAAGTGCACTTATCGATTTGGATACAGGTAACTACCAGGTTATGACTGATGGTTCTGGAAATGTTAAATCAGTTCACTTCAACGTTCGTGTAACAAACGTTGCAAATGAAATGGAAACTTACATGAACGGTCAGGATAACTACACATTGTCATTCGACATCGAAAACAAGATTTACGGTTCTATTCCGGTAATTCCTGAAATGATGGCAGATTACAATGCTGGTGGTGAAAACGTTTCTTGGGTTGCATTCATGACAGATCAGATGACTGAAACATATTCAGGAATCCGCGATAACGATCTCGAAAACTTCATCGATGATGAATTTGAATACGGCGCAGATGAATTCGAATTGGCATTCAAACTTGGTGGATATAAGTTCTCAGCAGCTTATCCTCTTATTCCTCGTCATCCTGGTGGAAGCGATGATATTATCGGACCTCAGCGCATGGCATTTAAGCAGTATCTTACACGTATCTTCACACGTTCTGAGAAATACACTAACTTCGATAAGAATATCGAACGTGAATGGATTTTGATGGCAAACGATGAAGATGTAGATATTCTTCCTGAAGTTTCTTGGCAGTCTTCTGCTGCTGAACCTGGAGCTGAAGGATCAAATGCTAACTTCCGCTACGGATTCTCATTGGATGATGCATACGGATGGATGGATAACTTCAATCGTAAAGTACGCGTAATTGGTTCTAAGGATGAACGTTGGCTCAAGAGACCTATCTGGGCTGTACAGAAGTCACTCAGCCTTGCTGCTCCAACTACAATCTACTTCCCATACATGTTCCGTGTATTCTCAAGCATTTCACCAGATATGCGCAACCGCCCTGCAATGCTCTTTGCTTCTCGTGATGCAAAACGTGTTTCTACAATGGTACAGGCTCGTATTACTCTTGAAGGAAACGATCTTAACCTTTGGGCTAACGCTGCTGCATTCGCTGCTGGTAACACTGATCCTTCAAACCTCCAGTTCACTGCTCAGGGAACTAAGGAAATTGGTCAGGCAGATGCTTATGCACGCGAAAACATCCCTAACTACGAACCTGGTGAGTAATCAGCAAGATAGTAGTTTAAATATTTGGGAGAAATCTGCAATGTTTGCAGCTAGTAAAACTGGATCGAAGAATATTACTAATAGTAATTATACATTTGATAATCCTCCTAAAGAGGAACATGCTAGCTGCATACTCGATGAAAGTATTCCAAATTATTTGGATGACAATGAGAATTAGTATCTGTATTCCTATATACAGTTACAAAATTTGTAATAGAATAGGAACTAGGTTAATCCTAGTTCCTATTTCTTTTTTTTATTGGAGGTTTTATTATGGGAAAGAAATTCTCAGAAGCAGTTGATAAAGCAACTGATAAAATCGACGAAGCAGCAGTAAGTGTAGAAAATTTCTTTACAAATTCTGTTAGCTTTTTTAAGAATAATTGGAAATGGCTTCTTTCTGATGTCATTTGTGTCGTTGTAGGTCTTATTGTTGGTAAGATTCTTTAAAGGAAAACAAAATGATTTGTAGTTCAATTAATGATAGAAACCTTGTTGATGACTCCGTTAAAGCAATTATAGAAACAGTTCCTAATATCGTAAGGAACGCTTATGCTATATTTGAAAAATATGGAAAACTCATCAATCAAAAATATGATCAATTGATACAAAGCGATGAAAGACGAAGAATAAAAAATGTTATCAATATTAAAGGTATTGAGAATTTAACATTTGATAAACTTTTATTTGCATTTGATCGTGATTTGTATATTGATTTTATGAATGAAATCAATATGATTAATAACAATTATTCGTATATTTCTGCAGGAGATTATGTATATCAAGAAAAAAGTGTAAATAAAGATATGCATAATACTCGTTTGACATCAATTAATTTAAATTATTTGGTTCATCCAAGTACTTCATTAAAACGTATTACTGATTGGAAATATGAAATTAAAAAGAGTGTACCACTTATTAATGTACGTCCGAGATTTAGTCTTAGAAAATTCTCAGATGATTTTTCATATATGAATTTCAATGAACCGTATTCAAATGAAGAAACACGTAATTTTGGTGTTGGAGTAACATGCGAATATTGCGATGCATACATTGATATATCTTCGTTATTTGAAATTTTTAGATCTCATTTTTCTACACACAGTTATAATTACAATAGAAGTCATTATGCTGATTCTTGTAATGATCCGTGTAAATGTCTTGATATATATGGATTGGAAAAATTAGATAAAGAATCATTATCTACTATTTCAAATGAAATTATTGATATTATAACTAAAAAAGTTACATATTCTATGTCAGTTACTTATCTTGCAATGCTTGGTAAGCTCGAACACGATAAACAGAATGGATTAATTTCAATTTTTACAGATATTCTTGATAGTTGTAGAAAAACTGTTCTCGGTTCATACGACTCTACTGGAGATGAATTAAGAACTGGAATGAGTCTTAGACATATGACTGTAGATATTAGTACATTATTTAATGCTATTTCAAAAGAATCAAAAATGTTTACTTCATCAGCAAATAGAGAATTTAATATTCTTAGAGATATGATTCAATATGCTTTTGAAATAAAATATACTACATTCAACTATATTAAAGTGCCAGGCAATAATCTTAAACATAAAAAACTTGTAAATATTGTACAGCTTGCAAAACCACAATTATGCTTCTTAAACGGAGATACTAGAGCCGATTTACAGTGTTGTTTAACAAAAATGGAAAAACGCGATTTATTTTATTGCTTCTGTGATGCACCGGATATTAAAGTAGACGGTACATATGCTTATACAAAACGTTTATATGATAGTACAAAAGATTTTATTGATGTATATGCAAAATTGATAATTATCAAAAAGCGTATGCACGATGTTGGTGGATTTAATGTATCTGATGGAAGTGTTGATCCAATAGGAAAACGCTCTATCGATTATAAATCATATCTTAAATCTACATATGATGAACTCAAAGTTTCATTAAGTAATATTTATAATCGAATTCGTAGTGTTATTATCGGTAAACGATATCTTACAAATAATATTATGGTTAAAGATTCAAATAACGAAGTTATTAAAAATCTCAATACTGTTGTTTATGGTATCAATACTGAATCTGCACTTGATGAAGATTTTTATTCTATTGATGTAATGAGTGGCGATTTATATCCTTATAATCGTGTAGATTATAATAAAACAGAAGATAAATCTTATTATGGTAATATCAATAAACGTATAACAGATATTAGAAATATTTACGATGTACTTAAAGAACGTGAATGTACTTATTCGGGAAATTCACAAAATTTATTGACAGCTGTAAATACATATGGCAATGGCTCATTGATAGCATTCTGGATTGCAGTAACCGAATGTGTTGGGGATTTCTTTGATACTCCATATAAACACATCATTGGTAACTTCGATGATATCGGTTATGGAGAATCGAGTATCAATGAAATGAGTCAAAAAGGTGAAATCGTAAATGATGAAACTGATGTTATAAATTGGGATACAAGCTTTGAAGATAAATATATTTCTTTAGAGGAATTAAATGAACAAGTTCAAAATTTAAAAGATAAACTTGATGAAAATGATTCTGAATCTGTATTTGGTGGATTGTTATTTGGTGACTTTGGTGGTATTCCTTTAGCACAAGAAATGACTGCTAAAGAAACTGAAATCTATAATGATCAGCTTACAGTAAGAAAAATTCCAAATGAAGAAGTTGAAGCTTTTGAATCTCTTAAACATGACTTTGATACATTAATGGCTAAATATTTCTAAAAAATAAGTACACTGGGAATAATCCCAGTGTACTTTTATTTAAACTACTTCATAATTTTCTTTTATATATTTATCAAATGACATATCTTTATTTTCTTCAAAGAATTTGCATCTACATTGATTTAACAAAGGTTTAAGTATAAAATCGTGTTTATAACTATATTGAGTATCTTTCTCAAATAATAACTTACTAGAAAATCCTTCTTTTGTAAGTTGTTTATTAATTCCTCGTTCTTTATCGTGCCAATGTATATCAAATTCTTTCATGTGTTCGTTTATATAATCTACTCGTTCCTCTCTGTATTTACAATACATTTCATGAGAAAGATTTAAAAGAATAGGATTTGTACCAGGATGTCTTTCAATATAATCATTTAGATGAAATCTGTTGAATTGCTCATATACAATTATATTATTTTTAAAATGTTTACATTTATAGCAAAGATGACTATTATATTTCTTTTTATACATCTCCATAGTTTGTCTATCTTCTTCATCCTGAAGAACTTTAGTAAGATGTTTTGATAGATTAAATAGATGCCATACCGGATATCCTTTAAGAATTTGATCTTCTATATATTTATAACATTTATCTCTAAATTCTTCAGAATCGAATCTTTCATCATTATGATAAATAACTTCTTCAAGTTCATCGTTAAAGTCGAACATGTTGTTATCGACGATCATTCTATGTACTCGAGTCCAGTTTACTTCATATCCACATCCAAGATTTTCTTGACCGTATATCTCTAGAAAATTTATAAAATTTTTAAAAATATACATTTTCTTTTCTGCTGTATTATATTTTTTATATTCGTGTTCTTCCTTACTTCTTCTAAACTGTTCAGCAAAACTTTCGGCTTTAGTGCCAACTTCTTCAGTTTTCATTTCGCTATTAGAATCTTCTGTATTCATAATATCTCCTTTTCCTTTTAATAATATCTATGTTAAATTTCGTAATATTTTTCTATAAATTCCTCAAAAGTAATATTTGATTTTTCAAAATATTTACATTCACAATTAGCCTTTAAAGGTTTCAGCGACCAATTTTTTATTAATTTATTGTCTTTTTCAAAAAATTTAAAACATTCAGGTTCATTATTTTCTTCAATTTTCTTATTGATTCTGAGTTCTTTATCAAATGGATAAGAATCATTTTTGGTTAAATTTTCAACCACTTCTTGTCGTTTGCTACAATTATATTTATGTATTATTAAATGTGAAAATTTGATGTCATCGAAAGAAATATGATAACCATTCATAATTACATTTATAGGTAATTCTAGATTATCATTATCAAGTCCTGTTACAACTTGATTAAAATGTTTGCATTTATAACATTTTGTATTATTAAATTTATTCTTTTGTGATTCCATATACTTAATTTTTTCTACTTTTTTATATTTTTCAGTATCTTCTTTATTTTTAAAAATAAAAAGTTTTGAAACATTTTCTCCATTTTCAACAATCTTATCAAAGTATTTAAAAGCTTTTTCTTTTATTAAATTTTCATCATTTGAATTAAATGCATCGTTTAGTTCATCATATTCAACAAGGTTATTATAATAACCACCAGAAATAAGAATAGTGAATATCGAAAACCAATTTAATTTATAAGAATTTTCCTTAAAATTTTCTTTTCCAAACTCGCTAAAATAAATAATTGCAAGTTCTAGAAGTCTAATATCATTTTCATTAATATAGTACATTTTTTACTTCTCCCATAATAAAATGTTAAAAAAGAAGCTCTTTACCGGGTGGGAGGGGAAAAGATAAAGAGCTTCTTAATATTTAAGACACGATAATATATCGTATCATTAAATCATGTTGAGGGGTACAAGAGAATGAATCATAAAATTTGATTTTCATAGCCATGATATGATTACCACGACTTGTAGAACCACAGAAAACCCATTTATCATCATCAAGATTTTCAATGGCTTCTTTGGAAAAATCACTAATTATGATTTCACCATTTTCTTTAAGATCTTTTTTGAGTTCTTCAATATCAGAATACAACTTATTCATTTAATTCTCCTTATAATATGAATAAAATTCTTTCTTGAATTCAATGAATCCGAGAGTATCAAACTCGTCAGTTTTAAAAGTATGTGAATAGATACACAATCTTTTATAAAGATCTACATAGTGTTTGCATTCAAATGAACTGCTGTTTCCTTTTAACACAAATTGAGTTATTTTATCGCAGCACTTTGAATGAATGTCTATTAATGTTTCATAGATCAATTTCTGTCCATCCGATTTGTTAAATATTTTATCAAAATATTTATAACCTTTAGAAATGATTGTTGGAAACATAACTTTCATATGAAACCTCCTTATATTTTAGTATATTTTATTCATTTAATAATATATATTATATTTATCAATTTGATACAAAAAAAATAAACCCAAAGGAAACACAGCTTTTACAAGCTGTGTAAGAACCTTGGGTTATTTTTGAAACTATCGTCCGTTATCTGGATTACCTGTTCTCAGGCGACATCCGGAATTTGAACGTGGTTTCTTGTATCCGCGTTGAGTCGCACGGATCAGATAGAGGTCGATGTGACCGTTTGAGTCTACATCAACACCTCTAATTTGATACTCTAGTGACTTATCAGATTTAATCATCTGATAGCTGTCTTCATCAAGCCACTCATAACCAACGCTGAGGAAGTACATTTCTGTACTCATTGGAATTTCCATTCAGTGAAAGTTTTTCATTTTTTTCTCCTTGAGGTTTTTATTAGTTTTATTTTTTCTTTAACCTCAGAGAATAATATGTTGATAAAAATGCATTTATTACGAAAAAAAAATAAGAGCCCATTATCGGACTCCTACTTACATTAATGAACGAGAATGAAAAATTGGTTTGTTTCTATCTTTATCAAAATATTGAGTTATATACATATTAGGTAAAACAAATATACCACATTCATCATCAGTTATAATATTTTTATCTGTAATATCACATGGTGATAAAAATAGTTTTTCATTTAATTTTAATTGACACATAAATGCACATATAAATCCATTTTGTCTTGCTTGTATTCTCATTTTTTCTTTATCTTCTTCACTCATATTATCAAATCGTTCACGATTTAATTTAGATTGAAGTTTACCATAAGCTTCTTTTTGCTCATCTGTTTTATTCTTCCATACATCTTTCATTATATTTTTAAATTCTTCTTTACTTTCTTCTGTTTTATTTTCCCAGTTTTCTTTATTTACTTGTGACATCTTTTCTGAGAATTTTTGTTTATATTCATCAGAATATCCTTGCCATCTTTCTTTTATATCATTACCCCATTGTTTCTTTTCTTCTTCAGTTTTATTATTCCAAACTTCTTTAGTTTTCTCTGATTGAGATTTACTATATGCAGATTTTTCTTCTTCTGATTTATTTTGCCAAGTTTTTATTACAGTTTCTTTACGTCTTTCTAAAATTGTACCATAAGTATTATTATATTGATAATTGCACCATTCAAGATTTTCTACATTATTATTTGCTTTGTTTTCATCTTTATGATTAATAATTGGATATTTAATAGGATCAGGATTTGGTATAAATGCCAATGCTACTAATCTGTGAACTTTATAAGTTTTTGATTCACCATTTTTATATAAAATTATTTGTACATAACCGTATCGATCTTTTGATAATGATAAATTCTTATTTTCTCTCATTGAATAAATTTCACCAGTATTACTAACTTTATATAAGCCCTCATAATCTGGTATATCTTTCCAAATTATTTCATTTTTATCATTCATTTTATTACCTCCATAAGAATGATCTATATTAATATATACACTAAATAATATATTTTTAAATTATTTTTTAAATAATGACATTTTAATATAAATTAAGAGGGTATACATTATGCTTCATTATAATACTAAAAACCTTAGTTTTCTTAAGATGTATACTATCTTAAAAGACTTTGGTATAAAAAATAATGATTTTTTTCTAGAACTTAAAGATGAAACATTGTTAAATGTTGATCCTTTAGACGATAATCTAGATAAAGTTACCAAAACTAGAGTTTTAAATGAAATAGCAAATAATCCGTGGTATTATTTACGTGAAGTAGTTCGTATTCCAACAGCTGGTGAAAAACGAATGTTTGAATTAAGTAGAGCAACATTGGCTATTTGTTGGAGTATATTAAATAATTTATCATCATTTGTCGTATTACCACGTCAGTGTTATAAAACATATACTATTTGTGCAATGTATTCATGGCTTTTTTATTTTGGAGCTATGAATACTGAATTTATGATGTTTTCATATTCTGATGCTATTTTACAAGGTAACTTATCACGTATAAAAGAGATTCGAGAAACTTTACCTAAATATTTAAATTTATACGATCCGCGTACCGATAAAGATAATGCGCGTGAAATGAAATTTGTAACTGAAGAATTCTATAATCATATTCGTATTAAAGCTCCATCTAAGTCTCCGGAAGAAGCCGCAAAAGCGGGACGCGGATTTAGCTGTCCGATATGTTGGTATGATGAGTTAAACTTTATTCCACAAATTGGTGAAATATATGACTCTGCATCATTTGCTTATAAAACAGTAGCAGATATTGCTAAAAAGAATGGATCTTATCATCATAGAATTATGAGTTCTTCTGTAGGAAGACTTGATGATGAATCGGGAATGTGGGGTTATAACTTTTTAAATTCATGTTGTGATTTTACAGAAAAGATGTATGATTATGATATTAAAACTGTAAAAGATATGATCTTTCAAAATTCAACAAACTCATTCCTTCGTATTGAGTATATGTATTATGATTTAGGAAAACCTGATACTTATATAGAAGAAATGAAGAAAGACTCTACATCTGAAGAAGCATTCCAACGAGAAGTTCTTAATAGATGGCAAAAAACTGGTGGTGAACATCCACTTGGTAAAGAGCTTGTTGATAAAGTTTCTAGTCAAATTCATGATCCTACAGATGTATTAGTTATCGATGATGTATACTTCTTGAAGCTATATCGAAAGATTGAAGAGATAGATTTCAATAAAGTGTATGTATGCGGTATAGATACTGGTGGTAACTTGTTACATGACTTCTCTACTCTTGTAGTAGTAGACCCTACTAACTATGAAGTAGTTGCAGTTATGAGAACAAACCAATTCTCTACTAATCGATTTGCTAAAGCAGTTGCAAATATATTAGTTAATGTATTTAATAACGCTATAGCTGTAATAGAAAGAAACTACGTAGGTGTAGCTCTTTGTGATAATCTTATTGAAAATGGATATGGACTTGCTAGTAGAATTTACTGTAGTGAAGACGGAAAACCTGGATTTGCTACTACTTCTAAAACAAGACCTATTCTTTATAAGGATCTTTTAAGAGTTGCAGTAGTTAATCAATATAAACAAATTCATGATTCTCATATCATTAATGAAATTATTGGTCTTGAAGTTACACGAAATGGACGTATTGATCACCCTAAGAATGGACATGATGATACTTTAATGGCATATCTATTTGTAAGATGGTTCTTAGCTTATGCTAAAAATGCTAGTTCTTATATGGATGTATCATTAATTGGATGTGTTATTGAAGGTGAATCTAAAGTTGATCAAGATAGAATTACTAATAAAGGTAAGAATATAATGAATATAAAATCTATGATTAGCAATGCATCTAATGAATATATGAATACTGATGGAACTATAGATTTTGGTTCATTAAATAAAAATATGAATAAAGACTTAAATAGTGATTCAGAAATGAGTGAAACTATGAGTAATATTTCTATCAAATTATTCGATACTAAGAATAATAACTTCGAAAGAAATATTGAACGTCTTGAAAATGCTGATGAAGTATTGGCTGATGAAGAAGAAAACTTTAATGAAACACCTGATAAGATTTCTGAAAAAGTTGCTTCTAAAAATGAAAAGTTTAATATTAAAATGAATTTCAATATTCAAAATAATGAGCAAATTAAAAAATTCTTATTTGCATCATAAAAAAGGAGAAATAAATGAAAGGAAATACAATTAATTCAGATGATGTAAATCTCGAATTTGAAAAACAAAAAGAGATTACAAAATTAATGCGTCAAATGGAAGATGGTCAGATAACAGAAGATGAATTTAACGAAGAAGTTTTAAAACTTCAGAATATTATATCTGAAAAGAATAAAAAACAATTAGTTGATATTAATATGGAAAATGAACTTGGTGCTCAAAAAAGAGATGACGAAACATATAAAAATTACTTCGGTAATCATAAAAAAGAATTTAGAAATATTTTAGGATTATAAAAAATAACTGTAGGGAGATAGACTCCCTACAGTTATTAATTTAAATTAATCTACAATTCTGCAAAAGTGATATCTTCATTACCAGTCATTTCATTAGGATATTTAATCAATTTCACTGACTTCTTTCTCTTTTTAAGATCAACCAAATATTCGTAAAGTTTTTTACATCTTTCATCCATATTTGCAGCATATGATAATAACAAATCTCTTGCATCATCTTCTGCAGCAGAATTAAGTAAAATATAATCCGAATATCCTTTGTATTCTTTTAATTTTGTTTCTGAATCTGTTTTAGACGTTTTCTTTGCTGTTGTTTTATCATTTTTTGCAGAAGCAGAAGTTGAAGTTTTCTTTGATGTTGAAGATTTTTTAGTAGATGATTCTTTTGAATCAGGTTTAGACAAAGTATCTATGACAATTTCTTCAATATCTTTTTTTGTATTTGGAATAGGATTGCAAACGATAGTACCAGCATTAACGTCGATGTAACATATTAAACCATCATCTTTTGCAGATTTTACAGCATTATATAATGATTTTAATTGATTCATAAATAATTTATCATTTGATTTATACTTATTCTCAAAATACTTCAATGCTTTTCCTGTTAATATAGGAGAAAACTCATCAATAATTGTATTAACAATACATCTACACTGATCTTCAAATATTTCTTTAGCATCATCCTTTTCTGCAGAATCAGCAGAATCTTTTAAATTTTTAAGACTTTCGAGATATTCTTTAAAATCTTTTTCAACACGATTACCAATATCGAGCATCTCGTGAAGACTGATATTTGGTTTAATTTTTAAAATATCTTTAAGAATTTTATCTGTTTTTACATAAATACCTTTGTCTTTATTTTCTTTCCATTCTTTAAATTCATTCCATTCATCTTCATAAACTGCTTCTAAAAGATCTTTATTGTGAAATTTTCGATATATATTATCACGAACAGATTCGAACCAATCTGGAATTTCTTTTGGCGGAGTCCATACATCTTCAATTCCATATGCATCTTTCATATTTTTTTCGAATTCTTCAAAACTCTTATAATTTTTCATTTTATAATGAGTCGATTTTCCTCTTTCTGATGCTGCTTTAATTTTATCAGTTGGAAGATCAAGAGATTCGATAAACTTCAAGATGTTTTCTGGAGCAAAATTCGGAATATTGTATCTTTCATCACCTCCAGATGCTCTTTGATGATAAGTTCTTGCTAAAAGTATCAATGAATGAAATAATTTAACAGCCTTAGTATGATCGATATCATCTTCCTCGGAATCACCGTAATCATCAATAAGACGTTTAGCAAAATCAACAGTATCTTTTACATGTTTTTCATATGCTTCGTTTGTTTTTCTCCAGAGTTCATCAGGATTTTTGCATTCATCATCTTCGATTTCTTCAGTATCTTCATGTTCAGATTTTTCAGGAACAGAAAATATTGTAGAAAGTGTGTCGCCAATGAAATCAGCTAAAATAGATGGATTTATATTTTCTTTAACACATCTCACTTTTGTTTCAAGATTATTATCATCTAAAAACTTAATGAAACGAGACATACCGATTCTTCCTTTTAAAAGATCATCGACCATTTTCTTTACCTCTGGTACATCTTTCATTGTGTTACCAGATATAATAATTGAAGCCATTTTAACCTCCTATAGCTTAATTATCTATTTTTCTTATACCATTCTGAAAATTTGGCATAAGACTCAATAAATTTTATTCGTGATTCAATCATATCTCGAATAAGTTTTTTAAGTGCTGGATCTTTGTCGATATTATAGTATTTATCTATTTCTTCGATCATTTCATTAACTTTCTCAACCCGATTTTCAATATCTAATTTGAAATTCGGACTAAGAATAGATTCTGGATCGAAAGAAAATGATTTACCACTATAAATACCTTTATCTTTATTTTCAACATTAAAGATATTTATTTCCATCAATTTCTCCTTCTTTCGAAATATGATATTTAGAATCTATTGATTCAAATTTAATTTTGAACAAAGATTCTGAATCGACTATAAAGTCGATACCTGATAAAATTGGTAAAAATGGAACGTTAAGCTTTTCAGCTATTTCTCTTTTGAAATAAATACGTTCTTTACCATTTCCATACTTCTTTAAAAGTTCAGTATAGAAATTATTATTTATACAGGCACACACGATTTTACCCATATCTTTCATGTCAAATTCAAAAGTAAATTGATGATTTTTACTATTGATAACAGAAAGTTTCTTTCTAACATTTTCTGAAATATCATAAAAGTTTTTTGTGAATTCAGAAAAATCAACCGGAGAATCGAATTTGATTTTCATGATCATTATATCGTGCATTTCAGACATCGATAAAATCTCAAAAGTATAATTTTTGATATCATCACAAATTTCATATTCGATTTGTTCAATTGCCCCATTTCCGATAAGAACAGGATTATTTTTAGGAAGAAGTCTTTCAGGTAATTCTTCTTTTGGAGCAAGTGCATCACAGATAGCTCTTGTCATCATTGTTTGAGCTATCATATCACCTATATTTTGCATAGGTGACCTTGGTGCTACAGCATGATAATGATTTACGGTAATGTTAAAATTATTACCTCTTTCATCATCAAACTTATACGATTTGTGCGAATCCATGTTTAATAAATCTCCTTTAATCGTTTTCTTTTTTCCAAATCATATTGAACTTTTCTATGAAATGGAGTGGACGTCAAATGATATGATTTGCAATATTCACAATAATAAGATCTTAAAGGAATTTTACCTTTATTGATTCTTATATTTTTCTTTTTATGATGTTTTTGTGAGTTCACCAATTCATTTGCTATACGTCTACTATAACAATTCTTACCTGTTTCTTTACAGATTTGAATTGTATCACCATTACCCATACATCAAAAATCCTCCTTATATATATTAAGTTTAATGTCTAATAATAATATATATTTAATAATGAAAGTTATGACATTTAAATATAAAAGAGGTGATTTATGGAAACAATAATAGATGATATCGATGATAGAACAGAAGTATTTGAAATAACAGATACGCCGCCAAAAAATATTATTTCATTTGATGATTTAATGAATCATATAGAATATCAATTCACACCTAATCCTGAAATTGAAATCGATAATTATGATTATATGAAATGGTTCTTTATTAATATTATTAATGTACCAGAAAATGAATTTCCAAATGTTATGGAATATATTAATGAAGATAATGAAGAAGATTATGATAAATTCATGGATGGTGTAGAATATTATTTAAGACGTACATTAGGAATTTCATTTAATGATGAAGAAAAACGTTTTGAAAATGTTTATAATATTTATTATTTCTTAATAGTAAAACCTGAAATTTTATTGGTTGATTATCTTCTTTATTATAACTTTTATGAAGCTGGTTATAATTTTAAAGACGTTTATGAAAAGAATAAATTAGTAAATATTCCTATTATAGGAGATACTTCGGTTGACCCTATTAGTGTAATAAGTTCTGCTAAAACACAATATCTTGAAACTAGAAAAAAAGATTTTTATAGAATGGATTATAAAGATAAAATTTCTTATTTTATCAAATATGCTAAATTAATCATTGAGGATCCATCAGAATTTAAATTCTATAATTTCTTTAAAAAATTAAATGAATTTGCACCATGTGATAATTATGATAATCTCGATGATCAAATTAATATTTTCTATAATATAAAATATGAAGACGATGAATTGATTACTAGATATTTTATGAATATAGTTCTAAATGAACAATACAGATATTCATATATAACAGAAAAAATAGCTGATCCTTTCTATAAACAAATCAAAGATTTTGATTATAATTTAAATAAAAGTTTGGTTAATTAAAAAAAAATAAGAGGAGGAAAAACCTCCTCTTATTTTTAAAGTTAAAATAATTTAGGTTTCCTTAGGCATCCCACGCATATTTCAATTCTTTCATCCTGGTAAGCCCGCACACACCAAACCTTGAACACGCATGTACTTAGAAAATCTTGTAATTCATTTTCTCACAATATAATATATAGATAAAATATTCATTTATTACTAAATTTTTATATTAATTATTATTATTCATTGTACATATAGTTATACTATTTAATAGTAGTTTTATTAATTTAATGGAGGTTCTATCATGGCTGAAGAAAAAGTCGTAGAACAAAAACAGGAACATGTATCAGAGAATCCTGAGATTAAGGATACTGAACACGTCGAATCCTCTGAAGTTCCTCCAGAGGCAATGTCAGAAGGGATTGTAGTTGATCCAGCAACTAAAGAAGAAAACGAAATTACACCACACGAAAAGAGTGTTGAAGAAGTTACTGCTGAAGCTAATCGTTTAGCACAGTTACATAAAAAACAAATGGGTGATGAAAATTCTTCTGTATACATCGATATGAGTAAAATTGTAATGGATAAGGATGGAATTCCTGAATTTACTCATGAAGATGCAATTAAGTTGCGAGATTCTGATATTGTATTAAGTGATTTCGAATACGAAATTCGAGAATCAAGAAATATCATCGAAGCTATTCGAAATGAGCTTGATGAAAAAAGTCAGGAAATCCGCGAGAAGAACTGTAAAGAACAGATTGAAAAGATTGATGCTCGTCTTAAGGAAATTGAAGCTCTTAAAGAAGAAGAACTTACAGACGAAATCAAGAAAGAAAAAACTGATATTGAAGCCGCAAAAAGTATTTTTGCTACAGAAATTACAGATCTTCCAAAACATAATGAAAAAATCAAGAATGAACTTCTTCGCCGCGAAGCAAATGCTAAGAAGCATATTGCTACATACCAGAATATTGCAAGACATGACCTCGGTCAGCTGCAGAATGATGGTACAATCGTAGGACTTGTATCGAGTACAGCAAATGCAGCTTTTGCTCAGGCATTTGTAGATGCATCCGAAAATGCTAAGGGAAATCCTAGTCTTGATGAAAATAAAGAAATTAACGAAATTAAAAATAAAAATAAATTCAGCGATCAGAATTATCAAATGGCAAATTTGTTACACGAATCGCTTGAAAATGTTGATTCAGGTAATGTAGAATATCTTGTAAAATTCTTAAATAAAGATTTCGAAAAAGAATATGGTAAAAATGCATATGAGAAACTTAATCTTAAACGTATCAATGAAGTACCAGAATTAATTAACAAGATTAGTTCTCCAAACGTAAGTCCTGCTGAACAAGATACTCTTTATAATAAATATCTTGAAATCAGAAATGATATTTCTATTTCTATGGAAGATCCTGAAACTGAATCTGAAGATATTAAGAAAGCAAGAGCTGAAGCTACACTTTTCTTTGAACGTTTTGAAACTTTCTCTAAAGGAAAAATCAGTATTAATCAGTATTATCAGTTTATTGCTGAAAAACCTCTTGAAAAATTTATTCCTGAAATCACAAAAGATACAAATGTAGAAGAAATTAAAGGAATGATCGAAGAAATCAGACCCGTTATCAATAAAAAATATGATGAAGAATTTAAGAAATCAACAGAAGTAGAAGATAAAATCGAAGAAATTCGCGATAAGATTATTAAACCTTATAAGGCATATCTTAGAAAAAATGGTATTTTCAACAGTTTTATCACATATGCATTTGTAGATTCAGATAACCGCGGATATTATGCACGTCCTGAATCTGCATTGGAATATCAGCATATTAAATCATTGGCTCGTGCTTTTAATAATGTAATTAAAATTAATATGAAAGACAATTCAGATGATGAATATTCTAAGATCAAGATTAATGTAAATTCAGTTTCGATGTTCTTCAATAATCTTATTAGATATTTCATTGATATTCATGATAATAATATCGATATTGAATGGGCTTCTAATTTTGATTCTGAATCTATTCTTAAAAATTTCTATTATGAAAATAAAGAAAAAATCGATCCATTTATCGAAGAATATAAAGATACAGTTAAGGTATTCTCTCATCTTATTTGTCATAATATTAAATTTGAAAATGCATATGAAAAACTTATTAGTGATATTGCTGATGATATCGCTTCTAAAAATTACAAACTTAAGAAAATTGATGAAAATAAACACGTAAAAAATAAACATGAATTCACAACAGATATTGCATTTGAATATCAGTTTATTACTTCATATAAGAAATTTAATGAAGCTATTAAAAAGGTTAACGATGCAGTTGAAGAAAAGAGAAAGAATGAACCTGAAATTAAATATGAAGATTTTGATAAATGGTATAAAGAAACACAGCTTGAAGACGAACTTGCTGCAACTAAGCCAGTCGTTTCTTCTTTCTTGCATTTACTTGTAGGATGTAGTGTTATTTATGCATTTAACAATTTTGATACATATTTTGCAAATAAAAATAATAACAAGAATCTCAGACACGATTGTATGAATTATTTCTTTAATGAATATATTCTTGAATCATTTGCATTTAAGAATTGTCCAAAAGATAAAACATACGAAGATTATATCAGAGAAAGATCTAAAACTATTGCTTTCCAGAGTCTTGATTATTCTTTCCAGCGTGATGTTGATATTAATGAATCTCGTCTTCAGACTATTTCTTATATCTTTGGATATGCTACTAACTGTTTCAAAGTACTTTTTGATAATGTGTGCGATGAAAAGAAAGAAGAAAAGAAAGAAGATAAAAAAGAGATAAAGAAAGATAAACAGAAAAAAGCTATAAGACAAGAAAGGAATTGATTAAATCATATAAAGCAAAAAGTAAAGAAAAGAAGAAGAGTCTTAACTCTTTCAAAACAGCTATGAAAGATTACGATGAAATTATCAAAGGTATTTCATATGATACTTCTATTACAAAATTCTCTGATAATGATAGCATCTATGATGTACTTGTATATCCGTCAAAAGATACAAAAGTTATTGTTCGTGTAGAACGTTATGCTAAGAAAATCTTTGATGAAGATGTAAAGAAAATCTTTGATTCTGCAACTATTGTTAAGAATAATCCTGTAAACGTAAAAGAAGCATTTATTGCTGCTCGTAATGTTACAAATGAAAATCTTACAAATATTAATGAAAAGTGGTATTACAATCAGTATGTAGACGGTTCTATTGCTAAACGCGATGGAAAAGACTTCTCTGCTATTGATAAATCTACATTCACTCTTTCTGAGCGTTGTAGAAATACTATTAATATTTGTCTCAAGAATTCATATGAAAAAATTATTAAAGAAGCAATCAATATTATCAAACACACTGGTGTTGAGTTTGAAAGTAAAACAATTGCTGTAAAGAATAACTGTAAATTTGATATCAAATATTTCAAATCAAATAATCCATCTAATTCATACGGTGGAAATCTCAATTTCTTCAAAGCAGGAATTTGGGATATTATTACATTTGAATTGAATTATGATATTGTAAACGAAAAGAAATAAAAAATAAAATAGGAGAGTTTTATAACTCTCCTATTTTATTTAGTCCTCGACTATATCGATATCCATTTGAATACCTTTATAATCTTTCGGAGCAGATCCGTCATTTTCTGGTGAAAATATTGATTGTTCCGAGACAGTATCAAACAATGTTACTTTACAATTGTAACCAAGTAAAGTAATGTAATCTGTTTCCAGATCAATGATTTCTTCTTCGATCGTTTGTCGAACATAAGGTTTTAAAACCTTAGGTATTTCGTTACATTGAAGATAGAAATGTATTGTATGATAATAATCGTCGAATACAGTTTTATACTGTTTAGCTTCGAAGAGTTTAACTAACTCCTCAAAGATTTTAGATTGATCTTTATTTATCATTGGTTCGATAAACTGATTCAACCAGAAAATTGGGTTAGCGAGAATAGTCAATACTTTGTCCATAATAGACTCCTTGAATAATAAGATATTTTGTTTTTCCAGCCCATACGGACAAGGATTTGTTTTTCTTTTTATCTTATATTCACTATATAATATGCTAGTATAAAATCATTTTATTACAAATTAAAAAATAAAGAATGGGGTCTTTATCGACCCCATTCTTTTTATCGTCTCTTATAAACGACTTTTAAAACATCTGTTTCGATATTGTATCGAGGAATAAATGTTTTATACATCGAATCAAAAGATGATGATTGAAAAGCTGAGAAAACGTTGATTCTCGGATCTTTGTTACAATCCCATTTTTCAGTTTCCATAACTTCATCAGAACGGATAGCCCCGTAAATTGTACGAAGAAATGGATTTGAACGAACAAGACCTTCGAAGAAAGGAACTTCTATATGAACATATCCTTTTTCATCTTCTGTTTTAGGTCCGTATTTGAATATGTACTCCATTTCACGTTCAGCGGTTTTCAAAAGACACAACAAAATTGGGTCTCTTAAAAATCTTTCCTGATCAGCTGGTGATTTGAGAGAATTGTATTCATTCTCAACCTCCAATAAAATATTTTTCATATCTCCTCCTTTAAAAATCAAACTTTCGTTTAAAAACAAAAGTCATTGTTTCGGTTTGTGAATCGTATTTCGGAATAAATGAAATATAATTACCAAGTCCAGATGTTTGGAATGATGCGAAAATATTGATTCGTGGATCACCATTAAACTCAACAATTTCATCATTCAACTTATTAAAAAGAACATCGACAAAAGCAGAAGCTTTCATTGTTTCTTTAAAATGTTTAAATGTACATTCATGAAATCCGTTTGGAAGTTTTTTAGTTGGAATATTTTTTAGAATTAAATCCAAACCATAATCTTCGAGATTTCTTAAGAGAATCAAAAGATATGGATCTTTTAACATTTCTTTTTGTTGATCTTCTGAAAGAGAATTGTATTTCTCTTCGGCTTCGAGAATAATATTATACATCTCTTTTCCTCCATTATTCTTGATTTATAAATAATAATATATATTTTTAATATTATTTATTTCAAAACATTCTTTTATAATGAGGAGTTTAATATGACTGATGAAGAAATAATAAAAAAGACTTTTGCACATACAGAGGATAATAGACTTATCGTTAAAGCTCCTTTTGTAAGAGTAAAATTACCACAAGATTTTTTTAATCATAAAATTGCAGAAATGTTAGGATCTGAAATAAGTACTATCGGAATTATGTATATAGAAGTATATGGATTAGACGATAAAGATTTTGATATTGATAATCTTAAAAATCCACACAAAATACTTTTCAAAATGCCTATGCAATTAACACTTTGTCCTTCTGAAATAGAAGAGGGAAGAGATGAAAATAAAAATTTAGTTACTATTTTAAATTTCCAAGAAGGCGATACTTTTATAAAATCTACTCTTTTCGTACGTACATGGAAAACTGTCTCGAAAGTAGTAGACTTAATGCTTAAAGGATTCTTACCAAAAGAATTAGCATATGATAAAATTATGAACTTTTTTAGTGAATGTTGTGAAGAAAATAAAACGAATACACAGGTTGCAGATACTATCGTGGAAGTTATGATAGCCGAACTTTCAAGAGCTCCAGATAATTTAGCAATTCCATTTAGAATTGCTTTAAAAAATAATCCTAATTTAAAAATGTCAGATAAACAATTTATTAAAGTTGATTCGTTAGGACGAATGTATAATAGCTTTGCAGCTATGTCATCTGGTGATCCTAAACAAGGTATTAGTACTTCTATTGTTAGAAAACGATATAATGAACCACAGAAAGAATCTACTATTGAAGAAGCACTTTCTGATGTATAAAAAATAAAAACTCTACCCACCAATAAGGTGGGTAGAGAAATTATTTTTGTTAATTACAAATCAACACAACATTCTTTCAAAATACTCTTCATCGTCACTTAAATATAAATCTTCTGGCGTTAACAATGATAATACATTTTTAGGAATGCATTTTCCCAATACATATAATGCAAACGTTTCCTCATCAAAAAGACAAATTCTATTAGGAATTAATGTGATTTTAGTAAATGTGTTACAGAAATCAAAGACTTCATCATCTGTCATTATGAAATTAAATAGAGCTAATTCATATACACATTTATTGATTTTACCAGAATATCGTAATGCTATATAGTTTAAATATTCATCAGAATGTGAAGAAGAAAATTCTTTATATTTAATTTCATACGAATTTATATAAGAATAAACTTTGCTAGCATATTTAGTAACTTGTCTTTTTAAACTTGTCGAACAAGATTTTCTCATAGTACGCCAACCACCGTTATAAATTTGAAGAGCGCACCAAGGACCATATTGTGTTCTGATTGACTTGTAAAAATTAATACAAATACACATATAATAAATATCTCTATCGTATTCGTATTTTTTGCAATTTTCAGAAAATGAATTCATGAAATCTTCATTTTCTATATTTGCACTGTTTAACATTAAAGGACCGTAGTCCCGAGTACCATTAGAATTAATAGGACCCTCAAATACTTTCCAACCACTTTCATGTTTAGCGGTTCCCAACAATTCAATTCCAAGACTTTTATTCTTATGAGTAAAATCGTAAAACGGTTTTACGAATTTACTAGGAATTGAAGACTTAATGAATTCAAAATAAGTTTTTTCTTCGACTTCTTTTTTGATTTCATCTTTAAATACAATTTTTGCTAATTCTATTTTTGAATTAGCACTGGTTGTGTTATTTTCTACTGCAAAAACTTTTGAAACTACTAATAATACAATTATTAATAACACACCATAGATCTTTTTGTTTTTCATGATCTATTATCCCCTTTAAATTAATTTATTTTGAAGTGTGCATACATTATTGTTTTACTCCACTTCAAAAAATAATATATATTTTTAAGAAAAACTAATACTATTTCCATCAACTTTCATCTATTAATAAATAACATTATAATAAGTTTACAATTTAAAATATTAACTTGCACTTAATATAAAATGGTAAACGTATGCACAAATTTCCAATTGGAGGAATCTAAAAATGACTTATAATACTTTATACGTCAAAGATGCATATATCAACACAGTCATCTATGATGATTCTGCTGTTGTTGTACCTGATGCAATCCTTCCAAAAAGATTAACTGTTCTCCAGCCTATTTTCTCATCAAAAGGAAAAGCTAATATTATTCAGGATTTCGATTCTGGTTCATTAGTTTCTGACGAATACGGTACGGATATGGATGATCTTGAGAAGTATGGTCAGGGTGGTATGAACCTTCTCCATGCAATGAGTGGCGGTGCATCTGCTCAGGTATGTCGTCTTCTTCCAACCAATGCAACTGTTGCTTCTTCACTTGTTAAACTTGTTTTAACAAAGAATGCAGCTACCGAAGCTATTCCGGAAGTACCAGCTGATCCTGAAAATGGTGTCGTAGGTACACCTGCTGTAGCAGCTAAACCTGCTTATTTGAAGGCTAAAGTTGTTGTTGATGATCACGCAGATCCTGCATCTGTAGTCGATGGAAGAATTTCAAAAAACGAAGATGGAAGTGTAATTACAGTTCCATTATTTAAACTCGTTCACAATGGTGCCGGTAATTGCGGTAATAACTTCGGTTTCACAATTGAAAACGATTATGAACGCGATGCCGATGTTGATGATGGACGTCGTTATAAGCTCACACTCTTTTTGAAGGATTCAAAAGGACAGTCTTATAAATATGGAGATACGTTCTATTTCTCTCTCAATCCTGATGCAAAACTTGTACAGGGTAGTGAAGTTATGGAAAATCTTCAGTACGTATTTACAAACAAAGATACTTCAGGTCGTGAACGTCCTGTTCTTTGCAAACCATACATTATGAACAATTACGAAAAGATGATTGATATCATCTCTGAGTATTTCCCGAATAATGATGGTGTTGTAGTAGATCCGCTTGATATCGATCCGCTTGCTTGTACAGATGAGGATGGAAATTCTTATACTGCTGCTGAATATGGACTTGAAAAAGATCCTGATGAACAGACAGGTATTGGCGGAGACGTTATTTACTATCTCAATGGTGGTAGTGATGGCGATCTTCAGGTTGGATACACATACACAAAGACAGTTGTAAATGAAGAAACTGGTTCAACAGAAAATGTTGAAGTAACAGTAACTGATTCTATTGTTGAAGAAACAAAGATTTCATTGCTCCAGCAGTTCTTCAAAGGTCAGGTAGATCCGGCTATCTTTGACGAAAGAATGATTTTCTCTGATATCTTGTTTGATGCAAACTATGATATGGAAACAAAGAAAGTTATGCTTGGTAAATTCCGTGCTATCCGTCCGGATATCATGGTAATTGCAGATATCGGTACAGAAGCTAAGACCTGTACACAGGCTATGAACCTTGTAAAAGGTATCAAAACTTCTGTTGATGGTTCTACTGGTTACTCAGCTGCAGTTATCGTTCATGCTGGTTATACAACAGACCGTGCTCTTAACAAGCACGTTACTGGTACTTATGACTATGCATACGGTCTTGCTAAGTGCTATGGCTTACTTGGTACATTCAGTGTATTTGCCGGATATCAGTCAGCTAAAGTAACTACTATGGAATTCGACTGGCTTCCATACAAAGATGAATTCGATACTATGCTTACACCGTTAAGAAAGCTCGGATGTATCTTTGCATTTAAGATTGATCGTAAGGGTACTGTTGCTTACATGAGTGAAGATAACCTCTACACTCAGGAAACATCAAAACTCAAATCAATTCGCAATGGTATGGTTATTGGTGATGCAGTTCGTCTTGGTAAGTCTGTACTTATCAAATACGTTTATGATAATGATGGTGCTGCTGGTGCTATTCGTAAGGCTTCACAGGAACTCGCTGAGAGACTTTCTGGACGTTATCCTTCAAACATCACAGTTACTGCAGATCTTTATCAGACAGAACGCGATAAGCTGCTTGAATCAAGTACTTGTGACCTTACATACTACTTCCCTGGTATGACTAAGGGATGGCAGTTGAATATTTACGCTAAGCGTGGAGCTTAAGGAGAATAGCATATGAGTGCTTCATATACAGATTATGGTACAGATGCTGAACATGGTTTTGTGAACCGTGGTCCTAACAGCGATATCGCTACAGGTTATGGCGTAAATGGTCTTAGAGGTTTCGTTCCTACTAAGGAAGAATGGTTGGGTTATGAAACTACAACCGTTGGTACTGCAGGTAACGTCCTCAACAGATTGAATACACAGAATGGTCTTCAGTCTTCTGACCCTATGGTTATGGCTGCACGTGAACCATTCCGTGTTGGTCGCTTCCTCGTAAAGTGGACAAAGGCTCCGCCTTTCTTCCCAGATATGGCTGTAAAATATCTTCGTTGGATTTTCGAAGATATGGTAATGGAAGTTTCAGGTGTTCCTGAAAACT
>Ga0247609_10001677_pt1 | contig 25554 bp, 24 predicted proteins | sample 172DNAGHGlowgp2_FD_193487 | JGI IMG/M metagenome (GOLD analysis project Ga0247609, IMG submission 193487) | Sheep rumen microbial communities from Palmerston North, Manawatu-Wanganui, New Zealand - 1728 DNA GHGlow gp2 | ecosystem: Host-associated > Mammals > Digestive system > Stomach > Rumen ...
TATCAAGGAACTCAGTCTTGTAGAAGAGAAGATTAGCTAAATCAACCATCTTCTTTCTAACGTCATTCATTTCGATATCTGGAATCGCATGCAGTGTCGGGTCGTTCGCAAGAGCATCTATCAATCGCTTACCTTCAAGATATGCATCAAGAGCGCTAGCCCTGAAGTTCTCTATGCGTCCGCGTTCGGCATCAGTTAAATCCTTTTGACTCTCAAGAACATCATAAGCCCTACTACGCTCGCGAGCCATCTCGGCGATATACTCAAAGAGGTCGTCGAAGTTTAACTTTTGAGCACTATGCTTTCCGATTGTCTTTAAGAACTTATCTCTTGCCTTGCCATTAAGCATAAAGCGATACAGGCCTTGCATGTTATTGACATCGACCTTGACTTCCTCTCCAGTAAGCGCGGTATAGACGTGAGCAATATCGTTAAGCTTAGGAATCAACTCATCGGAGAGCTCCTTCATTCGCTGCTCAGAGTCGTCGATATTCATATAAGCCCAAGTCATAGCCTCAAGATAATCATTATCTATTTGAGTACCATATACTTGCCTGATATTGTCTCTTACTTCAACATACTTATCGAGCTTGTTTTTAAACGCTTGTGCATGGTCTTGAACTTTCTTTATGACATCCTCGTCAAGCATATCATCATAAGGAGAGACATTAGTCTTTTCGTCTCTTGTCGCAGCGCGAATAGCATCCACGTCCCTTACGGTGATATTTGAGTTTTCGTCAATAAGCTCATATAAGTCCTGAATACGACCAGCATTCTCAAAGGCGAGAATATCTGAAAGTATCTGGCTGTTTTCTGCGTTCTTATAGGCAAAGACATCGCCTTCACGAACACTCTGCTCCATGATGGTGTCTAACGCCTTATGCCGAATAACAGACTGCCAACGCTTAACGAACTCCGGATTTTGTACGATTTCATTTAAAGCATCAGTAACTTCCTTGCTCTTCTTTGTATGCTCACTAATATCTCGCTTGCTTGACCAGAACTCTCCCTGCATTTGGAATTTCCGTTGAGGAATATGGTGAGTTCTACCGTTCTTATCCTTGGTTTCCTTATACTGGATTTGACCGTTGGCATCTCTAACCTCAATAAATCCGGGGAGACCGACAACGGAAGATAAAGCACCGATAAGACCCTCTTCCCATTTATTAGCATCACTGTAAGTATCGCGAATACCTTCAAGGATTGCATTAACTGAGTTAACTGCATCATCTTGTGCCTCTGGGTCAATCTTATAACCATAGAATTGATTCATCTTGGCAGAAGCGTTATAACCAGCACCAGTAGCGATAGAGGATTGCATCATCTCTTCGTAAGGACCCTCAGCAAATGGCACAGATATCATCTTTGCTATCGACTTATTGCGCTCCTTATTAGTAGCTTCGTACGCAAGCTCCTTACCTAATTTTCTCCTTGAGTAATCTTTGGCTCCACGATTAGTAGCATAACCACCAGAAATAAATCTACCGAAAGTAAATAGGTCTGTACCAGTTAAGACAAACATATTCAAACCAAATATCTGGTTTGCCATTACTGCCTTATCTTGCTGTAACTTAATGTTTGCATCTTGGTATCTCTGCTCAATATCAGCAAGTAAGCTATTTGCAATATCGTGACCTAATTTAGTATATTGTATCTCCGAGCGTCCAGTCTCTGGGTCATATGAGATAGTATAAGTACGATTATCCACCGTATTTTGAGCAATGACCTCGTTCTGTACTCTACTAACTGCGTCCTCTCTGTCCTTATCTATCATTGCCCGCATGCGCTTCTCGTAGTCTTCGGTATTTGATATCGCTTCAATACGAGATTCACCAGCAGCCGCAGCCATAGAACCAAGAAGTTTTAAGCTCCACTCTTCATTACGTAATTGCTTTGCAGCTTTACCTAAATCTTCAGTAAGCTTAACGCCATCCATGAAGGCATCTCCCGTCTTATACGCCTTATATATCTCTGCGCCGGTAGTAAGTTCCTTTGTGCCAGCAGCGTTCTTTACGACGCCTTTAAATGCGTTTCTTGCGCTTTTCTTAGCAAGCGCCTTAGACATCATGCCAGCATTAACTCTACCGGAATAAGCAGCACCAATCATGAAGCCGGTGTTCTTTAAGAACTTATCGCCAACAAAATTAGCACTGAATAGATTAACTGGAGCGTACCACGGAGATTCTCTTTGCTCTTCTGTATAATAGTTGGGCATTACTTTCTCTGCCCATTCATTCACTTGTTGTAATTTCTTAGAGACCGGATTGTCAATGAATGCAAATAACGCATCAGTAGGACGCTCAATATCGCCATTGGCTGCCTGATAAGCAAGGTTAACAACACCAGCAGCGGTGCCGACAATACCGTCAACGAATGTAGTGCCTGCGATAATAACGCCCTTCGATATACCATTGACTAACTGCTCTGCGCCAGATTGTTGTCTAGCGCGACGGTCTTCCATATTATAAGCGTCATTAAGACCAACCCATACATCATCTCTATCTGATGGCTTTAAGTTGTCTGGACGCTCAACAGACACAGCTTGATGACCATATAACGCGTCGTCCATTCCTTGACGATAGGCTTGCTCCTGTGGAGAATAAGTCCTATACGTTGGCTGTCTTTTACTATCTTCGACCTCATTTACCTGCTGGACAACGGAAGGAATACCCGTAGTACCATCATAGCCTTGCGAGTATTCCCTTGCTGCCTGAGCAGTTTGAGTATCTAATATATCTATTAAATTCCTCTTTGCCATAATTATGGTGTTGGTATATAAACGTTCGCTTTATCAGAAGCGCTACCGTGGCTCATCGTAACAGCGTTATTTGCAGCAGTCAACCCTGAGAATAATGACTCGACTAAACCAAGAAGCGGGCTTGTATTGCTATCGTATAAATAATCATGCCATGTCAGCTCTTGTATCTTAGCCATAAGTGTAGCTAAGTTATCCCTAGTCTCTACGCCACCGTAGTTGCCATAGAAGTTTTGACCGCCAAGGATTCTAGGAGTACCACCATCTCTCTCTATATCATAAAGGATGATATTTCCGAGTTCCGGTCTGACTGTCTGTTGAACCATAAGTCTACCAGACATCGGGTCGAGCGTAATACGAGAGTCTTTGCTATGCATGATGTCATTAAGTACATCCATCTTCGTAAGCTCAACACCGTTAGATTTGCCTACTTTAATGTCAGCCCAGCTCTTCTTTGTCGGAGTAAACATCAGGTCCATATCCTTATCGCTTACTTCCTCGCCGTTGAATTGATTCGCAATCTCAAAGCCCATATTACTCAGTAACGTTGAGCTATCCGTAAGATTAGATGTATACCAATTACGATATCTCTCGCCACTATTAGCTGCCATTATGTTGATTAAATTAGTGTAATCAATGTTGCCATCATCATCAACAGTAGGAGACACACCATACGTACGAGCAATCTGTTCGAGCTTTTGTCTATCTTTGTTTTTGAGTTTCGATTCATCTGTAGTCAGTCCTTGTACGAACTTAAGATCGTCAGCGTGAGTCTTAACGCGCTTACTCTCGTTAGGACTTAACGCGCCGGTTTGCGTAACGAAGTGCCTTCCATTGAGTTGGTCACTATCGCCACCAGACTTGCTTGTATTCTTATGACCGTACTTCTCGGGATTTTCCATCTCGTCCCTAAGTCGAGCGATTTGCATTGACTTATAAGCGCGGTCAAGGTCTTTATTTTCAACGGATTCAAGCTTATCTGTGCCAATGCCTTCCCAGAGTCCATCATATGCTTTTTGTGTAGCATAAGCAATATCCTCAGAAGAGCCCCACTCACCAACGCCAGAAGAAAGTACGGCCGAGTTGATAAGATTCGTAAACTCAGGATACTTAGCCGGATTAGCCATTATATCCGCAATATCGTCAGTCGTCAATCCAGAGCGGACCATTCTCTCGAATTGCTGGCCTCCGAGAGTCTTACTCCAAGCGCCAACTCCACCTTTGAGGATTTGATTCTTCAAGTTCTTAACCTTACTCGCCACATCCGCTGTAATAGCAGCTCCGGACATCTGCTCATAAGAAAGCGCAGGATCGTTCATGTAATCCATAAGAGAAGAATCCGATGCTTTACGGCTAAAACGAATAGATTGGTCTTTTGATAAAGCCTCTCGCTGAGCCATAATATCTTGAGCACGACGGCCATACGCTGTTTGTATTGGAGCAACCTCGTCGCCATAACGACGCGCCATAAGTAACATTTGCCTACGACTATTTGGAGTCAATCCATTTTTGTCAAGAACGTCAATAGCACTACGCAGGTCATTAGCGTAATTCTTATATTGCTTATATGCCTCAGGGTCGGTCTGCTCATTAGCCATCTGTTCGACTGTACTTGCCTTTGTATATAACTCGAGATAAGCATCGTCAAGTTTTTGGTGTTGCTCATTCAGCATCGCAAGTGGCTTCACGTAATCGTCAAATGAGAGCGGTGTGAACTGAGCTGCATTTACAACAAAATTATTATTTGCCATATTAACTATTGTAGAAATCTATATCGCCATTCCATCCTGTGTACTTATAAGGATAGACTTCATTCGCTCTATTGCGATTAAATGTATCAAGACCAATATTGCCAAGGTTGTTAAACAGAGTAGTAAGGTTTTGAGATTTAGCCTGATTGTAAGCCATATCTATATTGTTTCTCATCTGATAAGAAGCGAGCGCTCTACGCAGATAATAGTCGTTAAGACTCATATTTGCTTGTTGCTCTTGGAATGCGCCATTGGAATTATATTGGTCAATTCCGAGATTATAAGAAGCAGCGCGCTGTCTCTGGTCAGAATTATATTGTTTGCCTTGTAAGTAGGCTGCACCAGTACGAGAATTGCCGAGATAGTCAGAAGCAAGCATATAACTATTAGCTGCCGTTGAGTTGCCTAATGAGTTATTGCTTATATAATTACGCTCACCTGCCATCTGATTCTGGATAGGCGTAGACATCTCACTTGGCGCAACCAGATTAGGACGGATGTAAGTACCGATAGGAGTGAATCGAACAGTACGAGGACGAGCCGTCATACTCTCAAAGCGATTCACATCTGAGTAGTCCTTTCTATTCGCTAATAAGCCAAGAGCATTACCAACTACTGGAGCATAACGCAGAAGACCCTCCCAATTATTATCTTCTCCTTCATTAAGCGGACCTTCATATGTATCAATGCGCGGCCTATCAGCGTCATGTATTCCTTCATCTTTAACGCCCATCACCTGTTCAAGTGTCGGCTCGTTTGGCAACGGCTTGCTGTTAGGGAGGATCGGTTCAATCTTTTCTCTTGTATTTGGTTGCGCGGCTAACTGAGCTGCGGCGAAAGTAGCGCTATGAACTGGACCAACTTTCTTGTCTGTTGCTAATCGATACCAATCTTCAAAACTATTGATTCGATAGCCATTCATATCGCCAAATTCACCAGAATTAATTCTGTCAATCCACGCTTGTGCTTCTGGAGTATCCTTGACGCTGTCCATATACTTCAGGAAGTCCTGATAGTATTGCTGGTTTTCGAATTCCTCACCGTTTTGATTTCTATCGTACTGAATTTGGCCGCGACCAACATAAGCGTTAGTTAAATCCGGTCGAATAACATTACCATCTTGTACCGTTGGCTTAATTCCAGTCGCTCGTATACTTGTGTCTGCGGCGCCAGTCGCGTCTGTTTTTGCCACAGCTTCCTTTGCAGTTTGAACAGCTTGTTGCTTAATTTGCTGTTCCTGAGTTTCAGCAGGCGGAACGGTTGACGTAGCTGAATAACTTTTCTGTTGTTGATCAACCTCGGTTGTAGGAGACCCAATTGATACCTGTCCCTTATCGAGTTTTTCAAGAAATTCGCGGTCTATTCCATTTTCCGTCTTATAAGTAGCCCACGCTTCTTCTGCTTTTTCCTGTGCGTGTCGTTTTGCCGCTTGTTTATTTGGCCATACTCTTCCATCCCAAGTGACATAACCAACTCGTCCATTACCTTTTATCTCTGAGTATTGCCCCGTGACCGTATAATATAAGTCTGCTAATTCTTTACTTCTAGTCACATGGCCGTTACCATACACGTAGCTAGATCCCCTTTTTGTTGGTCCACCAGTCGCAAATTCATTCGTTTCACGCTGTTCTTTTCGTAAGCGTTGCTCTTCTTGTATTGTAATAAGTCTTGCTAAATTAGCATTAAGCGTATTCTGCTCAATCTTATCGTTGGGCATCTCTTCGCTCTTTTCAGCCAGTTTCTCGGCTATTTCGGCGTAAGTCTTACCGAAGTACTTATCGCCTAGCAACGAATCATTCAGGGCCTTCTTTGATGGCTTTAAACGGTCACTAAAGACATAGTCATTAAATACGACTTCGCCTTCTTCAACGAGATTAGGGGTACCTTCCTCGTCAACGCCCATTTGAACACCACCGTTAGGATTTTGCTCGTGAGTTCCACCAACATTTATATATCTAAGGTCGTTTGTGAAATCACTACCATGCGTACCAAGTTCGCCACCATAAGCGGAACTCCTATAGAAACTCTTAAGTGAATTATCAAACATGTTTGTTTTTAGTTCTGTATTTGCGGTATTCCAATTACCAATAGCGAAGTCTTGTGCTTGTGCTAATTGATATTTATATCTATCTAAAGCATTGCTTCCGCGTATACCACCAGTAATAGCACCAATTCCACTACCGACAAGACCGACAGCTCCACCAATGAGAGCGCCCCAAGGGCCAAATGTAGCACCAGCAGAAGCGCCAGCGGCAGTAGCACCAAGGATTCCTTTTGCATAGTCCTTGCCTGTCTTACCAGTAAAGTCTTGTATCGATTTAGTATCTCCCCAATTCATATTATTGAATTGGTTCATTAAACTATACGTACTGCTTGGAGAGAATGATTGATTCTCTACTTGATCAATATCGTCCTGATAGTTATCATTTATGCTCCCCAAGTCTATGGCTGTATTAAGTATACTTGAGGCCCCACTAATAACACCAGATAATTGATTCGGTTTAATATTCTTAATATCGGCCATATATTCAATTATTTATTCGGCAAATATACGAAATTCTCGAATGAAAACAAAATTATTTATAAAAACAATAATGCCTATCTACCGTTATGGTAAATAGGCATCAAAGTTTAGGATAGGTATGAAACCTTCAAGTTATGTAGTTCGTATCTCTTATCGGCTAAATCATCTTGGTAAGCATTACCATTTTCGTCCGGTCCAGCAGCTAACGATAAGTAAAGGCTTGTTCCGTCAGCTCTCCTAAAGAAATCAAATCTTGGTATATTCGTACGCCAGATATTAAACTTCTTTATTTGATTCATATTAAGAGCAAAATCATTTTTGTCTATCTTCTGCTTTGCGTAACCATTTTCGGTAGATACTTCAATCTCGTGGAAGCCAGTATCATACACTAAGTCGTGATTGATACCGCGCTGAGATGTAACCCTCAACAGGTAGTCCACTGTATTGAATATCTTATACTCGTAAGGCTGAGGAGCAATACGATAAGTAACGCTAAACTTAGATGGTTTGCTATCTCCAAAGAAATAGAAGTAAGAACCCTTTCTCGCAGTATAGAGAGAATTCGTAACGGCATAGAAGTGATTGAAGTGGTCTCCAACACTAAAGCCAATATTCGCTCTACCATAATCGTAGAAAGAAGTAAACTCATTTAACTTCTCAGAGAATGCTAATGTTTTTTCTCCTGTAACGAAGTGGATGTCCTTCTTCTCGTTATCGAACCAAGTCTTTGTGATATCGTTGTTGTGAGCGAAATCGCTAAAGCCCTTCGTTTCAGATAAACGCTCAAGACCCTCACCGCCAATTCTGTCAATAGAGTGATTTAAATCATCGAAGAAGTAGACGCCTCTTATACCGTTCTTGATAGTCCAAGGGTTCTTACAGCCTTCCATATTGGTGAAATAACGAACGCCATCAACCTTGCCAGAATTAGCTAACTCAATAGGCACGCCAGAAGAAGACGACAACTGGATATTAGAGTTGAACATAATCTGAGAGATGCCCTTGTCTTGGAAGCAGAAGAGCGTATCGCCAAATTTGATAATCTTCTTAATACCGCCAAGCGTACCATCAACCTGATATGTACTCGCTAAATTAACGCTAGTCCAAATATCAATTTCCTCGCCGGGGTGTTTAGTCTGACTCCAAGCAAATTGATTAGGGAAGTTCTTATTCTCCTTAACCCAATCTTCTTGGATTCGATACGTAAACATATTGTCCTTTTGATTGTAGACGTCATTCAGTTTATTGAAGAATGAATCATCAATCGCCGTAATGTCTTCTGTTTCAACATATCTATCATATCGTCCATCAAGATTGACCTTCGATTCTACCATAAACGAAAGAACATCAATCACTTGGTTCTTATCATCATAAGAGTATGGATAAGTCTTTAAGCAATCCCATCTTTGATAATGGATATCTCCATATAACTCAATTATGATATTCGCATCGATGATATCGAAAATATCGCTTGATGGGATAAACGCTCTGTCATTCACATCGAGAGGGAACATCTGTTGAGGAATCGCCGTACGATTAAGTTCTCCAATCCAGAAAGTATCAACACCAGGCACTCTAGAACGCTCAGTCATATTAGGAACAGCTGATTCAACACCAGATGAATTCATCCAAATAGAATCGAGATACGCATAAGTCATATCGCGATATCCCGGAAGGACGCGCTCCTTATACTTGCCCGTAGATGAATTGTACGTAGGCTTAATCTTAAACACACCATGCGGAGTAGAACGATATCTAATCAGCGTCGGCTCAAGACCAAGTAATGTGAACAAATCTACAGATTGTATTGATTCCCATTCAAGAACGGATTTGTCCATTAATTGACGGGTTGTGGTACTTATATAACTATTATATGAAACAGCGTCTTCGTGCGTACCGTTCATTGTGGTTGAACCATTCGCATATCGAACCAAGAAGCCATCACCAGCATAAGCACCTCCATAGATACTGTCAAGAGAGCTATAGAAATTTATAACATCCTCATCTGAAACGACTCTTGTAAGTCCCGATTGTTGACCGCGATAATAATAGACATTACTAATATTGCCGATATTGTATACATCACTATATTCGGTTCCTTCAGAATATCTTATATTACCAAGCACCTTCTTCGAATACTGTCCACGTAGAGCCTCATTTGTACCACTACGAAGCAAAACATCGAAATTAGATAACTGGTCTCCTTCAGCGCCTTCCATATCGTTACCAAAAGGTCTGTCTGCCTGCCAAGGATAAACAGCCCAAGCAACACCAGAATTCTTTGTATATTGTTTTCTTAATTCGCTATCAAACGACTGACCATACATGAACGAATCAAAATATAACGGCCATGTCGTAAGATGCTTCATTGTAGTATCGCTCTTCTGCTTATTCTCAGGAATGATATTTCCAGTACCAGTAAGCGAGAGATTAGATGTCGTACGCATCGAAATCTTATACTCACCGACGACTCTATTAGTCGAGAATGAACCAACGATGTTAACGTTGCACTCCTCTTCGTCTGTACCAATATCTGTAATATCCGGAGAGTTTAACGTACAAAGAGAGGCATCAATAGCAAAAGAAGAAGACCTCTTCATATTCTCACTAGCCTCGTGCCGTCTTGGTAACACTCGCGCCCACTTCCATCTACTTGTTACGCCTTCTGACTCTGAGAACATATACGGGTCCATATATTGAACCTCGCAATTCAACTGGTCGTTAGGAGCTAAGAAGTAATCGTGGCGATACTCGAGATAAGTTGATGTTGGCGTCTCAACATCCTCTTCTGAACTTGACGGAACAGACCGGAAGAACCAAGAAGACATAGCATCCGGCATATGGCCAGAGCGATCCTTCGTGCAATAGATACTCGGATTAAGAACACCCTGCGCTATAAAGTTACGCTTATTCTCGTCAGGATAACAAATAACAGCACGGACCCTCTTATACTTATCTTTTATGCTCTGGCTTAAGTTACGACCGTTTAATAGCACGTATTGCTTCGGAATGAGATTATCGAACGGCTTACCAGATGGGCTGTAGAAATTATCAAATAATATCGGTTCGGACCACTTACCGAACTTATCTTGGAATTGAAGACCGATATTATAGTAATCTCCACGCTTAAGATATGTATTACTCGAGTGGAAACTAAGACCATTATACTGCTTTTGCGTATATGTGACTTCTCTTGAACCATTCAAGAATGCTGTACTTGGGATGAATTCAAGCTCTTTTGTCATACCGCCATAGCCGAAGCCGCGAAGTTCCGCGTTATTCAAAACAGAAGCAAGGTCACTCGTGTCTGTATTTACTGTATTAATATTGCCGAGGAAGAGAGTATTGTCTTTCGCCGCAAGAGTACCAGCAACAAACCTATCGCCACCCTTAAAGAACAAATCAGTAGGAGCAACGGATTGTCCCCCGACGTAGTCGTCTATAATAGAAGTAGCGTCTCCAGTAATATCAATATTGGCAATCTTAACAACCTCAACTTCTGTATCGACGGATGTCCTTATCGCACGATAGACATTTATTTTATCGAACTTTTGGCTGAGGTTTGAAATGCTAATACTAAATTGACATTCAACGAAGTCATCCGGAGCACCTGCACGTTTTCTATGGTCCGCGTAAAACAATGGCGAAGAATAAACAACAGCAGTTTCAACGCCATGTATATTAGAATACGTAAAAAAATACTGGACAATACCAGACTTAAAGATACCAACGCCTGACGTGTGTTGCTTCTCTATGTAAATATGCGGGAACTTATCAATCTCTGGAACGAAATCAAATGACGTATCGTCGTAATCGTGCCAGTCCTCTTGGAGTATAACGAAACGAGGTTGATTAACTCCATCAACCCAGTAGACTTTCGTTACATTATCAGTCTCGTAATCTGCGATTGAATCAAAAAATCCACCAGTCTGGAAGTTTAAATTACCAGTATACTGCTTTTCTACGCGATAATCTTCGCCTACTCTCTTAATATATGTTATTGAATCTTGAAGAGCCTTCGAGAACAAAACGACGCCATCAACAAGCTCGCATATACCAACGACAGTTCCGTATATTGTTATTCCTTTATCTAAGTTACCACGCTCGTTAGTTGCAGAATATACAGTATCGCCGTCATTCGTATCAATACGCACATTATAGTTTTCATATGCATATTGATTACCGACTTTACTATCCGCAACATCTCGACGCATTCCTAAATTTAAAAATTCTGCAACTTTCGGTGTCATATCAATGCTTTCTTAAAATCTCCTTTTCTCCAGTTCCGACAAAATGATGATTGTGCTCGTTCGCCCTGATGATAAGCTCGCTAAATCCATTATAGAATGATTCTGCTTCATCTATTGACATTCTATTGAAGTCGGACTCGCAATCACCAACAGCCCAAGCGTAATCTTGTTGAGCTAATTGTAACTGCTGCATTTGTATCTTTTGCTGGTCGAACTTGATGACAAACCATTCCTTCTTGATATAGGCTTTAAGCGCACGAAGGAAAGACTCGTTATTTGGAAGACGTGGATATCCTAACTCATCAACTGGAATTGAAAGATAAGATATCTCAATAGGGTCATCCTCTGTTGATGTGTAGATAACGCCACCTTGTATTTTATAAGTAAGACCAGTATCACGCTCCTTCTGTTTACTGAAGAAGAATGTATCTGTCGCGCTATGATAAACAAAGTCTTTATTCGGACAGCCAGAACGAACACCAACTATCTTATAGAAATCGCAAGGAAGAGCGGCGCGATAACACTCTGGCTCAAGAATAGCAGTTTTATTCTCAAACATGTTAGGCACACCAACAATCTTCATAAAGCCGACGGTCTTCCTTACTATATAGTCGAGCGGGATATCTCGCATCATCGGATGCTCATACAACTCGTCGACAAGTTCATTTATGGAAATTAAACTTTCTTTCATATCTTAAAACTCTTTAGTATGCACAAACAGTTTGTTCTGCTTGATGAGTCTGAATAACTCTTTCTTGCGTTGAGGATATGCTTCTATTTTCATTGCCCAGCATTGTACCATACCATAAGGATGACGTTTATATAAGAAGCGATAAAAGTAGTCACTCGTGAATCGCACGAGCATTTTCCTTTTTTTCGCGTCTTCGTCTTCTGCCCATAGTCTTCTGGTAGCGCCCCAATCTACTGGTTTTGCTGGAATCAACTTTCCATCCAGATAGAAAGGCGTATGTTTAATACCGACTATTGAGATAGACCCAACTTTTGCTGGGAATTCGAATTCTCCACCTTTATAAACGAAATCCATAACAAGCTCATTAATGCCCTTAATGATATTCATACAGACAAAACGCTTGTATTTCTTTCGCTTAGCGTGCTTTAAATAATAAGACTCAAACAGTTCGCGCTTGTAGACCCTACGCTTTATTTCTCCCATTGCTGTTTCTTATATCGCTCCGTTGGCGTTCTTACCGCAGTGCCAGCAAGATCGTCATTCGTATTGTTATCCTCGTCCTGTGGCTTGTATATCGAATTCTGGAATGTATTCATAACATACTGAACGACAAGCTGCACGAGGTCGTCTTCTAAACAGAAGTCAACATCATCGTAATTAACCTCAAGACCCTTGCAAGAACACTCGCGCTCTGCCACTTTCATCGGAGACTCAAAGACGCCTTCTATCTTGAATTCACGAAGATACTCAAACAAAGGATTGCAAGACTTAACAAGGATATAGTCATCATCGTCTATCGTCCAGTAGATTATATTCTTAAGATACTTGTTGTTACCAACGTAAGGGAATCTCGAGAACGGGACATAAACGATATTTGGATTTCCAGTAAGCTTATTCGTCCTGACTGTAATATAATCGAAAATCATATCGGATGGAAGCGGTTCTTTCGAACGCAGAAGAGGAATTCCAGAATAACCGAGGTTATCGCTGATAAGCTCTAATTCGACTGTTATCTCAGACTTGTTAGTGTCAGGAATGCTAGCTTCATCATCCTCATACTTAGACTTGAGTACATAAGCGCGGAACTTCTCAAGCATGAATAAAATGTGCTGACTGGTAATATACGAATCATCTGATGAAAGCTTCAAAATGTCTCTTACCATGTATATCATTTCGCTATAAGTATTCATAATATATTAAAATAAAACCTTGCCGCGAAGTTAATAAAAATTAACAACAACGGCAAGGCAATTATGTTTTCAGTAAACACGGATTATCCCTGTATGATTTTTTGTAACCGCGATATCTTATCCCAATCTTCATCAGTAAACAGAATGGATAATTCCCCTTGTTTAATCTCATCAAGCATTGACGATACGAATACTTTATACATATCGACCAAGCTTATGTTAAAACCATTTTGTGCTTCCGTAAGATATATCTTAAGAGCATTAGCTAAATCACAAGTATTAAACATCTTTACAGTGGCAATCCTTTTTCTTGGTCTGACTCTTCTTCTTGCTCTCTGGGAACTCAATCTTTGGCATCTCGTAGTCGAGCTTACCGCAATTGTGTTTAAATGCCGTTTTTGGCGCCCTAGAGGCAATTAAATTGTAAAGATAACCAAGATTATCATCGCTGGTAAAAGAGCTTAATTCAAAGGCTTTTAGGCGTATTAAGAAGTCGACAAACCTATTAGGGCATTGTGACTCACAAGGATCGCAACAACCGGACTCGCATATCTCATCAACAAAATTCATGAACGTCTTATAGATATTATACATATTCATCGTTGTGATTGTATACTCATACCCGTTTGCTGTCTTCTTTGTGTATTCATATAATACGCTGTTACGACCGATAGCGTTGCTGGCAGGACCGCTTAACGGACTCGCATTGTCGCTAACAGTAGTGGTAACTGTAATCCGAAATGGTTCGTCTTTATGCTCGCCACAATAGCCAGTCACTATTGGAAGTGAAGTGCCATCATATATAGTCTCACCAGAAGCATCAATGATCCTAATGTTACTAATCTCTTCGTTTGTACGATCATTGTTACGAACGACACTTAAGTCGCAATATAACTGATTGTATCCTTCTTCGTCTTTCTTTATGTAGAAATACTTAATATTTATCATGTCGTTCTTATAAAAAATAAAACCAGCCAAGACACTTGGCCCTGACTGGTTGTAAATTATTCATTAACCCGCGGGCTGCTGAGTTTCAGCCTCATAAACCACGCCATCGACCTTAATGGTAACACCAGGGAACACAGCGGCGAGAGCTGCAGCAGCATCGTCACCAACAACACCAGCACATGCAAGCGTGATAGTCTTACGGCTATGCTGGATATCCTCGTTGTTGCCCTTATAGAAGTAAGTGATGTCAACGATGGAATAAGCGGTAGCGCCAGTCGCATCGATTTGATACTTGGTGTCGAAGTTGTTCGGCCAACCAACGTTACGATAGATATCGCCACGCTCGCCAAGGCAGAACCACTCAAGGTCAGCCAGCTTATGAGCACCAGCAAGAGTATCGGAAGAATCCTTAGCGACAGCAGCAGGTGTCAGAACAGCCCAATCAACATCGATGTTGTCAATCTCGACGGTATCAGCAATGACGCTGAACGGAAGAACACCAACGGACATCTTACCGAGCTTCCAAGGCATGTAAGCCTCAGAGAGAACCAGCGTATTCCCGGAAACCACGCGAGACAGGAGAGAAACACCAGAGGCGGCCTCTTCGGCAGCAAGGTTCTTATCAAGAGAATCCTTCAGAGCGGTCATGAAGTTAGCCGGGGTCATAGCGGCTTTCGTGTAGACATCAGCGATCTTCACGAGAGTGTCCTCATCGGAGTTGCTAACGAACTGACGGAAGACGAGCTTCAGCACGAAGTGATAACCAGCAGGAACGTTGCCGTTATCAAGGATTGCGCTATTCAGAGAGACCGTGACCTTCTTACGAGGACGGACAAGCTTATTGAGAGCGGAAGTAACGTTGATGTACTCAACTTGACCCTTCTCGATGATGTCAGAAGAAGCAGCAGCATAGGTTGAACCAACGTCAATCTTGACGAACTCGCCACCGTCCTTAACGATATTCTCAACGGTGTTTGTCACATAGAAGTGACGGGCTTGGTCAGTATTAAAAACAGCCATGTTAATTAATTAGTTTGTTGTTTTGCGGCAGAATCCCACGCGGCTTTAGCGCGAAGCACTGCCATTTCGAGTATCCTCCTATGACAAGAAGCAGGAAACTCACAAGGCGTTTCATAACCGAAATTATTGACAGATAAGTCGAAATCATTATCGTCATCAAATAGAATAATCGGTTTGCATGGCCTTACGTATATGATTGTATAAGAATCAAGAGTACCCTTATATATTAAAGCCCTGCGATATCGGCTATCGGAATCACCATACTCGTCAACACGAAGAACGATATTCTTATTAAATCGGAATGGATTTAAGAGAATATGGTTTACTTCATCTTCCTTGACTGGATAAATATTGCAAGGATGAGTAGCACAATTCTTATCGTGGCACATCGCAGACTCTCTTAATATTACTAAGACGTCATCTTTATCTTCGGAAACAAGACTAACGGAATTAACTCCACGCTTCTCGAAAGGAAATTCATCAGACTCGAAGTCAGCAGATGTATAGACCTTTCTGGTTATAAATGGATTAAGTAGCGCAAGAACTCTATTGTTGTCCTTTCCTCCGATACCATCTATTAATTCTTGTTGATATTGTTCTTCTCCTTCTGTCAGGAAAACACTCTTTTCATATGAATTCAAGCTCGGTGCTTGATTCGATGTGATATTATTATAAAGGATATCAAACTCCCTGCTGAATTCTAGATTTGTCATAATTAAGACTTATTGACCTTAGCCTCAATAGCAAAACGCAATTCCTGATTCTTCGGCAAACTAATGAATCTCGCAGCGACATTGAATGTCGGGTCTTCATTCGGGTTACAAAGCGGTTCGTTGTTATCGCGCAGGAAGAAGTACTCACCACGACGATAAATAATACCAGCGTCAATCGCTTTCTTTAACAAGATCTTTGTATCGAGATACTCGTCCTGAGCGCACTCGAGGAACCTCGCTGGCTCATTCGTGATAATATCATAGACTTGCTCCTGTAAGTACTCAATGCTCTGCTTTGGTGAAATCGATTTACCAGTAAGCTCCTCAACAATAATACGAAGCTTATCCCAGTTGTCCTTAATGCTACCGTACTCGACGTAGCACTGATAAGTACGATTTGCTTTCTTTGATACGGTTTTCGACGCGGAACCTTCCTCAACTATGTAGTACTCGTACGTCTCAAGTGGACGCTTCTCGTAATCTTCATAAGAAGGCGCAATATAGTCTTTATTCGCCAGCAAAATCTTGTACTTAATATAATCTTCAGGAACGCTAAGATCTAAGTAATTATCTTGTTTACGGAGTCTCACCATGCGATTTGACCAGTAGTTGTCTTCCTTTCGGTAGACACTCAAAGCATTCGTAGGTAAGCCCATGATGTACTCGAGATAGTTCTTCTCATTGGCCGTCAGTACGTTCACCATCGCGCCAGATCTAAGCACTGGGACGGTGAAATATCGATTGGCATCTTCAGCCATACCGTTGCTATAAAGGTGTCGCGGATCAGTAACGAGTCCGTGATTCTTCGGTATACGCCTGACTATAACCCGTGTATTACGAAGACAGTTGATGAGCGGTTTGTTACTCGGGCTATCTTCTTTAACCGGCATTTCCACCGGTTTACTAACTTCCTTTGACGGAAGCTCAATCGGAACGAGGTCGTCCTTCAAGGCTTCATCGTCAATTACGATTCCAGTTGTAGCTTTTTTAGCCATTTATTCTCCCCTTTAAATGTTTTAAAAAATAAGGGGAGGAGTACTTCCCCTCCCCTTTTCTGATGATAAATTTGCTTTATATTAGCCCGCAAGCACTGCAGGGATGATAGACATCGTGCGTTGTGCATCAAGGACGCAAACACCGAAGATAGCCATACGGTGGAACACCGCAGCATCCTCGTCGAAGCTCATCTGATCGTTGCCTAATTGGCCTGTGAACGGATTTCTCACATTTAAATGTTCCGTAGTAGTCGCTAATTACTACGCGCGAATTAATGCAGCTCATAATTACTTATGAGTTCAGACTATATCTTCACTATTTGAATCATCAAATAGGCGCGGCATTTCCACTCGCTTGAGTGTACTCCCTTCCGGGATAGTCGTTGAACCTTCCTTTATTATATCAGAATAAAGGCTTGGCTGCTGATTGTCCAGTCTTTTGTTCCTATTTCTTTATCTAAATGTTTGAATATTAGAAACTGGAGTTTCCAGCAATTAACCGCGTAATGAATAATCTTATTTAGAGAGGTATTATTCTGAGACCTGAGAAAATGTGTAAATGCTTGATAATCAAGCAGTTAAGCCCCATTGGTATCCTCTAAAGTCGCTCTGGTTACGGACGGCGCACTTGAAGATATTCGGCTGCTCGGTAGAACCGATGTAGAGAATATCGAAACGAGAAGAGAAGGCCGGACGACCATTCCACTCGATCTTGTGACGCACACGGTCATCATAGAACGGGACGACGTTAATCTTCACATGGACACCCATAGGAGCAATCCACTCGGTGATCTGGTAGTCGTTCACGCTGATGGCGTTACCCGGAGCAAAGTCAGCATTGACCTTCTGGTAGTAAGGAGGATTGGCGGAGGAGACCAGCGGCATCCAACCAGAAGCCATATCCTTAGCAGCCTTATTGAAGAGCATCGCACCAGCCTCGCCAGTATTGATAACGAACGTGCGGTCGCCATACTCGAGCTTACCAGCAGACAGCTCATACAGAGCGTCAAGAATAAGCTTCATCACCTGATGAGGATCGTTGTAGTACATCTGGTTACCATAGGAGATTTGCTCCATCAGGCCAGCGCCAGTCTTGATGGCGTTACCAGACTTACCGATATTCAGATACTCACCGTCAGCAGTACGGTTGGAACGACCCCACAGCATAGCGTTATTGCGATCCTCGTCGAACTGGCGCTCGAACTCGAACTCGACATTGTGCATCCACATGTTAGTCACAGTGTGGGTGAGCTTACCATTAGCGCCCTCAGTGATGATAGGAATACCACAAGCAAGCTTCTTGTTCAGCATTGAACCAGGAACCTTGTGCTGCTTACGAATTGTGGAGAACTCATTACGCATTGTAACAGGAGCAGCAAAGGTGATATCGGAGACCTTACGGCTGAGCTCTTGCTCAACAAAGGCGGCCTCACGACTGAAACGCTCGCCGGGTTGCAGACGCTCTGCAGGAACACCAGTAGTGTTACCACCAGCAAGCTCAACGCGGAAGACGTAGTTCGAACCCTCGACGCGCGGGTCGCCAAGAATGCGGAACTGATAGACCTCATTCAGCTCGCCAACGATATAATCACCGTCGAAGAACAGGCCCTTAGGGAACACGAGATAGAACGGCTCAACGCGAGCACCAATCATACCTGCGTTGGCAGCGACGGGAGTACCATCAAGAGTACGAGCCTCAACCAGAGGGACGTTCTCACGAGTACCACCAATGACTTGCCATGTGTACTCGGTGTCGTCATCGAATTGGCGAGTTGGGAACTGAGACAGATAAGTATTCAGGCTCTTACCATACCGACGAGCAAGGAGCTGAACCATAATATCGCTAGCCTTCTGCGGAGCGAGCTTATAGATTGACCCAAGGTGGTTGTTCTTTGTTAGCAATTTGTTACCGTAAAGGCTTTTTATCCTTTACTTCTTATGGTTTGTCATCCCATAAGTTCAGCATACATCTTCATCAGTTTCCTGATGCCGCACACTCGTGGTGGAATTATATTCTATGTTATGATATATACACGCGTTTCTAAATGTTGAATATGTTACACCTAAACATTTTGCAGCAGACCGAAGAGACTTGTTTTTGCCAAGGGCCGACAAGATAGTTGACTTGTTTAATTTATCAAATCGCTTATTCGACTCATGTCTGTCTCTTATGATGATATTGTGCTGTTTAAGTACATTTGTAATGCGATATCTACTTATCCCAATTAATTTTGAAATTTCTGACAGGTTTTTCTTTTTATTACAGTATAAGTCTATGACCAAATTTTCATCAATTTTTTCCTGCTTGAATTTCGGCGTTTTCCCACCGAGACTCATGTTATACCCAAATCTGTCGTCTGTTGAATTAAAATATTTTATATATGATATTTCTAATTCATCAAGCATTTCCACATCACATACATCAAGTTGCTCCATATAGAAGTTCTCGATGTCATATTTTCTCATTGCTCGATAAAGAATATAATCGTCTTTCTTAGATTCCCTTACATGCTCATTCCACCTTTGCTTAAGAGATGTCCTTGTCTGTCCGATATAAACTTTATTATTGCAGTTATTTTTAATCACGTATATATATCCAATCATAGTTTCATCCACTATGCGTTACATTGTCATAAGCCATTTAAACTTATGATTAACTCGGTGTTGCCCAATTATTGAAGGGGTTCACCGATTTTGCGCGGTTATTGCCCGTATGTCACCATACGGCGTGGCCATAACTTAACCACCCCAGCTCTCAAAAGAGGTCATCTGGAATTTACCTAATTTTCCTGGCATAATTATTTAATAAACTTAAGTGTTAAATGTCTAACCTAATGCCAGCTCCAATGTAACTATTGTCATCAGAAGAACCAGAAATGTAATTAAAACTACCATCATTATTTCTCGTAGTAGAATTGATCTTGTGCTCTAATTCTCTGACTGAATTCTTGACTTCTTTCTCCACTTCCTTTGTGACGAGCTTATCGATATTCTTAAACCCGTCGGTTAACGTGAATAACAAGCCAAGATTCTTAACAAATTCAAGTCTATTCTCTCTTTGATACTTCTCTATTGCGGTTAACATCCTACCAGATTCCTTGTCTTTATAGACAGGCTTAGAGATGTTTTCCACAACCTTCATTCGAGTTCCTTTATCGACCTTTAAGCCGCCAAGAACATCACCTTCAAGAATAGAAGACTTTAGTGTATTGATGTCTTTTTCCATTTGGCTCTTTTGTTCCTGAACTTTCTTCTTATTCTCTTCAATTCTATCTTGGTACTTACGCGTAAAGAACTCCTTATTCGCAACAAGTGCATCAGCGGCTTCTTCAATATCCGAATTCGAGTCGAATATGCTCTTGACCTTCCTCGCTATCTGCTGTTGGCTATAACCCTTGTTTTGAAGGTCTTGAGCGATAAGATTGCGCCTGAGCTGTTCGCCCTGCTGCGTCTCATCATTAAGCGCTTCATCGGTTATATTGTCGAGATAGCTGATAAGGTTCTCATACTCTTTAATTTCGTCCTTCGGGACATTGTATTCAAGAGCTTCGTTGACACGGCGTTGCGTTTCATCCAATTTGGATTCTACTGCCTTTTGAATCGCAGCAGAGAAAGACTCTGGAGTCGTGACATTGTCAACATCTTCAGTTGTGAGGCCTTCGAGGACACCATCTTCTACGAGAGCGTTAAGCGTGGAATGATAGAAGTTAGGTTTATCGGGAGAAGGCTTCGTCCCATCAGTTGATGGTGCCTCCTCTTGGCCTACTTTTTTTGTTTCACCTACGCTCTCAGAACCAGAAAAAATGGTTTCACCATCTATCTCGTCCTCGGTGACTTCTTTGTCCGGTTTTTCGGGGGTTTCCGGATCTTCAATTTCTGAGCCCGAAAAGAGGCTCTCAGCCTCTTCTGGACTTAATATCCCTGTTAAATCCAATTCCATAAATTTATTTCTCCCTAGATTTATATTACTTTATATTATTAAATCGTACTAACTATTTTGCCCAATAATAATCTGTATTGGCTGCCCAATAGCACATGTATTTTGAATTTTCAGACGGATAAAGTTCAGTCATTACACGGTATGTTTCATTTCCAACATTAGAATGAAGAATAACCCTACCGCCAGCAATCATAACAGCAGCAGCCTCATCCCAACTAGGTTCTCCGGTGTCTGGCGTAAAAACATATTCATTTTCAACATTACTGGCAGCCCACGTTCCGTTAACAATTATAGATTGTCCGCCTTGTGGTGAAGAACCAGAAGATACAGAAACACACTTACCTTTGCTAAACATTTCCGCCACAAGCGGAGATGATAAGTCATTCTTTACAGAGTGATGAACCCATAAGGATGTTTTATCTTTAGGACAATCCTCTCCACTATATACATTAGTATAGCTAGACATAATAAATCGATTAAAAGTTCCGCAAATATAGCACTAAAACTGACATTTTCAAATACGCTATTTTGCTGAATTAATTTTACATTAATTTCTAAATAATCTGAAGCGTTACGGTATCGCCCCTAGCAAAAGCAGGCAGCAAGTGTTTCTCGAGCAGCTCTCTATATCGAGCCGTAGAATTAAGTATCATTCCCTTAGCCTTGTTGTCGCCAACGCCAATACAGCCAAGAGATTCTTCGGGTCGATTAAGTGGATGAATACGAATGCCAGCAAATCCTGGCACGTTCATTATTTGGGGAGAATATCCCTTCTCCTTTGCGCACCATGCCCTCTTTGCTAACTTAGGAGAGTACGTCATTTCGATACGATAGCTTCCCCTTGGGATTGCCGTTTCGCCATAGACCTTCCGTCTGTTGATTTCATATAGCGGCATATTGAAGGTAAGGTCCCTATCTTTATCCTCCAGCGTGTTACTAAAAAGCACACCATTGATATACAGCAACCCGATGCTATAAGAATTCTTTTTATAGCGTCTTTCTAATAATAGTTTTAATTCTGCCATATTGATTAAATTTAATTAACTGCAAATATAGCACATTCGAGTTTAAAACACAAGCTTTTTATAAAAAAAATAAGGAGACTCTCGCCCCCTTATTGACAAATGAAAAGCTTGGCCACATCAAACAGTCTTTGTCCGATCTCGCCAGCAAGATATTGGTATTCTTCCCCGTATGGGTCTATATCATAATAAGTAGCGATATGTATCGCAGCGTGGCCCTTCTCGTGGTCAAATGTGTTTTGGAATTCATCAACAGATGTAGTAGGACCAATATATATCACCGTACTGCGCTCGTCATAATCTGAGTATGTAAACCCACAATTCTTTTTAGATGGACCCATTATTTCTGCTATTGAATCTATCTCTTTTTCGCTACAACCCATTATCTCCATGAATTCGAGTATCTCTTCGTCCGAATCGTGATCGTCCGTAAAAAAGGCTATTATGTCCCAATCGTAGCGCTCAAGATAAATATGTTGTACAATCATATCATATCCTCCCAGTTGATTGGAGTACCAGACCCAATGCAATCGGCGTAGAAGCGCGTAAATGGCATTCCGTCATAAGCGTCCGGGTCGTCAATGACGTCTTTGATATACTTAGCCTGATGCATCTCATCTGATATTGATGAGCCCATAAAGTCAGCAAGTACCATATTAGCTATATATGTACAGTCGTATCCCTTCGCATTCTTGAGCGATATATTGTTATTGAAAAGAAGAGTTTCGACTTGCTCCTTAGTCATTGGCGTTATATATTTCTTTACGCCATTGACGACCTTGTACATTCTGCTAGTAGCCCAATCGCACATTTTCTTCGAGAAGTGCCATCCATATATATTTAGATATTCCTCCATGCCAGAAGGAAATTTCTGATAACTATCTAATCTCATAATAAAAAGGGGCGAGTTTCCCCGCCCCGATATTGATTAATAACGCTTCTCGTCATCATGGCGCTCGCCATAATAACGCTTAGCCTCTTTCATTGCGGCACGATAGCCGTCTTCATAACCACAATCGTAACCTTCGTCAAAGGAATCATCCCGGCGTGACATGCCTCCCCTACGGCCATAACGATAATCTGGTTTCATCTTAGATTCTCTCAATTCCCACATCATTTCTATCTCCTTTTATTTTTAATTGCTCTATGAACAATCTGTTAGCGTCCTTTAGCTCAGTAAGGACCTTCGATATATCTGACATCTGAGTCCTTAATTCGTCAATCTCTTTTCTCTGTGCTTGCTTCTCGGCTAATTCCGGATTTAGCTCAGATAAGATGTTATCACAAGTGGAAACGAAATTCTTGTGATAATCGACACTATCTATCACGTCAATACTCTTCTGCTTTAAATTTAATATCTCCGCATTCATAGCTTCGCGGCTGTCAGAAATTATTATATTCTCGCCGTCTGCATATAAATCAGCGATGTCAAGAGTTGCTGGTATATTATTGTAATTATAATTCTGAGTGCCTATTTTTACTGTCAAATCAACGACCGCTTCTTTTGTTTGATTAAAAGTCGTTGGCACCGGATACTTTGGCCTCATTACCGGCGGATTAACAACATACCCAATATCTAATCGCGGACGTTCCTCTTTGTGGAAAACGAATATCTGGCTATTGGGCCTAACAGATTGAAACATAATTTATCCTATTAATTGTAAAATATTGGCGTATCGGTCGTAATAAACAAGATAAACGCCAGGCGTAGCAATATCAGCAACAGTGAGATTGTCACCACCAGCAACAGTCACGTTGCTTGTATTGCCAGCCATAACAAACCGTACAGGCAGAGTGTCCGTAGTACCAGTTGGGATCTCTTCTGAAAGATATACTAACAGAAGCCCACGAAATGGGTTACGATCCCAATCTGGATTGAAACCGAAGTCTACACTTGTATCGCTTACGGTTATACGGCGGGATTGCACTGTCGGTATGCCATTAAGATTCACATATTGTAACGGAAACCTTGCCATACCTTATTTGTTATATTAGCCCCAATAGGAACCGCCCCATGCATTGCCATAGCCGAAGCCATTGAATCCATAGGAGGCATAAGGAGTAGTATTAACCGCTGTGAGGTTAGGCCACTGGACTGGCACTGTATTCGGCTGTTTATTCTCAATCTCAACAAGCTTGTTGGCTATAGGAGAAAGCATTGCGCTAAACTGAGCGGTCTGACGAGCCTCACCAAGAGCAGTCTTTAATGTGCCGTTCTCAGCAAGCAGCGTGTCAATCTTGCCTTGCAGCTCACGCTCCTTGATAGCACAGAAGCCGTCATTCATCGCGACAGTCTGGGCGTTAATCGCATTTAAAACGGAATTGAAGTTGCGGTCAGCCTGAGAACCAAGTTGATTCGTCTGCTCAATTGTTGCGATACGTGATTCGTAGCCTTGCTGAGTAGTCAAAAGACGATTCTCGCAGCAACATTGACTGAGCTGAGAAGCAAGGGCAGCATTACCAGACTGAATGGAGTTGATAATCTGTAAGCCGCTCATACCGGTTTGAGCAGAAAGAGCAGCAATCGCAGAATTGACGGTATTGATACCAGTCTTTAATGACTCGACATCAACATTGAGATTCGTGGAAAGCGCACGCACATCAGCATCGGTACCATTTATGGCCTGCAGTATCAGATCGCGAGTAGATGTATCGGAGATCTGGTTGGCAAGAAATCCAGCGCTACCGCCACCGTTATTACCGAAGCCGAAGCCACCGCCGTTATTCCAGCCAAAAATAGAAGCAACAATAGCTAAAGCAATAAGCTCACCAATGCTATTAGCACCAAAGCCCAAACCGCCATTGTTATTACCGGCAAGCATGCCCATCAAGGCGCCGGTATCAAAACCACCGCGATTGCCATAAGGCGCATCGCTGTTAAACACATAAGTTTTACTTGTCTCTTCCATATTAATTTCCATTTATTTTGTAACGTTACGGATGCAAAGATAAGTAAAATTTTTCATGAAAGACAACGATGCTAAGAAAATAAAAAACCCCGCCCAGGCACACGCCTGAACGGGGAAACAATAGTAATGAGTTATATTTTAAGGTCGCGTTTATACCACCGGAGCTCCTTGAATCCGGGAACTTTCTGACCTTTTGGGAGCCTTCCTTCTCTTACCAAATTATCGAACTTAGCTCTACTTATATTAAGATATGTATATGCTTGGTACTTGCTTAGCGGCTCGTCTTTTCGTGCGATCTTTTTCACCACGTCTATAAAATCAAGTAGTTCTTCATCGCTCGCATTTGTGTTGCCGCACTCAATATCATTTACTATTTGTGTCAGGAGCGCCTTCAACGTATTTATTAGCGTTTGCCTCATTTTCGTTAATGATATTAAGTTTCTCTTGAAGCCCGTATCCAGCAACCATCATAGATAGCGTCATAATTTGTTTTTGCAAGTCGTTCACTTTATGCTCGAGTTCGTCGTTACGTTTAAGCGCGCTATTTAAGCGGCTAAGTGCATCATCGAGTCTTTGCCTTGTATCGTCACTAAGTTGTTTGTAGAAGTCCAAAGACTCTTTCATGTTCGCAATGACATTTCCGTCAACTTCGGCAGCATTCTTCTTTCTCGCTAAAAGCCAAGTTATGATCGGACCGATAATCGTCGTAATAGAAGTAATAATAGAATAGGTTAAGCCACCGTCATACTCCATTTTAATCAACGACTTCAATAAATCGCGATTGATTAGCCCTAATATAAGGATTCTTCTCAATCACCTCCACATCAATTACGGTGTGTTTCTTTT
>Ga0247609_10001680_pt1 | contig 25448 bp, 34 predicted proteins | sample 172DNAGHGlowgp2_FD_193487 | JGI IMG/M metagenome (GOLD analysis project Ga0247609, IMG submission 193487) | Sheep rumen microbial communities from Palmerston North, Manawatu-Wanganui, New Zealand - 1728 DNA GHGlow gp2 | ecosystem: Host-associated > Mammals > Digestive system > Stomach > Rumen ...
TATAGATATCTAGTCGCATATTATCCTCGCTATTGTGAGAATTCCCACATTTAAGCAAATTTTGGTCTTGGCTAACTCTTGACTAACTCTTGACTAACTATGGACTTTTAGGGTTCGTTTTCTGTCCAATAAAACGGACAGATTAAGCTACATTGCCATATTTATTAAAAACTGCGGAGTGTAAAGCTTCCCCGTCGTGCTTGTCTGGCCTTCCGGATCTCTGAGCGTGTCAGACTGAAATACAATAGCCGGAATCCCATAAAAAGAGCATTGCAGATAGCACATATAAACCGCTCTTATATCGATATCCTGACAGGTCGCCCTCATTTTGACCTGGTAATTAATTCCCTTGTTCTTCAGAGCCTCAGCAAAAGCTATAATATTGCCACCTCCGCCGCATGATGGCTCGTTGCAATTGTATAATTCTTCGTTCGGTGCCTTCTTAAGCGCCATCTGTGCCATCAATCTGCAGATGTTATACGGAGTAAAAAATTGACCTGTCCGGCTGCTGCCTAGCTCCAGATGCATATAGATATATCCGAGAATATCTTCCATTCCTTCTTCCATCGCATCTACCAAAAGCCCGTTAAGCTCAAAGAATTTTTCTATCTTGTCTTTGTGCTTTTGGGCAAGCTGATTATATGCATCTTCGCGATCTTGATCGAATACCACCTGATTAGCTACAGCTATAGCGAACATTGAGACCCAATCATCGAAGATCTGATAAACGGAATACTCCCCGGACATCTTCTGGATCATCTCTATGATTTTTTTCTTTTTATCTGACATACTTCCCGTGCTCATTTTCTAAGTCCTCATCATTGATATCTAAATATACTTGTGTTACTGCTATGTTTGCATGGCCTAAAAGCTTTGAAACTGTCATAAATGGCATACCGGCGCGAAGCGCGAAGGTCGCGCCTGTTCTTCGGAATCTATGCGGATGCGTGTCGTTAACTCCGGCTCTTTTTCCCAGATTCCTTAAAATGCTTTCTATCGTGCTTTTGTCTGTTGGAAGCTCAGGATGAACATTCTCAGGATCCTTATACCATTGTTTTAGATCTTTTCGCTTCCTTCCCTTGGTGAGCTCTTGGAGCTGCCCGGCTGTCTTTAATCTTGGCAAAAGATACGGATTCGAGTCGCTTCTACAATCCAGATATTTTTGTATGGCTATTTTTGACTTGGCATTCAAATAAACGAATCTATCCTTTTCACCTTTACCATGAACTAGGATCTTATCCGCCTCGATCTCGTCGATACGAATATTGCAAAGTTCTGATACTCGACACCAAGTAGATAGCAGCACTTCGACTATCATCGTCTCGCGCTCGGTCTGACAATTATCCCGGAGCATTTCAACCTCAATATCCGAAAATGCTCTCTTCTTGGGCTTCGCGAACTTCATTACTTCAACTTTGGCCATAGGATTCTTTTTTATGTGCTCATTAGCATAGAGCCAGCCGTAAAAAGTTGATAGCGCTCTTCGTTCGTTGTCAACGCTTGTCTTTTTGATCTTGTCCACGCGGAGCTTTTTGGCAAGATATAGCTTTATGTCGTCAGCTGTGACTTCATCAACGTTCTTACCGATAGCCGCCAATATTCTTACAAGATAAGACTTGTAGCAGTGAAGCGTTCTTTCTGTCCTTCCCCCGGCTGCTTTTGATGCCAGGAACATGGCTATATATTTCTTGTTCTTGTCTTCGTCTCTGATCGCGACTTCTGTATGTCTCTTCTCGATCTCGTATTCTGACAAGATAATAGTGATCTGTGCTTTGATATCCTCGTAAGGTATTTTTGCCCTGTATGGAAAAAGGCAATTGACTAACTTCGTTTCTAGTTCTTGCCGCATTCCTAGCTCCCCCTATGATGTCAATTAGCTCTTAGCTCTCGCTCAAGAGCCTCGAAGTCGTATTCATTTTGCTGGAAGCTGGTCTTGGCTGCTGCCTTCTCAGCTTTCTCGTCACTCCATCGCTTTTGATTCTTATTCCAGGCATATACAGCATTTTTCCAATTTTTCATCGGGATCTTGCCGCAGTGCCATTCATTGTCTTCGTAATAGTTGTAAAATTCCTGAGCATCTACCGGATAGCCTTTGTCGCGGATATAGGAGTCGATCTCTTCGACTGTTGGCTTCTGGAAGGGAGCTCGCTGTTTCTTCTTTGGTTCTTCTTCGAGTGATGATTGTTCTTCTTTGAGAGATAAAGTCGGCTCGTCCGACTTAATATCTTTTATATATATATCTTTCTCTTTCTCTATATCTATCTCTCCGTTACAGTTTTGTTTCATCTCGGTTACATCGGTGTTACATTGTAACGCTTCGCGTTTCATCTCGGTTACATCGGTGTTACATTGTAACGCTTTATGTCTCTCTCGAAAGTCCCTGACACGCTTGGCACTAGCGGATTCGGAGCCTAAATTCTCGGCTACGATCAAAAATGAAAACTGATTATTTCCTATATCGATCAGGAGCCCAGCACGCATCAAAAATGATATTGTTACTTGTACATTATCAGGATCTTCGTCAATTATTAGTGCCATTTCTTCAGCGAGTGTATTTTCGATTCCTCTGAATGTTATGATGCCCTCATCTTGAAGCGATTTCAGGATCATTTTTAAATAGATACAAGTATAAGTATCTCCTCCGGCTATTTTTCTAAGTTTTTTAACCCATACATCATCGAAAAAATTTTCTTGCAACTTAAGCCAATAGTATCTTTTAGTCATTTTTCCCTCCCCTGTTAGGATTATTCTTTGCAAAAATAGTGGTCTCCGATTTGTTCGGCTGGAGTGCCATAATCTCCATATTTCCCAGCTGTAAAATACAAATACTCGTTATATTTCCGTTCTGATAGCTCCGCAGCTACAGCTTCCTGATCTTCGTCGGATACATAAGTCCAGGCATCGAAAAAACGCTTGTCTGATATGCAAGTAAACTGACCATCTTGAAAGATAACTTCTTCGATAGAGTCTTCAAATGGCCATCCATAATCGACCCTGTTGAGGACTACCGCAGCCACCGCGCGCTTACCTTCAAAAGATTGATTCTCAGCTTCTGCAGCGACGAGCTGACATAATAGCTCAAAATCCTGATTGGAGATTAGACCAATATTCGTATTTAATTTGCTTGAAATTTTGGTAAGATTTGCTTCTTGTTGATATTCAACAAGTTTGATACAATTTTTATCGAAAAAGCTAGTTATAGAGCGTGATTGAAGCGTTTTTTCGATAACATTTAGCTTGAATATAGTATCCGATTCAATATGCTCTTCCCGGAACAAAAGATCGGAAGTCTGACAGGCTTTTGCAGTCGCTCCCACGGCTGCGATTGATACCGCAGACAATATCGCAGTACATTGGATTAATGTTTGGTGCATTAACTCCTCCCGTATTGAATTATTTCGCGCCTGGTTCTCCCAAATCAGGCGCGATTTTTATATGCTCCTTCCTCCGTGATATATGTCAAAGGAGTTGATGATTTATCAGCTTCGCCTTTTAAAACAGCCCGATCGCATGATCTGACATTTAAGCGACGAATCAGATAATCGATCTCGTAAATAGAGAAGAATTCCGGATGATCCCATTTTTTCTTGAAAGTTGGGAAACTTCCCAGCATCTTGTCGGATAAAAGATCCTTGAACCCGTTAACATTCCGGAGCTCCATATATTTTCTAACTACAGATCTAAATTCGTTCCCGTTCATTGCTTTGCTCCATCCGTTGAGTTTAGTTTCCTAAACTTCAATTTTATAAAAAAAGACGCAATCTGGTCCGTTGGGATATCTAATAGCTCCGAAGCTTTAAGTATATCGCTTTGAGACCATTCAATGCGGTTTGTCAGCTTTTGAGATATAGCGCCCTTTGTGCATCCCATAGCTGTAGCGAACTTGGTCATTGTTCCGAACTTCTCCGAGATTCTGGCTCTCAGATCGGAATAATCATATTCGTAATCCGTTTTCATTTTTCACTTCCTAACTTCAATATAGTTTAGATTATCTAAACTTATGATATATAAATCGCGCCTTGTTGTCAACTCTTTTTTGTTTAGAATTATTGAACATGAGAAGAAAATATTTTATAATTTTACGTGGGAGGCCAAAAAATATGAAAGTATCAACTACCGCCGAGAGGCTGAATCAGTTAATGCAGAAGTATGATCTTCGACAGGCTGACGTTCTTAAGCGCTGTGATTCTTTCTCTTATCTTTTTGATGTAAAAATTCAAAAGAGTGACTTATCTCAATATCTATCGGGAAAGATTGAGCCAAGTCAGAAAAAATTGACAATATTAGCTGCTGCCCTAAATGTAAATGAGCCGTGGCTAATGGGATTCGATGTCGATATGGAAACGACCACGATAACACTATCATCGCATGAGCGAAACGTGATCCTAGCATATCGATATCACACAGAGATGCAAGATGCTGTTGATAGACTGCTTGAAATTGAACCAGAAAAAAGGGATCAAATTCCCGGATAATTAATTTTGCGAGGTTCAGGAATGAAGGCCAAAAAGACTAAAAGTGGAAAGTACAAAGTAGTAGTTTCAGCTGGTAAGGACTCGACGGGCAAATACCGCCAGAAAGCTTTTACCGCTCCCACCAAAAAAGAGGCGGAGTTTCTGGCTGCTAAATATCAGATGCAGCGCAAAGAAGATCGGAAGAGCCCGACAATCGATTTTGTTATAAAATCGTATATCGGTTCCCGATCGGCAGTGTGCTCGCCTAAGACGATTCTTGAATATGAGCGAATGAATAGACTATATTTTGAAAGTCTCCGCACTAAGCAAGTAGGAGATCTTGCAAGCGAAGACATCCAGAGATTAATTAATGATCTGGCATTTAATCACTCTCCGAAAACTGTTAGAAATATTATCAGCCTTCTAATCGCGGCGCTAAAACAGCACAATCCTGAGAGAAGATATCAATATACTCTTCCGGCCGACGCAGCCATTGAGAGACATATTCCAGATGATGATGATCTTAAGAAGTTGATGGAACTGAGCCGACCCAATAAAGAGCTTCATCTAGCTATTATTTTAAGCGCTTTTGGTTCTTTGAGGCGGAGCGAGATCTGCGGATTATCTTATGAAGATATCTATCGAGATTTTAACGCGATCTATGTCCATAGCGCTGTAGTTTTAGATCATAAAAATAATTGGATTCACAAGAAATATACTAAGAATCGGCAATCGACCAGACAAGTCATTTACTCAAAGGAAGTTATTGACTTAATTGGTCAAGGAACAGGACGCATTTTTAAATGCACTCCGGACTACTTAACATCAAGCTTTTGTAATCTGAGAGATCGTCTCGGGCTTAAGTGTCGCTTCCATGATTTGAGGCATTACACCATTTCGACGATGCACGCGATCGGAATACCGGATCAATACATTCAACAACGTTCTGGCCATAAAACAGACAAGACCATGAAAGAAGTTTATCGGAATCCGCTTAAGTCTCAGAGCAATGTTTTTGTATCCAGGATTAATGACTACTTTTCAAAGAATTTTAAGGATGAACTCAAACCGGAAAACGAAAATCAAATAATATCTTAACAAGATAATGGACAGAATTTTGGACAGAAATTAATGAAAAAAGCTTTAATTCGATTAAAATTGTTTTAACTGAATTAAAGCTTTTTTAATTTTGGGAGCTAGAGCCGGAGTGACTTTGAGAGTCATTCCGCATTAAATCTGATTTTTTAGTTTGAAGCTGCTGACGGGAATCGAACCCGTATTAATTTCAGCCTTAACGCGCTTATTTACTGAATTTAAAAATTCGGTGGACAGAATTTTGGACAGAATTTTTTGCAAAAAAAGTAGACCGGAGGAAGGCCATTCGTCCGATCTGCTTTCGGTGCAAGAATCAACTTCGAACTCGGTAGGAGTTGACTACTTAAGTATATCACTTCTTATCAATTTTTTGATATATCCCTGAACGTTTTTTTCTGATTCTAATTTCGACAAAATGTCGGAATCAGTCGAAAGATTAAGTTTCAAGGATATTCTTTTGGTATTAGTCTTATCATATTTATATGATGCTGTTTTTTGCGCTTCTGTAGCCATTTAGCATTCTCCTTTCATGTGCTTCTCATCATATTCATCAACATATTTTCGAACAGCCTCAAAGATTATTTCTTTCAGCCATTCCATGTCAAGCTCTTTTTGCGTGTCTATATTGCATATAACTGATGATGTACGCGGCGACCATGCAAAATCTTCCGGAAGCTTCTCATTAACATCGTTAGATATCTTATCAAGGAGCATCACCATATCATCATATGAGATGTATGAGTTTGATGTGTAGGAGTTTATCCCTTCAAATATTGCATCTTTGTTTATGTCTGCTCCTGTGTAATAAGTTGTTGTTTTCATCTTTTTAATTCCTTTCTTTATTCTCCTTTTACTATAAGCTCGCCTTCTGCGTCTCCTGAATGATGCATATTCCACCACATAGCCACGTCCTCAAGGCTCTCGCAGTCCTCTTCAACTCCCCAATATCTTCTAGCTTTTTCAACTTCATCTTCCCAGAAGTGAACTTCTGAATCATAATTTTTTTGCAATCTTTTCATTTTATCCTCATTTCTCCGGGAGTTGCAGCCGCTCCCGGTCGGCTGTGTATTTAATCAAAATGGCATTCGTAACTGATTGAATATTTGGTTTCAAGAATACTATATGCTCGCGATGTAGCTGTATAGTAGTTGATTCCGTTCTCGCTCTTGTCGAGTGTTATGCCCCTTCCCTTGAGGACTTCGCGAGTCTTCAGGAAGTAGTGCTTTCCGTAAAAGCTGAGAGAAGCTTCTATCTGGCAGCTTGGCTTCTCCTGATTCATCTCAGGCGTATAGAGATATGTTCCGGCTCCAACAGCCTTGGGCTGCTCGATTATTGATCTTGTTTTGAAATTTATAATGATTGCTGACATTTGTTTGACCTCCATGTGATTTGTTTCCGTGTTGATAATATAAGTGTACACCTATATATTATATAAGTCAATACCTATATCGGAAAAATATTTATTTTTTTACATTAAAAAAAGACCGCTGCGAGATGCAGCGGCCTTAATGTAATTACAATTTTATTTATGTTAGATAATTCGTTGAGACCCAGCCTTCTACCTTCGCCCACTTGCCGGAGATTTCGGTAACATTGACCTTTGCCCCGTTCGGGATCTGGCCGATGATATTATCTCCAAGCTCAGGACTTAGGCGAACATTGAGCTTATTTGTGACTTTTACAGTTTTAACGCCATATTTAGATGGAGTATATCCATCTGCAGACTTTGGGAGATCTTTGGCCATAGCTGCAGCTAAACCTGTGAAGTCAACGTCAAGATCTACGTTTCCGGCAATCCCTGATACTTTGCCCTTGCTGGAGAATTGCCAGGCATCAGCATATTTCTCTGGACTCATGGACTCCGGCGGAATTTGGCCAAGATCATTTTTTAGATATCTGGCTATCCACCAATATTTATATTTATCTTTTAAATATTTTTTATCCAGGACGGAATTATACCAATATTTTGAGCAGTAGATTCCTATATCCGTGTATCCGTGGCTCTTTAGGATCTCATCTTCAATCTTGAGCATATTATGGATTGCATTATTCCCGGCAGCTCTCAAAGACTTATCTTCAAGGTCGTGCCAGATTCCGAGATGCAGTTTTCTCCCGTTCAGGACTTTAACAAGTGCCTCGGCCTCGGCTACCGGATCAGCAAGCGACTTTGATGCATGATATACGTATAGCCCGACATTGATATCATTATCAATGCAGCCCTGGTAATTTTTCTCAAAATATTCGTCAGGTCGATGATTCTGAGCTTCGTAGACACATTTCAAGATCGCAAAATTTACGGGCAGCTTTCCGGCTGAAGTGATCCCGTTTTTGGCCACCATGCTCCAGCCGATATTTTTTTGATAGTGCGATACATCGATCCCGTATCCGGCTACATTCATAATTATTCCTCTTCTTCCTTCTGAGAGTCAGGATCTTCTTTTGTCTGGCCATTAATGGCAGCTACATCGATCTGACCTTCTGCCAGGATATAAGATATAAGGGTCAAAAAAGAGCCGATGATAGCAACAATCTGAGCTATCTGATTCTCCGGCATATTGATGGCTACAAGAACAGATGTAATGAAGGCAAGCAGAGCGCTTGCAAATTTTCTTGAAGTTAGCTTCCTGATAAGATCTTCCTTGGTCATAGTAGGCTCCTTTCTTTTGCATTTTTTTCCAAAAAAATAGTGTTTTTTTTCAAAAAATAGCGATTTTGTTTCATAAAATGAGATTATTGTTTCTCATAAGGCAGCGCGTCGAGTTTCAGGAAATCGCGCTCAATTTCACCATTTCCTCCACGCTCCTTATATACGTTAAACATATATTGATAGCGCCTTCTCTCGTCGGATGTATAGAATCCGCGTTCGTTGGTTTTGTCGATGATATATCTGAGCTCGATCTTCAGGATCAGGAGTATAAGGGTATCGTCTTGCTCTTTTTTTTTTGTGCTGCAGCTTCCTGATCTTCTCGCTTCTGCCTATATGCTTCTGTTTTCTTGGTGAATTTATTAAATAAATATGTCAGATATAGTGAGATCAGAGCTCCAAGAGCTCCGACTACTAGAGTCAATGCGCTTGATTGAAGGATTCCCATATTTTGCCTCCCTAACAAATAAGAGCCGCATTTCTGCGGCCCTTGAAAATTAAATTACGCTTCTGTCCAGCCATATACTCCAGGTTCATAGACATTTGCATCAATGTCAGATGTCCAATGCTTGTCGTTGTGGCTGACTTTATCGCCATTTTGATAAGCATCATGCGCACCGGATGGCTGCTTCCATTCTGGCCATTCCTCAGATGGATCAGAGGTTGATACCCAAAGAGACACGGCTATATCAGGAGTCCAATCTGCTTGTGATGTATGATTCTGTATGCATCTGTAATATGCTCCGTTATAAGTCACACGCTCGCCAGCAAAATAAGGATAGCCGTCTTTTTTCCAATCTGGATAAATTGACTCATCAATCTTTTTGTCAAGTTCAACAAGTTGATTTGCTGTTTCGTCAGTTTTAGCAGTAATCGGAACCTGATTCTTTTGAGTCTGCAAAAAATTCTTTGTTAACTCATCAAGTCTATCTTCTATTGCTTTAATTCTTGATTCTGTAATAGCCATTGCAACCCCCTTTATTCATACCAGAAAGCGTATAATTTACCATTTCTACCACTATTTGTGTGCGTTTCGATATATTGTCCATTAGAAAACGCAACGCTCCAAAGAGCAAGATTTGTATTGCTTACAGCCGTTTGAGTTGCCGCTTGTATCGTTGCATTTTTATTTGTTCTTGCAGCTATATATGAATATACGCTACCAACTTGTGTAGAACCTTGGTAAATCATTTTTGCTGACGAGCCGTTAACAGTTCCTTTTGATCCTATGCCAACAATATCATTTGAACCCGATGCCATCTGCAAATAGTTTGTTTCATACGTTGGACTTTTCGATGTAAGATTAAGAGTCCAGCCATTAGCTGTAGTCATTTCTTCTGCACTTGATCCGATATAACCATACCAATACAGCACATTATCTGGCATTAAATAAACGCTTGTTGTTGATGATGATAATGCAATTGTTTTGGAGTATACATTTGATAGATTATTTGGGTCTTTAGCAACAGAGCTTGTAAAAGTAATGCTTGATCCTGTATCTGCAATAGTAATTTGAGCATTTGCGTGTCCTGTGCTATCTGTAACTATTGTATGCGTTTGACCATCTACTACGCCAATATATGAAATAGTGTCATTTGCCGCTGAACAAAAATCAACATTAATGTTTACATTGCTTTTTAATTCAGCATCAAAATTCTGAATCAAAACGCTTTCTGAATAAGTTACTCCGCTTATTTCTGCGCTGACTGTCCATGTACCTGTAGGAATGCTCTTAAATGTAACTATATAAGGGCTTGAGCTTGGACAAGTTTCTGTATAAGTTGTCGTTCCGTCAGTACAAGTAATCGTCGCGCCAGCAAACGCACTATCACAAGTTACAACAAGATCGGCCCCATCCCCTCCAGAAGATGTAAACCCAACGACTCCAAGCCCATTATGGTATCCTTCTGGGATTGTATAAGTCGGATCCTGGTCGGTCAGAGTAATGCTTACGGCTCCATTATTGGCCATTGTTCCGGTCTTTCCGGTTCCGTCAGCATTTGAGAAAGTCTTTCCGGCTAATACGTTGGCCGGAACTGCGTCGCCTGTTGGCTTAAGCGCTAATACGCTTCGATATGCATTTCCCATTTTTTACACCTCGCTAATTCTGCAGTAAATAGTTCTTGAGCTGCTTACTGCGTCATATGTAAGTGTGGCCGTACCGCTTACAGATGTATCGATTGCTGTATAATTTGATCCATCCGAAGCCCAGAAGTCTATCAGATAATTTCCGGAAGTCGGCACGCTGAAAGATACGCTTGTTGCATCCGCGGCAAGAGTCTGACTTGTAACAGTTCCGATCCTAGCGTTAGCATTTCCTATCTGAGTTGTAAGATCGTCTGAGGCTGAGATATTGGTTCCAATTACAAGAGCATCTTCTGCGCTGATTGCAGCCGTAACATTATACAAGATATCATTAAGAACGAGTTGCTGCCCGACCGCATAAGCTTTTGATGCGGAAGAAGCATTTGCTTCGACAGACGCTATACTTGACTCGACCGCCTGTTTTGCGGCTGTATCTTTATCTATAAGATAATCTTTTAGCTCTGAGACGAGTTGAACTATTGTCTTCATCCTTTACCCCCTTATACAAGAAGCGCCTGAATCTGCGTCCATTGTTCCTCTGTTATGAGATTGCTGGCAACGTCAAGGTTAACAGCCTTATTTGATACTGTCTGAGCCACTCCATTAACGCTTATCGAGTTAATTTTATTGACTTCGGCGCTTGATTCTATTCCGTCGAGCTTATCCTTCAGCGTATTAGTGAAGTCATTGGCCGAGAGCCCTTTGCCGGATTCCTTATCGACCTTGTTAGACAGCAATTGATTAAGATCTGTCGTATTAGTGTAATTTTCAAGCGCTGTGTTAAGAGCTGTTTGATTAATAAAATTAGAATCATTTGTCAGTTCGCTTGTTTTTGTTGGGATATTGATCCCAAGATCTGCAAGAGATTTGTTCCCGGTCAGCTCGACATTGTTGATCTTGGGCTTATTATTTAGCGCTTCATAATTTGTTGTGCCTCCGGAGCCGCCGCCTTTAAGGTTAGGAGTTACAAACGTTCCATTTACGTCGGTAATATCGAGTTTATATATATCGTCTGTATTTCCAGGATCTTCTACGATTGTCGGGGAGAATCCATCGTCTCCAGGATTACCCTTGGCGCCGTTGGTGACTGTGAAAGTCGCACTCGATCCACTTGTCATCGTGATTGTGTATGTATCGACAAGCCCTTCGGCTCCGGTCTTTTCGATTCTGGCTATGCCGTCGCCTGTGTCGCCTTTGGCTCCGTTGGTGACTTCAAACGTATATGTGTTTGAATTTGTAAGCGTGATCGTATATGTGTCTACGAGTCCGGCCGTGGAAGTCTTTTCAATGTTTGCGATTCCTACACCATCGGCTCCGTTTGGCACTGTCAGCTCGCTTCTGTGGCTCACATTATTGGTATCAATCCATAAAAAAGTGATCTTCTGACCGCCTGTGACTTCTGCAATGCTCTCAATCTGGCAATTTGCGCCTTTGAGCGCCCCCATGCCTACAAGTGACTTAGATATATAGCTTTTGAGCATTCCAATGATTTCAGTATCTTTCATTTTATGCTCCTTTCCTTATGGCTGTGCGAGCCATGAATCAGTAGCTCCATTGTAAAAATATACATCCTGTGTATCCATCTCGAAGAACGAAAACCCGTTCATGAGATCATATCCGTCATATGTGCCTGTTGGCTTTGTGTCTGCAGCAAGGCCCTTGAATGCAAGCTCCGCTTCGTTACCGATCTGCTTATTGACATCATAAGTAATCATTTTCTTCTCCCTTCTTACGTAGATAAAATAGTCTGGATTTCAGACCATTGAGCATCAGTTATCATTCCAATGAAATTATCCGCATAATATTTTGCATTTTTTTGGTATGTAGGATCAGAAGACCCGACAGGGACTCCGCCTCTTGTACCATGCGCCCAAGCTTCTGCATCTTCCGCGTCATCTTCGGCTGCTTCCGCGCTTGCCTTAGCTTCGGCCGCCGCCTGAATTGCTTCCTGAAGAAGTGGGAGTTCCGTTTCTGATATCGGGATATCCTTCGAGAGCGCGGCCTGTTCTACATCAATGATAAAATTACACGTTCCAAGGATGTTAAGGCTTGTGTCGGTAATTACGAGCTCTGTGGTCACTTCTCCGGCGAGAACTGTCATTTGATCATAGAGATCTGACACGACAAGACTGCCCTGGTATGAACATGGATATTGGAATCCGGTCATATCCTTTTTAGTTCCTTGAATCGTTACAGTGCATCCTTCCGGAACCTCAAAAGGAAGTGATCCGGAAAAAAGATTAAACTGCAAAGCTCTTGAGCCCTTGTCATATTGACTAACATTGAACCGCGGCAAGACTCCGCCCGGAACCAGATTAAGGTTAATTGATTGAGTTATCATTTTTTGCTCCTTTTAAGCTCATTCTCAAGCTTCTGGATTCTTTTCTCGTGATCCTGGATTACTGCTATCATATCCGCTATAAATTCATCATAGCGAAGACCTATCCGGTCAAGATCCTTATTCTCACAATATATGCCCCAATCTTCAGGCATCGCCTTCTTGACATCCTGAGCGATGAACCCATGATGATAACGATCAGATGTTGAAATGTCTTTCGTAAATTTGTATTTGACAGGTTTCAAGGCCATAATAAAAGATCTTGCCTTTTTTACTGCAAGATCTACTATGTTACGCTTTTTTCGCCTATCTGAGATGAATTCCGTTCCGCCACCTGCATTAAAAACGCTGGCATAAAATGAAACAGTGCCACGGAACGAGCTTCCAAGCTGTTGATTGCCTGTAACATAAATATCATCAACAGTTATAGATTTGAATCTTGCTGCCTGTTCACAAATCAGCGTGTATCCGGTCTCTCCTTGGAATTCTCCGTTTGCTTTACAGTAAACAAGCGGAGTGCTCACAAGATTTTGCTCGATATATGTATAATCCGCCATCGAGCTCGGATCTTCGACATCTCCGAAGAAGATTCCGGCATATTGCCCTAAAATCGCCTGAGACGAAATTGTAAAGACATTAACTCCGTTCTGGAAGAACGAAATATCTCCGGAATCAATAAAGCAATAATCTGTGTTATCGTCAGAATTATAGCTTGTAAAATCTCCACGAAGAGACAAGTCACCCGTTAGATTGATCTTGTTGGCCGATATGCTTACTGATTCAGCGCTCTGATTGATTGCAGATATAACGTTACCGCTGCGAACCATTGTATTAAGTCCGGTCGCTGTGGTCGTAACAACAGCCTTGTTATAATTTCCTGTTGTTCCGGTAATCGAAAGATTTGCAATATAGGTAACTGTCCCCGGAAGGAATCTGAATCCGAATCTTGGCACATATGTTTCAATATCGCACGTATCGGAGAAGGTATATTCCCATCTGCCATGGTATACTTCACCGGAGTTATATGTTCCGCCATCGATATTGAAGTATGTCGTCCAATATGAGCTTCTATCCTTGTTGTAATACCAAATATAAAAAAATTGCTGAGTTGGTATTGTTATAGTGTCCCAGATGAACCAATCAAATTCAATAACAATTGTAGGCTTTCCGGCAAAATCAGTTTTAAACTGACATTGATAATTCGGATTGTATACAGATATATCCGATCCATCCATCCTTAGACAATGATCGAAATCTTGTTGCCCAACGGATGCGCTTACAAGTTGTATATCTTTTGCATTAATTTCCCATCTTGCTCTATTCTCAAGAATATCGTATGGAATATAATTATGTATTGCCTGAAGATCTTCTTGAGCTTCTACCGATAGCGCGGATGTGTTGACAGTTCCAGCCTGGATCAAGTCGCCGTTTAATGTTCCGGCTGTGATATAATCCGCTACAATCTTACCATCCGATGTTATAGCCGTTCCATATGGCCCAGCATAGCCATTTGATGAGAATCCAAGTCCGTTCTTGTTCCAGCGCCAGATATTAACAGCCGTATCAATATTCGGGGAATCCATTATAAGAATTTCTTCCGGATAGCCATTCGCGTTGGGCTTAAGATAAACATATCCGCCCAGGCCGCCCGTTATCATATCTGTTGCATGAACGATAGCCTTCTGGAGGAAAGAAGTCGCGGATTGAATCTTCGAATTCGTTGTCGAATCTATATTGACTATAGTAGTCGCAAGCGTTGACTTGGCATCTCCTACTTCGATCTTCGTATATCTCTCGCGAAGTACGTCGTATTCTGTTGATATAACCTTCGCTTTTGCCTCAATTCCAAGCTTTTCGAATATGATTGTGACTGTATCGCACAGATTGACGCGTTCGAGCGGCGCTATATCCTTATATTCTTGAGTCTGCCATAAAGCTATGAACGACACGTCAATGCTGACCTTCGGAATTCCTATATCATTATCTTCGATATATTTTTGAGCTCTCTGGCGGAGCTGTTCCACAGTCGGCACTTCGTCCGTCCATTCCGAAGATAGATCGAGAATCACTGTCCTCGGATACGGATATAGATCAACATATTCGGATTCGACAACCTTTTCCGGAAGAGTCACAAGAGTATCTTCGTTTGCAAAAAATGGAACTACTCCGGTCACTACGTTCTGGATGTTTTCTTCCTGTTTTAAGTCGATCAGATTCTTGCCGTATCTGATTGTTACGCCCTTATCGGATCCTCTGTTGGCCCATAGATGAACATTGTAATTATCAAATTCATACTCGCCGCCGTATACATCAAGAATTGATCCGGATATTCCGCCGAGTCTGCTTCTTATCGATGCTGGCTGCTCCTGTGTATATGTGGCGATCGTCTGTTTATCTGTGTAGAAGAAAAACGGGCAAGGCTCCGCTGCGTTAGTCTTAAGGCCCTGAAGAGCTGCCGATGCTGATTCGGCTGTAAATGGCATTGTCGGAATCATCGAGAGCTGATAAGATATGTGCTCCGCTTCGATTGTGACTATTCCATTTATTGGCTTTTTGGTCTTATAAATTCTGAAAGCCTGATTATTTGCTCCGTCAGAAGGCTTGACCCAAATAATGCAGCTTTTTTGTATATCCTTAAAATGTATACCATCTAAAGGATATTGCATCGTCAAGATATATTCGCCGTTTCTTTTTTCTGTGACTTTGCAAGATGTACAATCTGCAAGCGCTCCAAGTCCGTTATTGTTGAATGAAGTTGCATCTGCAGAAAAAAGAATCGGGATCATAGCGTCCACCACCTCGGTTTTATATCAATTCTTGTTATGCCGGAACCGATAGAGATTCCGTTTTCCCCTGGCTCAAATTTCGGAAAAGCGCCAGAATTAAGCATTATATGACTGTTGTAATTAAATGATCCATAATATGCGTCCTGGATATCACAATCTATATCAACATAATCATTAACGTCAGATATAGTAATTGTATTATTACCGATTCCAAGAGTTCCGTTCCCGTATACCCTTATAAGCGGAGCAGCTTCGTAATTTGTAGGATTTACGATTGTCGCGTCCTCTTCAAAAGATATTGTTTCTTCGCCCAGACGAAGGAAGCGCTGCGGCATACATTCGAAGTCAAGATCGAATTCTCCTGACCTGTTAAGCGTGCCAACTTTAGGATCAAGATTTGAAGCTACAAATCCCATCCTGAATTCTTCCGGATGATATGTATCTTCGAGCCTCTTATAACCGACATTCGACATCAGGAAAGCCCTGAAATCATCAAAATCTTTTGCAAAATTCCTATAAATGAAGCATGGATACGAGATCGTTATATTGTTGTAGCGCCCGTTATCCATTGTTAGATCTCCGGATCTTCCTGGGACGCTCACAGTCTCGATATCTCTTTTGGGAGCTGTGAACGTTCCTGATCCGGAGATGTATACTCCGAAGTCGGCTATATTCTTATGATTGAAAATCAAATAATTACGCATAAGCGTGCTCCTTAGCCTCTACTTCGTCATTGATTCGTTCCTGGACTGCATCAGCGATCTCTTCGACATTCATTCCTGGAGCTGCATTTACTACTATTGAATTACCGCCATAATTCAACGTGGTATTGTTTACGTTTGAATTAAGCGGAGCAGCAATATCCGCAGCAACCGAGCTCATAGCTTGCTGGATCTTAGATCTTCCAGCTTCAATACCGGCTGCCATTTGATCCATAAAGTCAGGCATCCAAGAATTCGCATCTGAAAGAGGGCCAACATCAGGTTCACTGAAGTGCAGATAACTTGAAATTGCATCAGCTACGCTCTTGACTGCGCTTCCGACCTGACTAACCTTATTTTTAATGCCGTTGGCCAAATTCGAGATCATCTCGGAGCCCCAGTTGAAGAAATTGGACGGAAGATTTTTAACATAATTAACTCCGCTGCTAAGTCCGTTCTTAATGCTGGTTCCGATCGTTGTAGCCTTGCTTGATATTATGCCGTTCAAGTTGCTGAGCGCTGTCTGCGCGTTCGAGCTTATATTTGACCATGTTGAGCTCATATTTGACTTGATCGTGCTCCACTTGGTGCTAAAAGTCGTTGCAACGTGAGAGAGCCCTGTCGAAGCGCTTGATTTAAGCGTATTAAATCCGCTTGTGAAGCTGCTCTTCATACTTGACCATGTTGATGACATGGAAGATATCATTCCGGATCCCCAAGAAGCTGCACCCGTCTTGATATTGTTCCAAGTATCCGAAGCGCCTGTCTTTAAGTTGTTCCAGGCATTCGAAGCATCCGCCTTTATCTGGCTAGCACTGCTTGAAACGCTCGCCTTGATACTTGACCAAGCTTCCGAAGCTCCAGCCTTGAGCCCGTCCCATGTCTCGGATACAGTGGTTTTAATTTCGCCCCATTTTTCTCCAATCCAATCTCCAAGCTCTCCGGCTTTCTCTTTGATCTCATCCCAATTCTTATAAATCAGAACTCCGGCTGCAACTATTGCAGCTCCGGCCGCTATCCAAGGAGCTGCAGCAACTATCAGCGGAGCGAATCCGGCTGCAAATGAAGCAAGCGCCGGAACCATCGTCCCGGTTATGAAAGTCCCGGCTGTAGTCAATGCTGGGATAAGTGTTCCTCCCATGAAAGTGGCGATTGTGCCTCCAGCTGAGATCAAATTACCGATCCCGACTATAAGCTTACCGCCGCCGAGCAAGATCGGGCCGATAGCTGCAGCAAGAGCAGCCATTTTTATTATCTGCTCCTGTTCGGACTGATCCAGGCTCATAAACTTATCGGCAAGGCCCTGGATGATCGTCAAGCCTTGCGAGATATACGGAAGTAAGATCTCTCCAAAAGATACGGCCAGATTTCCGACCTGTTCTTTTGTCTGCTTCAATTTAGCGTCCATTGTCTGATAGCGCTTTTCGGCTTCGGCAACGAGAGCAGTGTTCTCTTCGTATGCCTGGGAAGATGTATCAACAGCTTGGCCGAGCATATCAGAAGCAAGAGCCAAGGATTGAAGCATATTTTTTTGCCTTACGCCTTCCATCCCCAACTTTCCAAGAGTCGCGGAAACGTTGCCGCCCTCATCCTTAACATTGGCAAGGCCTTCGATGAACATCTGTAAAGCTGCGACCGGATTAGAATTCCACTGATCTGCAAACTCCTGGGCTGATACTCCGGAGATGCTTGCAATAAACTCAAGATCTTCCGTCACTCCGTCTTTATACATATCAACAGCCGAATTGATAGAAGAAAGCGTCTGAGTCATTGCTGTGCCACCAGCTTCGGCCTGAATACCTACCGAGCTCATAGCGGCAGCCAGCGCAAGAATATCCGTCTCAGATAGTCCTACAATCGTTCCGGCGGATGCCAGCCTTGTGGCCATTTCTGTGATTTCCGATTCTGTTGTCGCGAAATTATTGCCAAGAGCAACGATCGTCGATCCGAGTCGATCAACATTGGCGTTGCCTGTTCCTGTTATATTCGTAAATCTTGCCAGAGCTGTGGCTGCTTCATCTGCAGATAAGTTAGTCGTATCTCCGAGCATGACCATTGTCCGGGTAAAATTCTCGATATCATCTGCAGATACTCCAAGCTGTCCGGCTGCCTCAGCAACTCCGGCTATATCTTCTTTCGAAGATGCTGTCTCTGTGGCCATCTGCATAATGGCCGCGCTGAGATCATCGTAAGAAGTCGTAGCCGTTTCGTCTACAGTCTTCATGACTCCTGTGAAAGCTGATTCCCAATCTATAGCAGATTTGGCAGATAGCGTAAAAGCACCAACTATCGGAGTTGTGACGTTCTTAGTCATCGTAGAGCCAAAAGATTCAATCTTGCTTCCAACGTTAGAAATCCCGTCTCCAACGGACTTCATTTTGGATCCTACAAGCTCCAAGGATGACGGCAGCTCGTCAAGCTCGCGATTAAAATTATTGAGATCCGTCTGAGCATTAGCAAGCGCCTGTGTCCATTTGTCTGTCTGAGTCGAATTTTCTCCAAATTTAGCTTTGGACTCTTCGAGCATTTTCGAGCAAGCAGCAACGCGCTCTTCTTGGAGCTTAATCTGCTCATTAAGAATTTCACGTTGCCTATTATTCTGCTCGATAGACTTCCCTTCGGAATCAAAAGAGCTTTTGAGAGCCTTCATTTCCGCGTTAAGCGTCTTGGTTGACGTGATTATGTCATTTATTTGCTTTCTATATTCGGCTTCGCCATCTATGCCGATTTTTGGGCCTATGTTAACAGCCATATCATCACCTCAACTCAATTGCTTCCTCAAAAGACATCTTTTTCTTTGTTTTTTTCAATTTTGAGCCGCCGTTGAAAACTCCAAGGCATGAGATAAGGTCGAGAAATAACCCAAAACGTGTGTTTAGGATCTCTTCTCGGCTCATTCCGATCTTGTATCCATAAAAAAGCAACCACGGCTCATTTAATTCGATTTTGGCGGATTTTTTTTTGATCCTTTGGATCCCTTTTCCGGAGTTGTCTCGATCTCTGTCTTGTTCCCGGATGACATAGCCAGCATTAGCTCATTCTCCAGCTCCTGTTCCAGGTCAAAAGTCAGATTGTCGATTATCTCTCTTGTCAGTACGTCCGCTTCTTCGAATTTAGTGCCATCTTCAAAGGCTTTAGCTTTGAGATAAGCTCTATTCATAGCGACGGCCATTCTACTTATCAGCTCCATCGACTTGATCTGATCTCCTGTATTGAAGACTTTGCTGATTGAAGACATTGAATGACCATCGAGATTTTGCGCAATTTCAATTGATGCTCTAACTGTGTAAAGAAATTTGTACTCTTTTCCGTGGATAATCATTGTTTTCTCCCCTTTTTTTCAAAATAATGGGAGCCGCCCGAAGACGGCCCCCAGCTTCATCATTCTGTGGACTTTGTGATAATAATTGAATATACTGAGCTTTCTGCGCCTTCTTTGGCCGCTGTGATAGCCAGAAGGTTAGCGCCTGTAACCCATGTAAGAGCAGATGAAAGATCTGCTGCAGTTCCGTTCAAAGTTGCAGTGATAACAACTTCTGTATCGTCGCTTGTTGCAGTTACAACGGAAGACTCGTCTGTTGTTGCTCCTGTGTAGTTAAGAGTTTCTGGAGCAAATACAGGATCGAGAGTGATTCCGGCAATTGAAAGAGCTGTCAGAGTTGCGATCTGAGTCGGCTCTGTGCCGCCAAGTCTTTCAACAAGAGCGATTTCAGCTTCGGATTCTGTTGCAAAATCAGCTCCGCGATATCTCCAGGCTTCGTCAGTGGTATCATCGCGCATCATAGCCGCTGAAAGAGTTGTCGTCTGCCAATCGATCTCATCTTCCTGTGTGTCTCTTTCCTCTTCAGGAACTGAGAATTTGCACTTTGCGATGACAATAGGCTGATACGTAGTCACTCCGGCGCTCATCCATCGAACAATAAATCCGATTCCGACATAAGGTACTTCAGACTTGTTGCCGTCAGCTGTCCAGCCTGAAGGCACGTCTTCAATGCCCATAATATAGTTATAGGATGATGTGAAGAGGCCATCGACTTCGAGCTCAACAGTGCCGCCCGTGAAAAGCCCGGAAGCGGACTCTGCAGCCTGATTGTCTGCATAAAAATTGTTATCGTCTGAGCTCTCCGGCTGTACGTGGACTTTAACTCCGCGTGCAAGTCGTCTAGCGCCCTGATAGATAACGCTTGTGCCGCTTGCGATGTACTTCGCTACATAAGGCTTTGAAAAGCCTGTTGCAACGCGTCCGGCTGCGGCAAAAAACTGAAGATTTATCTTCATGGCTTCCTTCCTTTCTCATGAAAAAAGCGCCATACGGCGCTCAATCAATAATTTTATTTATTTCTTCGTCCAACTTCTTGGCCATTGCTTGCTCTGCGGCGCTCTTACTTGCCCGGGAAGCCTTAGTCATGAAGTCGTTTTTTGGCATGAATGACGTTCCGGAGATGATTGATCTTGCAACAAGGACGACGGGCTTTTTGTATCCGGTGGCTTCGTTCTCAATGTATCCGTTCGCGAAACCTATCTTTCTATTGATATATCCGTTATCGTTCTGAATCTCGGAGATACCATAAGCTTTTAGAAGTCCGGCTTTTTCAATTGATCTTATTCCCGATCTTCTATCAACTCGTCCCTTCGTATCATCTGTCGGAAGATCCTTAAGAGCTTTGACAGTCGCCTTATTAACTACAGATACCCCCTCATATATGACGGGCTCGATATAATCGTCTATGTTCTGGAGACGTTGGAGCTCCGCTATATATTCAGATAATCCGTTTCCGACTGTAAGCTTTGCCATTATCTCATCCTCCACTCCCAAGCATAGTGGATCAGCCCGGTATCGTCTTCATACTGAGAAGAATTAAGGCTCCATGATATGTTCTCCAGGCTGTTAAGCTTGTCCTGAATCGCATCAATCAGCGGATCAAATTCTTCTTTGGTAAAAAGATCAATAGTCCCATGAATCGCCTGTTCCAGCTTCAAATTGCCAGCATGAAAAGAATTATCTTCCGTATCCTCGGCCCAGATAATATATCTATCTACTCCGTTCGGCCTTGGCCTCCAATAATGATATACATGATCCGTCAGCGGCACGAGAGCTGCCGCCATGATCTGAAGCTTAGCCACTAATGACATCATGGTAATTCTCCAATCTGCTTAGAGTTAAATCTGTGACTTTAAGCCCGTCATCGTCATAAAGATGCTGCACCGCATCGATTCGATATTGCTTTGAACCATCAACGACCGGATTATCCAGAATCGTATAATCTCCAGCTTCGACATCTTCATTTCTCCAGATCCTGACAAGCTTATCGATCTGTTGATTAACTCCTTTGGCTGCGTACAGTCTGTTATAGCCCACTGTACGCTCGCCAAAGTAAGCATTTTCATACTTTTGAAGCTTCATGTCGGGCATTCGTCCGCTTTCGGCTGTGTTTATTAACTTGTAAAGCGTAAGAATACCCGAATCAAGTAGCATTAAGACTCCTCCCGAATCTTTTGGCTGAACAAGCGATTATTAAGAGCATAACGAAGCATTCTCGGCATCTGTGGAGCTCCTTCGTCGGCTCTCTTGCGATATAGATATGCTGCATACATGACTATCAGATTAACGTCCTGGATATCTTCGATCGAATAAGAATAGTCGCTTCCTTCAGGAGCAGCTTCCTTGTCGATCTTGATTCCCTCTTCGGTTATCTGCTTATAGCCGACTTCGATAAGCTGGCCAAGATATGTATCATGTACGTTTGTAGCGATCTCAAGATTAGCCTTGAGCATCGTCAAGATGTCAAGATTCGTCATCGTCTCACCCTCTTATCATGGATTAGCTGTATCCTCTGCGAAGTCCATATCTGCATCAGGAGTTGTGCCAGCGATGCCGATAGCAACGAACGCTTCGTCAATGACAGGAGTGCCATCATAACGAGCTGTGCCCTTGAATACAGTATTGTCTTCGATGAACTGAACGTGTTCGGACTGAGATATGGATGTTCCGGCTCTCTCTGCAAGGAGATAGAGATCGAAATAGCCGCCGATGATTACATTGTCAGGGATGAAATCAAGAACTTCGATCACACCTCCAACGATCGGCATACGGCCATCAACTCCGGCAACGATAGCTCCGGCTGCATTAACAGCAAGAGATTCAGCAACGATCTTTGAATAAGTTGTCTCGTTCATGACGAAAACCTTCTCGCCGCGGCTGTATTTGCCTTTTGCTGCGCCTGTAGCAAGGATTATCTGCTTGAAGAGCGCTGTTCCTGTTACGGATGCAGCTATGGACTTGATATTGGTCGTGTGAAGATCAACCCAAGGCCTTCTTGTAGCCGGATAATCTGCTGGAGCCGCTGTCTGCACAAGTCTTGTCATAATGCCAAGAGGCATCTTAGTAGCTGTGCCGTACAGAATAGCCTTATCAAGAGCATATCCGATAGCCTGGCCAAGAGCGGAGATGATCTCCTCAGCAAGGTTAATATCGGAATCCTCAAGAAGCGCGTTGCATACAGGGATAAATCCGCCAACCTTGTAGCCGTCAACTTCCTGATCGTAGAAGTTAAGGGAAAGCTCGTTGAGCTTGCCGCAAGCCTCTGTCCAAACGGCTTCAGGAATAGCTCCGGCAACAGTCTGACGAGCTTTTCCAGCTACAGGTCTAAGATTAACGTGTCTAAGAAGCTTTGAATATCTAAGGATATTCTCGCGGATGACACCCAGCATAACTGTGGGAATCAAAAGCTCTGCGCCAGATATATCTCTCTTCTGGCCCTTGAATGATCTAACTCTCTCCAAGAATTCTTTAACTTCGGAATTCGCGAAGAAAGCGTCTCTTTCCTGTGTAGACATATTGAAGAATTTTCTTGTCTCCATGGTGTGAACGTCCTTTCTGCCTTCTTCAGGCTTTGGAGCTTCCGGCACCGGAGTCTCCAGCTTTTTTTCTTCATCTTCGAGCTCTTTTTCAAGATTTCTAACCTCTTCATCAAGAGCTCCCTCTTTTGCTTCATAATCAGCTTTTTCGGCTTCAAATTTAGCGACTTCCTCTTCGACAGCTGCTTTTTCTTCGTCTGTCGAAGCTTCATTGATGGAAGCTTCAAGCTCTGCTTCTCTCTTATCAAAATCATTTGATGCTCTGAGAGCTTCGAGCTCTTTCTTCTTATCATCAATCTTTTTTCTGAGCATAAGCGCCTTTAATGCCATCTCATTCTCCTTTCAGCTTCTTGAGCGTCTGAGCTCTCCACGCTTCAAGAGATCTTTTCTTGATCTCGTCTCTCTGCGCGCTTCTTGCCTTGACGTTCGTTTCTTCGTATGCCGGGAAAGTACATACGCTGACCTCGTACAATCTGACTTTCTTGATTGTCCAATGAACGCTTCCATCGTCTCGGACATCGTAATCCTCTGACAGAATATCGAAGCCGAAAGAACACTGATCCACATCGCCGCGCTGAACACGTGCATATAGATTCATAGCATCCTGATCGTTCGGATTGATCGTGATGCTGCCCCATAATCCGTGTTCATCCTGTCGCAGCTCAAGCGTGTGAGCTGTGTTCCTTCCGAGCACTAAGCTCGAATCATGGTTTATCAAGGCTCTGATATCATCGCCCAAGGTATCATCAAACGCGCCCGGAGCGACTGACTCAGATAAGTCATCAAAAATCTGATAATTTGAATTAAATACAGCAAAATAGCCTTCAATCTTAAGCTCGTTGCCTTCTTCCCTTGTTTCGAACTTGGAAGCGGCGCTTCGAACCTGTCTAGTTGCTCTATCCATTATTCACCTCCCTGGACTAGCTTCTTTTGCAGTCCGGCCATATCATACGGGATATAATTTTCTAACACTCTAAGCTCATCAAGTCCTTCCAGCGGACTCATTCCGATGCGATCTCTGACTTCGTTACCTGTCACGAAGCCTCTGTCACTTAGACCTCCAAACACATTAGCAAGTGTTTGAAGGTCATAATCCATAAGTGAAGCTATGTTAAATCGGAAATACCACTTCGGGGAGAGAAGCAGCTTCCGAGTTAACTCTTGTTGAATGCCTTTGGCTATCGGGCCGATCGTGTTTGTGATGAATGAATTCCATGCATCCTTATGATATTCACCAACTCCCAAGACGAACGGCGGAATCCCAAGGATTGAAGCGACTGTCCTCTTATCTATCTGAACAGTGTCATTAATCGCAAGATCGGCAAGCGTGAGCGGCTTAACCTGCTCTACAGAAAATTGTTCCGCCGGGATCATCCAAGGCTCGCCGCGCTTCCTGTTGGTAACGTATTCATTAACTAACCTTTCGCGACCTTCTGGAGATGAAAATTCATCCGTGAGCGCATCGACTTTGATGATTAGCGATGGCATGAATTTTGACTCCATGAAAGATTTTTCTGTGCTGTGCGCCTGTTTAAGGATCTCCGCCACGTCTCTTAGAGCTATTCGATAGCCTTGGCCCTTCCAGAGATATGTTTTGTCTGGATTAAGCGTAAAATGGAGCACGTCGTCATGATCGTAGCTCTTGCCATCGATGAGCAAGTGATAATCGGAGTAACCTTCATTAATGAAGCTAACGCGCTCCGCTGCTATCGGCTCAAGATCCTGAAGAAAGCCTTTTCTCGTGTGCGGAATTACAACGGAGTTTCCATCGCCATAAAGAAGGAGATTCATGACAATAGCGCTCATCCAAGATTTACGGGTCATCGTTGAGATGGGCTCGATATCTACCTTTCTCGATAGCTCATTGATGATCCTCTCATCGCCTCTATCTGTATTACTCATTAGATAGATAGTCATTGAGGATATAAGCTCCGCTATGCGGCTGCATCCGGCTATAATCTCGGGATTATGATCAAGCGTAGTAAATCCAGAATGACAAAAATCTTTCCAGGCTTCGTCAGAAGTCAAGAAGATTGTCTGAAAATTAACTCCGCGCTTTTCATTTGTTTTTCGATTTCTTCTTCTTTTGCTCATTGCTGCTTAACACCCCACCACGACTGTGCTTTTCTTTTATTCTCAAGGTCGTTGAGCGCTCTTACTGTTGCAAAAACAGAGCAATCAAAAAGGTCGATGCGCTGATTTGGCATGACCTTCTCAAATTGGATCATGTCGTCAGTTTTCTCGACCGCTTTGACGTTGGAAACGCAATATTCAAATGCTTCTGAATGTAAATAGTATATATGGCCATCCTTGGCCGACTTCTCGATATATCGGAAGCCTTCTGACTTCAAGAAGTAGTACTGCGGCTGATCGATAATATTAAAATGCTTGGATTTCATCAGCAAAAAGAACTCGCGAGCGAACTTCCTGTCGTGGCCCACTTGCTTTATTTTGAAACCCATATCGCGCATCTGACAGAACCAATTG
>Ga0247609_10001682_pt1 | contig 25435 bp, 46 predicted proteins | sample 172DNAGHGlowgp2_FD_193487 | JGI IMG/M metagenome (GOLD analysis project Ga0247609, IMG submission 193487) | Sheep rumen microbial communities from Palmerston North, Manawatu-Wanganui, New Zealand - 1728 DNA GHGlow gp2 | ecosystem: Host-associated > Mammals > Digestive system > Stomach > Rumen ...
TTTTGGATAGAAAAAAAAAAAAAAAAAACAATATATTTTTAAATTTTATTAGATATTAAATTAATTAAAAGTAGAAAGGAGTCAATGACATGGCTAATATGACATTTAAAGCAAGTCTATTACCAAATACCGATTTAGGGTATAGTCTTGGTTCTGATGATAAAAAATGGAATATATATGGAAACTTAACAGGCAATGCAAGCACAGCAGCTGCATTAAAAGATAGATCAAATAATACATTAACTTATTCAAACTATGGAGCTGCTGCTTTAACAGCTTCGGCAATTACTTGGTTAGCATGTTGGAATGGTTATGAATTAAGAGCTATTAGTAAAGCTGAGATGGCTAATGCTGTAGATGAATCTCATAAATGGGTACGCATAGACGGTGACACTATGAATGGAATATTAACCATAGATAAAAGAGGATCGTGGTCAGGATTACAAATATTATAGAATACAACTTCTGTAATTCTTGATGTTGATAATGAACAAAATGGAAATCATGGTCTTTGGTCATCTGGATACTGGAACGGATCAACCTATACTACAGCAGGTAAATGGTTAGTATATCGTGGGACAGATGGTAATGTTAATCTAAATGGCAATGCAGCAACAGCTACTACGGCCACAACTGCTTCAAGATTAACAGATATAACGACAACAGATAAAGCTTCTGCATCAGCAACTAATAGAAGAATATGGTTTGCTTATGATAATAATACCACTGGTCGTCCTGCTTATGATGATAATTTTACCTATTAGGTATCTTCTGGAACAATGAGAGTAAAATAGATTTATTATCTTGCCTATGGAGGTACATATGGAACTGGTGGTCAAGGGGCAATATGGTATAATGGGACTAGTGGCGTTACTCAGAGTGGAGAAAGTGCAGATCGATTAAGAGCAAGTAGAACGTTTTAGGCTCCAAAAGTTTATGGGGCAGTATGGAATGACTACGCAGAATATAGAGAAACAAAAGAAAAAATAGAGCCAGGAAGATGCGTGCGTGAAACTGGTAAGGGTGACTTAGTTTTAACTGATGCACGTATGCAAGAAGGCTGCGAAATTGTATCAGATACCTTTGGTTTTGCGATTGGTGAAAGTGAAAAGTGTAAAACTCCTACTGCCGCTACTGGAAGAGTTCTCGCTTATTTATATGAAGATAAAGAACTAGCAAAACCTGGCCGGCCAGTATGTTCTGGACCTAATGGTACAATTAGTTTAATGACTAATGAGGAAGCTAGGGAGTACCCTTGGTGTATTATAGGAACAGTAAGTGAAGTACCAGATTATGAAATCTGGCATGCTGGTTCAAATGGCGATTAGGAAATAAAAGTTAATGGAAGAATTTGGATAAGAATAAGATAATAATTTTTAGAAACTGCGGTTTGACAATTTTTTGTGATACTTTACCTGTGAAAAATTGTCAAACCGCGGTTCAAAAAAATAAAAGGGATTGGTGTTCAACCAATCCCTTTTATTTTTATTATCCTCTAATTTCTAGATCCTCTTTTTTCTAAAGTAATATCTCTCTGTTCTTTAATAAAAGGTCCATCAATTAAAGTATCTATATTCTACATAATATTATCTAATAGTTTCTCATGTCTCTAAAGTAAATCTTCATATACATATCCTGTCCATAAATAAATCCTTATATTAGGATATACTTTTTTTACTTCAGTGATAATTAAATTTGTCAAGAATAAATTATTGGGATGAAGTGGTTCTCCTCCCATTATACTTAACTATCTCTAGACTCCATTAGAGTTCAATGAATTAATAATTGTTTCTAAAGTCTCATGAGTAAATTCATACCCACCATCAAAATCCCAAGTTTCTGGATTGTGGCAGCCTGGGCAATGTTGCGCGCAGCCCTATACAAAAAATGTTACATTTACGCCATCTCCTGCTGCAACATCATTTTTTATAATGCCTGCGTATCTCATCGTTCCATTACTCCTACATGCTTAACACGATGGTGCACTTCATCCTATTTTCCAACATTAAAAGCTGTTTTGTAATTGCCTGTGAGATATCCTGTCACACGCCTTAATTGTTGAATATTATGACTTCCACAAATTGGGCATTTATCATTGATTTCACCCTAGAAACCGCAATTCAAACAAGTATCGCTTGGCACATTGATTGCAAAATAAGGAATATCCTTATCCATGGCGTAATTAACAATCTGTTCAAGCGCATCAATGTTATGGATAACAGAAGCATCAAGCTCTACATATGTTATGCATCCTGCGTTACTATATCCTGTTAATTGGCTTTCAATATCAATCTTTTCAAAAGGAGATACTTCTTTCCAAACAGGTACATGCATACTATTTGTAAAGAATTCTTTATCACTCACGTTTTTAATAACTCCATATTTATTTTTAAATTTCTTTAAAGCAGTATAGCAAAGATTCTCCGAAGGAGTATAATATACGCCAAAATTCAAATGCTCTTCTTTTTTAAACTAAGCGCATCTATCTTTAAATAGCTACTCAATTCTCTTTGCGACTTCCATACCTTCTTCAGTTGTATGGTCACATCCAATGAGAATTTGGAGAGCTTCTGCAAGACCTAATTGCCCAATTACCAAAGTTCCATGCTTAAGCGCACTTCTTATTCCTTCTTCTGGATGATATCCACTCATTGTTCCATTTTCATACATAAACTTTGCGCTTGCTGGAGATTGTGAGCATATCCAATCAAATCTCTCAAGAAGCATATCTCTCGCTTCATGGATTTTTTTATCCAAAAGCTCCATGAAAGCATTAACAATACTTTCTTTTCCATTAGCGTTTTCATCATCGTCTATGCTCTGCACAGCTTCCATTGCAAGTGTAGGAAGGATAATGGTTACAGGGCATATATTACCACGCCCATCTTTCCTTTGTGGGTTTACTCCAGGCTCTGCATTTATGTCACTACCATTGCTTGTTCTACATCCCATTGTAGAGAAGTAAGTGCATGGGTCATTTCTGTCATATCCTGCATTTCCAGACCAATCCACATTAGCATAGTTTGGATATAATCTTTTAGCAGTGCTTTGTAATGCCTATCTATAAAGATCATAATTAGGTGTACCAGGTTTATCATTTACACCTTTCATATATTGGAAAATTCCACATGGGAATATTGATGTTTTATAAAGCTTACCTAGTCCCTCAATACTTATATCCAAGAGGGCTTGAGTAAACATTCTTCCTTCTGGAAGCGTGCAAGTGCCATAATTCAAGCTTGTGAACGGCAGTTGATTGCCTGATCTACTTTGCAGTGTATTAAGATTATGGTAAAGCCCTTCTACTGCTTGATGAGTTTCTCTTTCTGTCATATCCATCGCATAATCATAAGCATTTGGGCAATGTAAATTCTTATAAAAATCGCCTTCAATAGATATTTCTTTAGCATCTACATCGCTTGTTAAAGAATCGATTATTTTTCTTTCAACATAATGGACTCCATCTTTAAAATGCTTATAAAAACTCTTACGGATATATGGGACCATTGTCCAGTCGATATGAGTTGCGCTTACTCCGCCGAACTACTAAAGGCTTTGAAGCTGAAATATTACAGCTACTAATTGGCAAGCTGTGTTAATGGACCCAGCCGGCCGCACGTCTGTTTGTCTTGTATCAAATCCATTTGCTAATAGTTCATCAAATGGTATAGAAAGACAATTATGATCACCAAGTGCATAATGGTCTAGATCATGAATATATATCTCATTATTTATATGATTTTCTTTTGCCATATCGCTTAACAAATAATCAAGCGCATATTGCTTAGTCATATAGCTTGCAGCTTCACCCATGCGCCCACCAAAAGAATGTTCATCAACATTTGCATTCTGATTCTGCACGTCTGAAGCTTCTAATTTTTCTTTTATAGGAGCAATAAAATCATCTTGAATTTTTCTTGCTACTTCTTTCTTATATCTATATCTTATATATGCGCGAGCTACATCTTGGCGCTCAGACCGCATCAAATAATCTTCAACCCAATTCTAAATAGTCTCTACTTCTATATCTATTGGACTATTTAAAACTACTTTTCCTATCTCAAGAGCAATATCAGTTGCTGTATCATTCTCATAAAGCTATCCATCTACTTCTACAAAAGCTTTGTTAATAGCATTTATGATTTTAGAGGCATCAAATGAAACAGCAGAACCATCTCTTTTTATTACACTCATATGTATAACCTCCAAACTAAATTTAGTATTCTTTTATTTTCGCATATCACTATATTTAGTTTTTATTTTTATTTGTTTAATTTAATTTGTCCTTGCGCCCATGCATCAGCAATAGCTTTAGAAATTCGATGAATATCAGCACCTTCATTATTTGTTACAAATAAATCTGGACTAATAAAATCAATTTCTGTCTCAGAGAAATCTTCTTCATCTGCGCCAAATCGTCTAATTATTTCATGACAATCAGGCTCATTTTCTCTATTTAATTGCCGCAATAATCTATCTTTATCATTTGCTTCAATATAGATAACCGCAAGTGCTACATTATCTCTACCTTTAAGTAATTCTACTCCTTCTGGATTAAATACCCCAATATTAATTTTATCTTTTGAAAGATTTTTTATTGAAGTACCATAACACCAAGTGTTAAAAACTGTAGCTTCAATCATTTCACCAGAAAGAATTTGTTCAGTAAATTCTTTAGTCGTAAGAAAATGATAATCTACTCCATCTTCTTCATATTCTCTAATTGGACGTGTTGTACAACTGACAATGCTTGCAGCATCTTTAAAAACAGGCTCTTCCAAAAGAGCATGGAGTAGCGTATCTTTTCCAGCGCCAGCCTTGCCCATAATAGCTATAATAGTATATTTATTTGTCATAAGCTCCTATAATCCTCCATATCCTAAACAACACATTTTACTTCATCACCTACTATTTCTTCCCAAGGGTATTGCCGGTATGAAGTCAATTTTGATTCACACTTAGGACAATTATATGTATATTGTGGCGGAGATGTCATGAGTATCATATTATCTTTTATCATTTCAACTCCACACTTATTACAATATAATCTATGAATTATTTTTCTTAAATTATTATATTCAATTATCTTTTCCATTTTCTTCTATGATCCTTAAAATAGGGTAATAAGTGCCAGCATGCGATCGTTTGCCGCATTGCGGGCACTGATATTCATATTCGCTTATTGGTTGTTGCCAGAATTTCCACCAAGGAGGTTTATATGTTGTTATTAATCCTTTAACTTTCATATTTTGGCCACAATCATCGCATACTAAATCTATTCTATCAATAATACATTTAGCTTGCGTCTGTCTCTCACTCATCGTCTTCCAAATCTCCTTGTGCTCTTGTTGCTCTTATCTTAATTTCATCACCAATAACTTCATCTATTTTATAAAGTGTATGACCTTCTGTCGAATTATATTTTTTTGCAATAAAAGTATCTTCATTGCGCATTCCCTGCACAATTATCATACTTCCTCTATTAAACCAACTTTTTTCAATAATATGTTTCTTTCCATCTTCGCCTTTCGCAGAAATTTGTCTATCGAATAAACTAAAATATTCTTTTCTAAACTTTACTTCTACAATTCCTGATGTTGTTAACAATGTTACTGAACTCTTTAACTTATTCTTTGCTATGCAAGTCCCGCATATTTTATACAATTTGAATAAATTAATTTTTTTAGTTCCTTTATAAAAACTTCTTTCTATTTCTGGTTCTACTGGAAGATCATTAAAATTCACGAAACCATATCTATAATTATCAATATTTTTTAGTTCATGTTCATGATAATAGAAACATAATGCTTCCATTTCCCATGCCGATAACGTACCCTTAGCATATTTATTCCAATCTTCTAAAAATATTATTTTATTATACTTATCTAATATTTCTTCTTGATTATCAGTTAACCATTGTCTAAATATATCCATCCATTTTTGATATATTTTATCCCAATCATCTTTTAAGATACAATAAATATTTCCATTTTGACAAATAAGTTCTTCTTTTTGAATATTTACCAAAAATCCAAGTGCGCGCTCATCTAATACATAATATGGTTTCAATTTATTTGCTGGCACTGTTATCGCTTTTAAATATCTATTAAATTCATATACTCTTCTTGCCATTACTTGATTTTCATTTTCTTCTGGAAGAAGTTTATATTTCATTAATCCTAATAAATTTTGAAGATTTAATTTTTTCTTTTTATCGCATGTTTCCCATATATACCATGCCATACATTCTTTTCTATCAATTAAATTATCAAAAGCTCCACCTTTAATCAATGATATCATAACATTTCTTTTTGGATTTATTTTATTGATAAAATCTCTTGGTGAAATGTATGGTCTATTCTTAATTATTTCTTCAATAATATCATCGCCAACATTTAACATACCCTTCATACCAAATAATATTTGGTTATTTTCTGGATCAGGCTCAAAACTAAATTTTGATCGATTAATATCTGCTAAACTTACTTTTATTCCTGCGGCTCTTATTTGCCCAATTGCCTTTGCAATCTTTGTATAATTGGTTCCTTCTTGTTTATCATCATCTGTTAAACTTTCTGTCTCTAATGATCCACTGTTTACAATAAGATATGCAGTATTCCAATATACTGGATTAAAATGTGTCCCAAGATAAAGTGTTTGCATTCCTATAAATGAATAGGCTAATGCATGTATAATTGAGAAACTATAACCCATCTGTGGACCAGCCCCAAAACGCCATATATATTCGCCTAATTTTGGATTTGCTGCTCTTTCTAAAACTGTTTCTCTAAGCTTTGGAATTTTTGACATTTGTTTCTTACCAACAATCTTACGAGCCGCATTTGCTTCTGCTAATGAAAAACCGCATAAATGTTTATCCATTAACATCATCATAAGTTGTTCTTGACTTGGTGGAACTCCATATGATTGTTTAAAATATGGCTCAAGATATTCTTGTTCTTCAGTTGATAAACCAAAGTCTCTCATCTCTTTATACCATAAAGAAATGTTATTTTTATATCTTACATATTTATCTAATGGCATTTCTGCGCCTTGTTCACTTGCCATCAAACGCATTAACCCATTTGCGTCAGCCATCTCAAGAGGGGTCTTTGGTTTAATTTTCTTTGCAGCTTGTGCACCCACTTGTCCTTCAAACTGAAAACAACCAATAACGCTTCCCTTTTCCAATGCTTTCCACATCTTTTCATCATCGCGAGGAAGAACACTTGGATGGAGATATTTATCATATGCTTCTCTTAATGATAATGATGGATCAATTACGTTATCTTCTTGAAGAAGTTCAATTGTTTTAACAATAATATCCTGAACTGCAGTTAACAGAAAGTCATATTTAACACTTCCTGCCGCTTCTTGATCATGCAAATCCCATTGAGTTGTTATATTACCATTTCGTGCCCGCATAATTGCTGCTTCATCATAAATATTTTCATCAAAGAAAATAACTCCAGAAGCATGAATTGCTCTACGAGATACTAATCCTTCAATACCTTTCATAATATCTAACAAACCAGGATATGCATTAACCGCATTAATAAACTGTTTCTGCGGTTGACGCCCTTTATCAGGATTACCTTCAATCATATCATGAAGATCCCATAAAAATCCTCTATCTGCTGGAACTAATGAAGATATATATTGCGCATCATCAACATCTATTCCATCTGGATAATCTTCTGAACGATATCCTCTACAGGCTGTTAATACTGCTGATTTCGTTGCTTCTGTCCCGAAAGTACAAACTTGAACTATTCCAAGTTCTCCTCTTTCTTTTCTTATTGCTTCAAAGATCTTTGGCAATTTACTTGGACATAAATCTATATCAATATCGCCTAACTCTACTCTTTCATCATTAAGATATCTCCAGAATGGTAGTCCCCATTCTATCGGATCAAGTTGTGTAACGCCTAATAAATAATGATTTAATCCTGAACATGCTGATCCACGGCCTGCACCAACAGTACTACCACAATTCCAAAAAAGATCAATATAATGTTGTAAAGTATTCGGATATGCAAACATACAAGTTTGTAATTTTTCGCCAATGACTCTTTTAATTCTTGCTTCTTCTTCAAGTCTTTCAATATAATCTTCCTTTAATCCTATACCTTTACTTATCAATGCTTCAAAACACTGATTTACCCAATATCTTTCTTGAATATTATCACTCATAAACAAACTTGAAAGAGTTGGGCATTTTTCATTTTTATATTCTTTCTTTGGGTAATCTTTTACTTTTACTTCTGGGATATGTTGATGTTTTTCCAATGAATAAAATTCTATTTTATTTTTTATCTCTAAAGAATTTTCAAATAACCAATCAATGTCTCTATCGCTCATTGATTCGCGCAAATGTTCTCTTACTTCTTCTGGAGACTGAAGATATGCATACTCATAAAAGTCATCAACTTCTCTTTCTTCTTGCTTTGAATTAAGATAAGCTTTATGGACATATCTATCTTCTTTTTTCATAAAGTGCGCATCTGTACCAACTACCATTTTTAAACCACAACCATGTGCTACATTCAATAATTGTTTATTTACTAATACTTGGTCTGGTTTAACACTTGGCGCGCATTCAATATAAAAATCTTCTTTTCCAAAAACATCAATACAAAAATTTATAAAATTAATTGCATTGTTATAATATTCTAATTCTTTTTCTTTATCTTCTGCTTTTCTTGCTAATGCTAATCCATAAAGATTTGTCGATAATTCACCGCCCATACATGCAGTTGTTGCGATTATATGACCTTTATATTTTTTCATGATCTCTTTAAGTTCACTTTTTAAAGTTGGAACTCTTTCGAGGCGACGATCTACATATACATTATACCAAGCTGTTGAAGATAATTCACATAATCCTTTATATCCTAATCTATCTTTTGCCAATAGAATAAAATGATAATATTTTTGATTTTTATCTCTTGTCTCAGTTAAATATATTTCATTTCCTAATGCTATTCTAAAATTTGGATATTTTTCTTTTAATTCTTTCGCATATTTATTTACTATCATATGCGCACATAGAGCCTCGTGATCAGTTATACTCATTCCTTCTAATCCGATCTCGATGGCCCTGTCTATTAAATCTTTTGGTCTGTTAATACAATCTATTAATCTTATATTACTGTAACACGTATGCGCGTGTACATCAAAGAAGGTTTCTACCATTTTTCCTCCTTTAATCTTTTTCTTATATTATAACATATTTTTTTGGATTTGTCAAGATATTATTTGTGATTCCTCATCTGAATGGCTGTTTCCAGCATGGAGAAGAAATCATCATTTTTCTTTTCTTTATCTTGTAATACAATTATCTCGCTTTCTAAAGCATGTAAATAACTTTGTAGGTCTTTTAAACCAGTAATAATCTTATCTATGCCATCCATGTTTTAATCTCCTACTAATATGACAGCCTTTTCTGCTCGTGTAACTAACGTATAAAGATACTTAATATACTCGCTTGGATTACTTCTTTTTAGCCAGGCGCAATCATATCCTAATACATATGGAAATTCAGAACCTTGTGCCTTCCAAGTAGTTATCGCATATCCATAAGCAAATTGATAAGGGATTATTTTTAAATATTTCATTGCATCAAAATAAAGATTTCTTTTTGCTTTAGATATTTGTATTTTATTATATGTACTTATGTTATATTCTTGCGGCCCTGTGAGAGCTGATTTACCTGTCATAATACATTGATAATCGATAGGAATATGTATAAAACTATCCCCATCATCTGTTTCAAAACTTGTTTCCATGATTTCAGTAGGTTTAAAATCTTTAAATCTTTCAATGTCAGGATAGTTTTGAATATAATTTCCTGCTGTTAGAATAGTTCCAATAGCTCCATTAGTAAGTGCATTTCCTTGCTTACTAAAATCATCCCAATGATTATGAAGGCTAATAATCTTATCTCCTATCTCTGGAGTTTCTCCTCTGCCTTGAAGCTGACGGATGCGCGTATTTAATCGATTGCGGGCATCATTGGTTCCGCAAAGGATTTGACTAGCTTGAAGTAAAGTAACATCTTCATCGGTAAATTGAGCTTTGTGAGGAATAATACGAACTTCTCCACTAACAGTTGGGAAAGTACGAAAATCCTTTCCCTCTCTAATATGCATTGAAAGACGGATAATTGCACTCTCTTGTGCCTGCCGCATAATCTCGTCAAGAAAGACATGAGGCTCTTCGAGAACAGGAGCAGCCTCTCCTTTAGGAGGTGAGAGCTGTCCAGGATCACCCATAGCAAGAACATAAACATGGTGAGACAGAAGAAGTTCCCAAAGTGTATTCGGCAGCATAGAAACCTCATCAACAACAATTAATTGATAATTATGTTCAAGCCTTTCACGAGGTTTAAAAGAATAAGTGCCATCAGGATTTTTATTTGCATAATATAAAAGTTTATGCGCGGTAGTGGCATTCGGGCATCCTTTATTTTTTAATACGTTTGCGGCCTTGCCAGTGTAAGCTACATAAGCGATCTCTTCCTCTTGGAATCCTAAAGCTGCTACAATAAATTTTACTAATGTACTTTTCCCTGCCCCCGCATAACCTGCAATAGTTGTATATGGCATCCCTAAATTGTATCTTGCAACGGCCAGTTTTAATGCCTCCTCTTGCTTAGCCGTCAATTGCATATTAGTTAACTCCTTTCACATTACGTAATGTTTCTCAATAATTTCTTCTTGCCAATGAATATCAGGGTATCTTTTTTGACAATATTCTATAAACTCATCAGCAGTCATATAATTAAAAAGTTCTCCTTTGAAAAAATCTTCATGGAGAGTAAGATAATCCCAAAACTCTTTAAGATCTTCGCGCGATTCTATTATTAGATAATGTTCAATATCCCAAACAATATCATAAACTTCTCTTCCTTGACGCAAGAATCGTTTGATATCTAGCTTATCTAATGCTTGTTCTGTTAATTTTATAGATTCTTCATAAGTATAATATTTTTTCATATATATATTATAACATATTTTTTTTTATTTTGCAACTGCACGCGGAAAGAAATGCCGTTTGACAATTTTTTATTGGAAAAATTGTCAAACGGCATTTCCCTAAAAAAATTCCAAAAGCATTTTTTATTCGGCCAGTCGATACGTGCGATCAAAAAGGAAGCAGCGAACTCATGGGTTTTTCTTTTCTCGAAGAATAAGATTTAGGATAATTCCAACCACAAGAGCGAGCGCTGTCCCAGAAAGGCTGAAGACGCTTCCGCCGATTGTTATACCGCTAATACCAATAGCAAGAATAACAGAACAGATAATAAGGTTTTTAGAATTGTTTAAATCAACATCTTTCAAAAGCTTAATACCACTGGAACTAATAAACCCATAAAGCACGCAAGCAGTTCCTCCTCCAATTACACAGGAAGGAATAGATGAAATAAATGCTTGAATAGGTTCAAAGAATCCAAGTAGTATCATCATAATTGCGGCAACACCTGTGACTGAGGAGGCAGCGCACCTACTGAAACCAATTGTGCCAACAGACTCGCCATATGAACAGGCGCCAAGCCCACCAAGGCAACTAGTAGCCAAATTAGCTACACCTTCTCCTAAGAAAATGCTAGATAACCCAGGTTCTTTATATAGATCTTTTCCTATAATATTACCTAATGCCTGATGATCAGCGAGACATTCGCATATAGCAGAAATCGTAAAAGCTATATACATTATTATAATTGGGACTAATGTAGTAAGCTATACGGAAGTAAATTTAGTAAATGCAAAGTCTGGTAAGGAAAAGATATGAATCCCAGCAAATTTACTAAAATCAACTAATCCGAATGGAATTGCCACTACATATCCTACTAATGTTCCTATAAGAAATGGGAACATCGACCATATGCCCTTTAGATAATGATTTGACAGTGCGATCGCAAGAACAGTAATGAGCGCAATTGCTACGCCAGTATTTCCTGTGTCACCAATATATCCTGTAATAAATCCCATAAGATTAATACCGATAACAATAGTTACTGAACCTATCAGCACTTTTGGCATAAACTTATAAAGATTATCAATAGATATTCTATTAAAAATAAGTGCGAACGCAGCGTATACAAGAAATGCGGTCAAACCGCCAACTGCGACTGCTGTATATCCTCCTGCTGCAAGGGCTGCAAGAACAGGCGCTACAAAAGCTCCACTATTACTAATAAACATTGGCGACTATCTGCGAGTAGTCAACCAATAAACAATTGTTGCCATACCTGCTCCAACAAAAGCTCCCGAAAGAGGAACCCCGCATATTTGTGCGATTAATGCTGTTGCAGTGAAGCAACTTAACATAATTTGTAAACTAAATAAAAGCAATTTATTTAATGGTAATTTATCATTAACATTATAAATCATTCTCTTCTATCTCCTTAGAAGTAATTATTTCATCTAAAAACTAACGTATTGATTTTAATATATCAATATCTAAATCTTCCCATATTTTAATTTGATCAGGCATTGCAATTATCTCATGAGTTGGAAAAAGTATCTTATATTGTTCTATCATTTTCTACACGTCATTAAAATCATATAAAAGCACTCCATACTTATCAGTAGGGATCCGCATCATGTCAATTATCATATTTGTTATAAATTCTCTTTAATTCATCTATTACTTCTTCAATAGAGTAAACAAGAACGCCAGCCTGCTTGATAAGTCCAGTGACATAGAGATTCTGGTAAGAGTATTGCTGCTCACCTAGACTGGCTGCGCCTCCCTTATCTTTTGCGTCACTATGAGTATTATAGCACTGACGAGTATCAGTACAAATACCAATGATATACTTATTGTCTCCTCTTGCAATTTTTTCGTGAAATTTCCCTATCTCAGCACATGTGCCAGAAGGAAGAACATCCCCATCTATACAAGCGATAAGCACATCAGTATTGTCTAATCGAATGTTATCACCATTAGCAATCTCCTATGAGCCTGCAAATTTTTTCTTTCCTTCTACGCCATTAATCTCTGTATTTTCTACAGGAGAATAAAGATCCACGTCAGGAAAAGCTTCTCTTATTTTATTCGCCCATTCAATGTTACGAAGATAATCTCCATAGAAAAAAATGGGTCCAGCAAGGTATATCTTCATTTATATTCCTCCGATATATACTCAGGTAATACTTCTTTTGTAAAAACATTTATTGCCATATATACTTTTCCATTACTGGTTTGCAAACGTCCTATTAACTTGTCTGCGACTCCTCTAGCTTCTTCAATTAAATTCTAACTAATCATGCCGCAAATGACATCTTCAATAGGAACATCTCCTTGCCTAATCGTGCCTGTCTCTTCGTCATTCGTTGTAAATGTTACTATGAACATTTTCTCAACTGGGATGACGTCGACCATTGCTTTAAGATTGCGCGCAAGATCTTCGCCAACAAGCGCGAACTAATTAGGCTAAGGAGTTTGAATAACAATAGTTGGCGTAGATGATGGAGTTGGCAAATCAATGGTGCATCCGGCCGCCACCAACATCAAAGCCGCAAGTAATAGTATTGATAAAAACTTACGCATTAGGTGCTTCCTCCGCTGGTGCTGGGGACTCTGCTTCCGCATCTTTATTTTCTTCTTCTGGATTAGGATTAACAAGGAAGTAAAGTTCTTTCTTATGTCTTGCTGCCCAATCAATTTCACCAAAGGTGCTTTCACCGATATAACCATCTTTATTAACCACAAAAATTGCATCGCTCATATCAATCTTCTGTTTATGAAGATTATCAAGACGGATCTTTTGCTCAGTTGTAAGCTCCTCATTGTCCGCATGTTCAAAGATTGTTGGCATTAAAACAATGTGATCATCAAGAGTAAGTTTCTTTGCTGCTTCAAACATTTCTTCTTTAAAACGAGTGCTTCCGCATATTGTAATAACCATATATATAAATTTCTCCTTTTAATTCATATTTAATAATATTATATCATATTTTTTTTTAAAAGTCAAATAATAAGAATATAAAATACTTTAACTAATAAGAAACTGCGGTTTGACAATTTTTCAATTATTTTTTACTAAGAAAAATTGTCAAACCGCGTTTTCTTATTATAACAATTTTAACGGTCAGATGTCAATAATCTTTAATTAAAAAATTTTATTTTTAATTAGATTTAAAAATGAGAAAAAGGAGAGATAGATAAATGACGCCAGAAAGTATTGAAAATTTATTTTAGTCAATTGATACAATTGTTAATGCGCGCATTGCCAATCTCCCATTTGATTAGACGATTGAGTGTGAAGTTATAGAATTAGAGGAAGATAATAAATATCTGATAAAATATCAAGCTTCTACTTTTTCTGCATATAGTAAAGGAGAAGTATATTCACCTGGAGATATTGTATATGTGCAAGTGCCGCAAGGTGATTTTACACAAGATAAATTTATAATAAGCAAAAGGTCATTGGTAGAAAAAAATACCACTAAAAAAATGCCTTTTTTGTCATTTGTAAAAAATACTAATGTTTTGAGAGCTTCTATCTCTGAAAGAGAATATTATGTATAGACAAGTAGTAATTGGTCAGAAAGTAATGTTTCTACTATGGAAGTTAAAAATTTTTATGGAGAAACAAAAGCTGCTGGCTATACTAGAATAGGATTAAAATTTGCAGTTAAAGCAGGAATTACAGAAGAACTTATTTCTGGAGAGTATGGAGTAAGATTAATTTTAAAAGGGTATGATTAGTCAAAAACATATCTTCCTTGGGATGCCGCAATTACTAGTCCTATTTTAGAAACTCGAACTTATAATTTTTCAATGAAAGAAATGGTAGGTTCTAGTGTGTATAATACATTAGGATATAATAATCAAGAAAAAGTTTATGATATAACTAATTTTGTTGTAACATCTGCATAGGTTTAGTTTTATCAAAATGGTAAATTCTTGAAACTAGAAAGTTCAAGATCTTCTGATTATGATTTAAGTGTCAAACATCAACTTATTGAAACTATTGAAAATATATAGAAAAGTATTGCCGCGATAGATGAAAGTCAGTTTGAAACTTATGAAGAATATTCTGAAAAAGTAAATGAATTAATAAGCATGCAAAAAGAATATCTGGCATTAATATCTATGTAGTCAGCAACAAAAAATAAAATTTATTTTACAAATGTATAGTTATTCTTTGGATATGATTCATCTGATTTTTATAATAATGAATATAGAGCATATTTATATACTCCTGATGGATTATATTATAATAATGAATGGTATACCAAAAAAATAAAAATTAGATTTGTTCAAGCTCAAAATAATAAGCAAGATTTATCTATATTAGATACTGCTGTAGCTGGTAGCAATAAATATGCAGTATTTTGGGAAATGTATGACTCTAGTGTGACGGAAAAAAGTAAAATTTCTGGATTATAGTCTTATAAAAGAATTGATGTAGATGGAATAGAAACTGACTATTCATTATCGATAGCAAAAAATAAATTATCACAAAGTTTTATAGTAATGATTCAAGATACTACTAATGGGAAAAAATATTTTTCAAATAAATTAATATTCACAAGTTCTTCTACATTAAGTACAGAAGATTTGCTAGATGTTTTATCTAGTAGTGAATATTTTTTAATAGATAAAAATGGAAGAGTATTTTTGAATGGCGGTATAAATGGAAGAACATTAGATGGTGGCGCAAGTATTTCAAATGCATATATTACCAATAGCACATTATATAATGTAGAATTAACAGGTATAAACACTGGTACAATATAGAATGCTCGCAATTATACATCTGATGGAAATATTTATACTAATTTCTAGAGAATAAAAACTGCTATTGAAAATTTAGGTGGCAGTTATACAATAGCGTGAAAAAGGAGAATTAATATGACTTAGGAACAACTTGTGACTTTAGCATAGATATATAATACTCTTATGACAATTGACACAAGAGGTAGTAATACAATGATAATGGCTAGTTGTTTAGAAGCATTAAAAGAATTAATAATTCAATTACAAAGAGAGAAAGGAGAAGAAATAAATGGCGAATAAATTATACCCACCATAGATACAGGGCGCACTTCCTGCATTTTATTTAGATTATGATAGTTCAAATACTATTGTTACAGGTGCTACTATAAAGATACCCTTCACTTAGAATACAGCAGTTAGCCAAGCGCAAATAGCTTGTTTTGTTTTGCGATTAAGAACTGCTTCAACAGGGTCTTATTTATTTCCTCCTATTTATAGTTCTAATTTTAACTTAGGTACTAAAATTGTATCATTTGACATTCCTGATAAATATGCAAAAATGTTAAATGAAGGTTAGTATTATAAAGCTCAAATTGCATATTGTAGATTTAAAACACTTGATTCTTATGGGAATATATCTGGAGAAGAACCAGGCTATTTCTCTACTGTTGGAATTATTAAATGTACTTCTAAACCAACTGTTTACATAAATAATTTAACTTAGCAAAGCGTTAATTTTTTCTAGAATGAATTTATTGGAGTTTATGATCAAAGCGAATGTAGAGATCAAACTGAAAAAGTTTATTCTTATGAATTTATTGTTTATGATGAAGCCGATGAAGTTTACTATACTTCTGGTGAGCAATTACATCAATCAGCTTATGATACTGAATATAATTTTTCTACAGATAGAGTTTTTATTAATGACTTTGTTTAGCATGGAGTTACATATTCTATTTAGTATAGAGTTACTACAGAAAATAATTTAATTTTTGAAACTCCAAAATATAAATTAACAAATGAATTTCTTGCTTCTCCAAATGAAAAAATTGAAATGATTCCAGATTCTAACGTTGAAAATGGATATGTAACAATTAATTTTAAGGGTAGCTTAGATAAAGATAAAAGTCAATACTATATATTAAATGATGTAGTATTAGAAGATGAAAAAGATGAAAATGGTAAATATTTTACTGACAAAAATAATCGTACTATTCTTTCTGTTTTATAGACAAGTTTATAGTATAGAGAAGAGCGCATTAGTTTTTTAAAATAGAATACGTTATTTAAAATTTATTCAGATGATTCATCTGATTTTCTTTATTTTATAACAAATAATAATCCTCCCAATAAAGTTTCATTTACGAATGAAGAATAGGTTAGATTTGTTGATGTTGAAGCTTATTAGAATATTCAAAATAATGATGAATTATCAGAAGAAGAAAAAATTACAGAAGTTTTAAATCTTAGACCATATTACATTCCAATTGCTACTGGAAGAGAGATTGTTAAAAATTTAAGTTATAGATACGTTGATGAACATCATCTTGATATAAGAGATTATAATTTAATACAAGATGTTCCAGTAGAAGCTGTATATTATGGACGATATATTTTATCAAGAGCGAGTGATGCTGACAATTATTCAACTTGGTATACTGTCGCTCAATTTAGATTAGAAGCATAGACTCCTTCTAGTTATTCATTTAGAGATATGACAGTTGAGCATGGCCGTAAGTATAAATATGGGTTATAGCAAACTAATCTCTGGGGACTTATTTCTTCTCGCATAGAATCAGAGCCATATGAAGTTAGCTTTGAAGATATGTTTTTATATGATGGAGATAGACTTCTAAAAATTAGATTTAATCCTAAAGTTGAAAGTTTTAAAATTAAAGTATTAGAACAAAAGACCGATACTATTGGTGGACGTTTTCCTTATATTACTCGTAATGGTACTACTTATTATAAAGAATTTCCAATAGGTGGTATGATAGCTTGCGAGATGGATGAGGATTAGATGTTCCATAAAAGAGTGCAAGGTGTGGCGCATCGTCATTCTACAAAAACACTTTAGGACCAATATGACGAAGATGGTAATCTAATTCAAAAAGGTGATATGCCAGAAAATGGTATGCGCGATTGGCATATGTTCAGTGATGAGAATATCCTTCTTGAGAGAGAATTTAAACTTGCTGTTCTTGATTGGCTTAATGATGGTAAGCCAAAACTTTTTAAATCTCCTTATGAAGGTAATTATATTGTTCGTTTAATGAATAATGAATTAAAACCTGTTGAAGAGCTTGGAAGAATGTTGCATACTTTTACAAGTTAGGCTTATGAAGTTGCAGAATGTACTTATAATAATCTTGTCTCTTATGGGTTTGTTAATATTGCTCCGCCTTCTGATTACGTTGGACAATGGCGTACTTATCTTTTAAATAATCCAGAGTTTTTAACAAAAGATGGAGATTATTTAATTAACTTTAGTGCAGGTCTTGAAAGTTTTACAATTCAAGATTTAATGCCAGGTGATATGATATCATTATTATTTGATGGCGAATCTAGTTCATCATGGGAGAATATTATGATAGGTATTACTGGTAGTTATAGCTATACTGCGAGTGCAGACAAACCAATTTTAGCTATTCAAATTCATCCTTATTCAAAAATTGATTAGACATCTGATAGAAATACTGTTGGTATTCTTAATTGTTATTATCAAGGAGCACGTATTACTGCTTTTGATTCTATTATTAGTCAACAATTACGCACTATCCCAAGTCAATAGTATATTGGATATAGCCCATGGGTTAGAGATGTTAAATATACAAACTGGAGCAGTACAAATAATGCAGGAATGCAATAGTTATCTCTTAAATAGTATCAACGTCATGAATTTGTATCGTATAATTTTAGAGATTATTTAGATGATGTTGTCAATAGAATTGATGACAATACTACAATAGTTTCTTACAAAATTAACAAAGAATTTGCTAAATATGTGTATTCTTTTGATCCAGGAGAATTATTAGATAGAATAAATGCAACTATTTGTAAAGGAGAAGCTTATAAAATTTAGTTATTAAATATTGAATAGGCTAAATTTAGAGTAAGAGAAATAATTCCTGTATATACTGTAAATCATAATATGACTGCTGGAAAAAGAGTTGGTGAAGCATTTGAGCATGAAATAATTATTGATGAAGGAACTGGTGACTATCGAACTCCAAGTAGCTATTAGTATGTTTCAACATCTCCATATGGGTATCCACATCCTATTGAAGAACTTTCTAAATATGAAATGATTGATCCATATTGTATTTATGAAGTTTTTGAATTAGATGCTCATCATAATTGGTATCCAGTTCAACGTTAGGGAGGTCCGTATTATGATGCTTATTACCGCACTTGGTTAAGAGATGGTTATGATCCAACTGTAAAAATTAATTATAACTGGAAAAAAATAGCATGGATAGTAGATGGAGATACTAGTTTATAGCAAGCTAAAGAAGAGGCTTAGTTAGCAAAAGACTGGGGTCGTCCATATGACGAAGAAGCAATTTATGATTATGTTATTTAGATAGATGCCGGAAATCCACAAGAAATTAAACATTATTATGTAAATAATATTGGACATAAAACATACATTGATGATCATTTTGATTTATTTTATCGAGAAGGGACAATGTATTTTTCTTATGGATATGATACAGATGTTCTTGGCTCAACAAGTCAAATTTATTATGTTAAAGAATATGATACTGATATTAGTTTAGCAACTATTAAAGAAAAAAATTATACAGAATTAAAAGATGTTAATTCTATTCATATTGGTAATGGAGTTATTGCTGAATTAACTTTTTAGATTAAAGTTATAGATTATTATACAGAGTAGCGCAATCCAGATGTTGCGGCCGCAAAAGAACATTATTTAGCAAGAAGAAAATTTTATGATTAGTTAATGATATCATATGCAAATATTCAAAGAGCAGACTATTATCGAATTAAAAGTCGTGCTTTGAAGAATGCCTATAATGCTTTTTTAATTGGTACTACTGTAAATAGAAATTATTTATCAGAAGAAGATAAAAAAATTATTCGTATTTTATTAACGAATAATTATGAAGTAGAATAGCTCAAACTTTTAAAATTATATAATGTAAAAACAATAAATTCTGAATTAGATAGTGCAGCAATTTAGGCTTTAGTCTAGTATAAAGAAGATAATAAAGAAGATGAAGATGGCACTTTTGGAACTAGCCGAGTTAAATTGTATGAATATGAATCTGGAGGAATAACTGAATATTATGCCTTAGATATGGATAAAGTTATTTCTTTAAAAGTAAATAATTAGGATTCTAATACAAAAACTATTTACAGACAAGTAGATAGCTCTAATAATGAGGTTTTTTATGCATTAGATAAAAATAAAGTTAAAACTCTATATAGTTAGGTTAATTCTACTACTTATGTCGTTTATAATAATTTAAGTTTTACTTATGATCCAAAATATGAATATACCAGTGAAAATATTAATAAATTAGTAAAAAATAAAGAAGTATTAGCTAGTGAAGGTATTTATGTTTATGAACTAAAAGAAGTTGAAGAGAACGCAATTATCACAGAATACGCTTTATTTAATGATGTTGAAGCTGAAGACTTTAAATCAACGGATAATTATATTTATATGGAAGAAGTTCCATATTCAAATGATTTTATTGTTACTACTTTCTTTGAAAGAAAAGAATTAGAAAAAATTTCAATACCTGAAGAAAATTATGATTTAGAAGGTATTGCAAATAAAGTAAGGGATTTATCAGCAGAAGTTGATGGTTTTAATAATCAAATAAGTACATTATTAGATTTAATTGAGTCTGAAACAAATTCATATTTTGAAGTTTATAATAATATGAAAGCTAAATTAGATGAATATAATACAAAGGTATATAAAAGTTGGGCATACCAAGAGATATGTAGATTAATAGATGCTGGTGAATCTTGGGCAGCAATTTATTCATAGTTTAATGCAAATAAAGAAGAAATTGCAAGTACTTTTGAAGATACTCAAAATAAAATTCAAAACTATATTGGGTCTTGTTCAAATTTATATTATATAATCAAAAACTTTTTGCCAATGATTGATTTATATAATAAAATGACTCAAGATGGCGTAGAAGAAGATAACTATTTAGATTCATATTTAAACAGTAGAATATTATATTATAGAGGAACTGTTATTATAGCAATAGTTGCGATGTATAAAGCATTACAAGAAATAAAAAATATTACTATTAGATATCCTAGTTTTATAACTACTGTTTACCCAGATGAAATTAGAGATTGCTTTGATAAATATAATGAAATATATGGAATGCTGGTTGACAATTCTTCTAAAAAATTATTAGATAAATATAGTCGATATGTAACTAGCTATTATAATTTTTTATTATCAGATATGAATAAGCAACGTAGGTCATTAGATAGTTTAATTGAACAAGAAGAAACATATACTGATCCAGTATTATATGCTCAGATCACAAATGATTATGAAGATGCAATCTTTTTATGGAATTGGATGGAAGTAACCAATTAGACTCCTGTAACTATTTCAAATTCTGATATAGATGAAACTTATATCGCCTATGGAGTCCTACCATATCAAACAAATTATAGAAATTTAGTAACGAATATTACAAATTAGTATTCAAGATATTTTGATTATAAATACACTTAGTATTATGATACTTATAAAATGAAGTCATATAATGATACTAAAGATATTCCAACTTATCATTATAGAACTAGTTTAAGAAATCCTACTGATAATGCTAATTAGGCTTTATATACTACTTTTATATTTTATCCATTAGCAGAAGTAAAGGATAGTCTTATTACTGGAAATGGCATTACATCAAATGTCGGGTATTTTAATTCATGTCCACTAGAAGAAAGAACACAAATTTTAGAAGTAAGTACAAAGTTAAATAATATAGTTGTAGAAATTTTAGAATAGGCTATGACTAATGAAAGAAATAATGCGAATGTATTTAAAAATAATATAAATACAAATTACTTAGCGGCGACTAAACCCTATAATGTCGATGTTTTAAATGCAGAACGTAATTTAATTATTAATCCTCCAAAAGATCCTCTTACAAATAAAATTGTTGAAAATGAAATTAATATTTATAATAATAAAGTTTTAATGGCATAGGCATAGCTGCCATCACCGCCTGATCCAGCAGTAACTTTAGCCTTATCTTCTGGAACTAGAGAATTTTTTAAGGTTGCGTCTGGTAAAGCTTAGTCTTTAATTTATACGAATTTAGCTAGAAAATATAGAAATAATAATCCTTCTGTAATTGAAATTTATGGCTTAAGCGATGTATATACAAATGAAAATACTGGCGAACAAACCATCTTAGAAGGTTACTATAAAGATTATATTGATTATTTAACTAAAAATAGATTAGTGTATTATCAAAATCTTTTACTAGAAGCTGATAGATTATTAAAATTATATTAGCAATAGTATTCTAATTACTTAGATAAATATAATAAATACAATGAAGACTATCTAGCACAACAAGCAATATATGATTCATATATCGGCACAGAAGTTATGGATTATTACTTGAATCCTGGTGAGCGTACTATGGAAAGTATTAGACAAGAAGTTAAAGAAGCTTGGTGGGCATTTTTAAGCTTATTAGACGATAGATATACTAAAGAAAAAGAAAGGGGCATGTATGCATAATGGAGAATCCTTTATTAAATAAAGAATTAATTGAAGCTTTAGATAAAGATAATCAAAGAGAAATATATGCCAAAATAATAAGCTTAAATTTAAATGAACAACCAATAGAAGAAATATCTGGTAAGGTATCGCAGGGGACTCTATCAATCGATGGAACCTCTGCGGTACGCCGCACTTGTTCATTAACTATTATTGCTGAAAGAGTTAATATTCATGAGTATTACTGGTCTTTCACTACTAAGTTTAAATTATTTATAGGATTAAAAATCCCTAAACATATTAAAGAAAGATATGTTACTAAGCAAGGTGCAACTATAAATGAAGAAACGGGCGAAATAGAATTAGCCGACAGGACAGCTTATTTATATAAAGACTATCCAGATATCGTTTGGTTTCCATAGGGAATATTTTTAATTACAGATTTTAAATATTTAATAAATACTAATGGAACAGATAATATATATATTACTGGTAAAGATAAGATGTCTTTATTAAATGGTGATTTAGGAGGTACATTCCCGCACGCGATTGATGTCGGTACAATTGATACGAATGTAGACTATGAAGAAGGAATTGTAAAATCAAAAGAAAAAACTCCTTTAACTATTCAACAAATTATTACAGATATAGTTCATAAATATGGAGGAGAACCTTTTCATAATATTATAGTAAATGATCTTGATGATAAAGGATTAATTATGTTGGACTATAATGGTGATAATGATATTTATTTATTTAAAAATGTTTAGACAGGTTTATATGAAAATGTAATTTTTGATGGTGATGTTATTAGATATGATAGAAATAATAAACCTATAAAAGTTTCTGAAATATAGGTATATGATACAATGACAAGTGATTATGTGCCTATAAATGCACAAAGAGTAAAAAGTACTAATAGTTTATTAGACACAACTTTTTATACTGTTATAAAATGTTCATATGGTACAGTATTAGGATACCGCACAACTGACTGGACTTATCCCTCTACTGGAGGAGAATTAGTTATGGATGTTGGCACTAATGTAACTAATGCACTTGATAAAATTTGTGCAGCCTTTGATAATACTTATGAATATTTTTATGATGTTGAAGGTAGATTTGTATTTTAGAAAAAATTAACTTATGTTAATACTTCTTGGAATAATTTAATAAATACTTGGGAATTAAATGAAAAAGAAGAATTAGAAAAATCTACTTATGTAGAATCTAATAAACTTGTTTCATAGGTATAGTATAGTTTTATTGGAAACAAAATGACAACTATGTTAAATAATAACCCAAATATTAATAATATAAAAAATGATTATGCTATTTGGGGAAAGAAAAAATCCAGTTTAGAAAGTGAAGAAAATGCTATCCATATGCGAGTGGCGATTGATGAAAAACCGGAAAGCTATACAAGTTTTAATGGGATTACATATGATACAAACACATGGGATTGGCGTGAGCTAATTTTTTAGATGGCAAAAGATTACTTTGATCATAATCATGAAGATGACTATGAAGTAATGTTGCATAAATTTAATCCTACTTACCCATTTGGTAAAACAGGTTATGAGACTTATTATGAAGACATGCTTGGCTTCTGGAGATATTTATATAATCCAGAAAGTACCGATAATGAAATTTATGTAATTGAATAGGAAAAAAATGAAACAGAAACAGATTTCAAAAAGAAATAGTATTGGAATAGAGAAATATTTGATAATCCGTCTGGATTAATATTTTGGTTTGATTTTCTTGATGGGAAAACTACTAAGCTTGGAAAGTATTCTGTAAAAGCAATAGGTGATAGGACTAAAACTGTTAATAATGACAAAATAAAAGCTATTACTTATGGAGAAATTCCTAATATTATTTATACGACACATGATGAATATGATGAATTAGAAGAAGCTAAATTACTTAATGATGGATATAATTATGTTGTACTTTCTGATACCATGAGTGAATATTTCGATGCTACTAGAAAACAGAAAAGCGCATAGGATGAATTAGACCAATTAGTTTACTAGTATGCTTATTGCAATGAATCCATTACTATTACTTCTGTTCCTATTTATCATTTAGAACCAAATATGCGAATTAATGTATATGATGAAAAAACAAAAATAAATGGAGATTATATTGTTAATAAAATTGTTATTTCATTAGCATATAATGGAACAATGCAAATTATGGCAAGCAAAGCTCCTGTAAGATTATTTTAATAAAAGGAGGAAATGGAGATGGCTAAAAAAAGAGTTGCTTAGTTTCGATTCTTTGGAGATGCTAATACGACTTTTAATACAACTGATTCAACAACAATTTATCATCAAATGGATGATAATTAGCCAAATAGCTTAACTGCGATTGATTTAGCTTCTGGTTCAGTGTTTGAAGATTATACTCCAATTATTCAATTAGGAATTTAGTCATAGCCAGGAGTAAAGTTTAATTTAAATACTAATCTTGATCCTATTATTATAGGAATGAGTGGTATGTATGAATTAGATTTAACAAATAGTTCAGCTGTTTTAACTTCTTTAACTTTTGAAAAAGAATCATTAGATTTGATTAATGCAAATCCAGATGGTTATATAATTATAGATATTGTATATCAAGGAGAGTGAGAATATGAGTTCATTTTATGGAAATGTAAAAAATAATATGCGCTCTCCTTTTATATTTGATAGAATATACCCTAGCCGCAAAGACATGGAAGATACTCTGAAAAAATACCAAGATGAAAATGGCTAGGTTCAAGGCGATGGAGTATTTATTAATCGATATGTTCTTATTGACTATGGATATGCTGAAGCTGGAACATATGTAAAAATTGATCCAGACAATGTTTAGGGTAATGGAGAACAATTAACCAGTAAACATGTTGTGACTGCTGATAACTATACAGAATTTTATACCTATGACCCTAGTACTCATGAATATTCTCCTGCCACT
>Ga0247609_10001683_pt1 | contig 25435 bp, 43 predicted proteins | sample 172DNAGHGlowgp2_FD_193487 | JGI IMG/M metagenome (GOLD analysis project Ga0247609, IMG submission 193487) | Sheep rumen microbial communities from Palmerston North, Manawatu-Wanganui, New Zealand - 1728 DNA GHGlow gp2 | ecosystem: Host-associated > Mammals > Digestive system > Stomach > Rumen ...
CATTTAAATACTGTTTGCGTAGATTGTTGATAAACTTTCCTAACATGCTAGTATTTATGCCTAGAGGTTCGCCACCAGTAAGACATACTGTCTGTACTGATTTCAATAGTTCTACTGTGACTACTGGTATTTTGTCAATTTCGTAAAACTTATTACAACAAAGTGGGCAATTGTGCCTACACTTGTTGGTGATGAAGAGGTGTAAAACTTGTTCCATATCTTCTTTATACGTAATTCCACTCAATGTGATCGTTACAGCTTTCAGTATTGTCATACTGCGTGACTACAGCCTCCCATTGTTCTGGCGTCATAGAAGACTCATTTAAGAGTAAAGTTCCGTTACATTTGTTGTCTGTACCCATGAGCGTATCTGCAATACTCTTAGCCTCAAATAAACTCTTTTTTGTGTTTTGCACAATGCATTTTACAAGTAGGAGTTTACTATTGCAATGAGTAACGAGAATGCGCTTATGCGTTACAACAGATGGAAACATAGTAGATTGTATTTTCTTCACAATCTGCATTTCAATCGAATTGTCTGGTGGATAGCCAGACAACAGAGTGTTCTCTATCGTGAGCAACTCTGTTTCCGTGAATTCTATTTGCATAACGTTTAGTCTGCTTTTCTGGTCTCGCGACGCCTGTTATAGAACTCTTTTCTGCAATCTGTGGAACACCACGCTGCTTCTTTGATCGGGTGCTTGAACATTTTGCCACAATTACGACATTCGCATTCAAACGATGGCTGATAGTAGGTATGAGAGGATGCTGCTTTAGCATAATGACGGAAGTTCTTAACTTTAAGAACATCACATCCATCCGCTTTGATAACAGCAGAGGCATCGTGGTAATCTTTGTTTGTTACCAGCAAGAAGGCATCATTCACGTTATTGTCTTTATCGACATATGTTACGAGAACATGCTCAATTTTGTGTTTCTTCAGACTTTCTGAAGCCTTTTTTAGAAACATAACTTTTAATTTCTTTGCCATTTTTGATAAATTTTATTGGTTGATACCGACATCTATTGATGTTTCGTCTTAATCTTCCAAGACTCATCAGGGTATCTTTAAAACCCACCTATCTTCACAGACCAGTGGGGATAACAAATACAATAACTAAAAAACCTAAAACTTATATGATACTAAAAACACGCAGTGCTCACCACTGTGAGCAATAAGGATAAAATGTTCATCAAGTTCTTTGATCGAAGGAATTTATATAACTGCGTGTATGGATATTCAAACGTGAAAAGCCAGATTTAGCACTCCCACACTGAATCTAGATGCATATGCTGGTTCATATACTTCAGTGTGAGAGTGTCGATAATACTTGGCCTAATACTACCGAATGTTTTTTGAATGCTGCGTCACCGATCAACACTTCTACAAACTCCCAATATACGATATACATACCGTTATTTGGTGTTGCGTCCAGTGCGCTACCACATTACACAGAACACAGTGTAACTCGGGTAATTGTGCTTATTCGCAGTTACATTCTTCTACTGCACTATCGTTCTAATCCAAGGTAATTGAACAACACTCCATTGAGTTGGCTATATTTTGACTAAGTCAAGAATGGCAGAACGTCAAAGTATACTCACCTAAACATTCAAAAAGAGGTGAGAGTAGTCAAAAGAACATTTACATATTGCATTTTCATGCAGACTATTTCTAGTTTCGTCCCGTCTCGTCAGTGCATATTTTTACAACTCCGGGTTGTTGGTTAATTACACCTATTCTCACGAACCGGTGTAATTTGATGTTCAAAATATGAATGATATAAATACAACTATGATGGTTAAAATTCCATTAGAAGTTAAATCGATCGTAACAGAATGGCGATATAACAAGCATTGCTTCAATAGCCGAGAAGTTGTTTAAGACTTCATCGAGTGTGGTATATTGCTTAATACCCAGTTTATAGCCAAATATTCTATATTTATTCATATTACAAACGGTTGATTCGTTGATAACTTGCAAGCATTGCTGCCTGCATATCTGTTACAGCATACTTAACAGTACCGCATTTAACGTATGGTGTACGTTCTGTACGACCTGTTGTACCCGCCCTCCTATCATGAGATATACGGGTGTGAGTGCCATCACTACTAGCAACAGCACTCAGAGAGAATCTGCGTCTATTCATACTTCTATGTAATAAAATACCACATATTCACCAACCGTACCACGAGAATCCGATGTTATTTCGTATATTATCGATACAACATTCCATTCTGGATGCGAGTTTAGTGTTTTACACAAGTTACATTTAAGTGACGTTGTGTACCAATCGTATTTCTTACTCATATTCTACCTCATAATTTATATAGTGGCGATGAGATGGTGTGCTATCTATAGCCGCAGTTCGCACATAGTCACGTCCGGCCATTGAACGTGTCCTCCAGGAGTACGGTGCATAATTCATCTATATAAGATGAGTCAACACCCAAACGAGCATCATCCCAGCAATAATGGCCATTGCTGTAGAGTGCTTTGAAAAAGCTTGATGTTTCATATCTTTGATGTTTAGTGAATAATCAAACAAAAGCGGGAGAGTTGCTGAGTATAGACCAGCATCGCTCTCCCTTCCACATTGCACCTCCTTCGTGCAAGGATGTGTGGCGCATCACAGTGTCTCTTTTATCATCCGAGACCAGACTAGCACACACAGGCATCATACATCTACACTGGTCTTTCAGTGTTGACCAAGATGTATTTAGCCTTATATACTCTCTTTGGCCACTAAGGGGGTTTTGACAACCTAGCTTGCGGCAGGAAGAGAGTGTAGTGTGTGCAATTTGTGTTAAACTCCAGGGTGTACAACGGTCAAATCATACACCCTATCAACGTTTGTTGAAATGATGTTTGATGTGCCAGATATCTTATTTGGCTGGATATCTTAGAACGGGAGTGGGCACACACTGGTTCCCGTCCATTCATTTGAAGTACATAATAAATAACTAAGTAGTAGTCATTACAGCGTGCCAATCCTCAGAACGTTACTTCTTCAAAGGATGTATCCCACTTAAACTGCAAATCTAATCGTACGCACTTAAGGGATTTGGTACTACCTAGGTTCTTTTGAAGTTCAACATGTGTCCACCTATTTATCAGTGAACAAAATTAGTGGGGAATTGTTCGGTCACCCCACAATGCGCCTCCGGACATAGTTGCGCTTTGTCCCGTTAGAGCTTTAAAGTTCCTCACAGGCTTGGAACTATACTGTTTCGGCTCATGCCATCATCAGGCCACGGACTTTTACCGTGACGACAGTATAAATAAAGTTTGAGCAGTTTAGCGTCATGCTCGGGACGCGAAGATGATTACTCACCTCCATAGAGATCGTCGTCTGGAAGACGAATTGGCTTCTTCTCCTGCTTTGGTTGTTCAGCAGGTTTCTCTTGTTCGTTCAAGAAGTCGTCAAACGCACTAGTCTGTGTGTCTGCATACTCTTTGGTGAACATCGACAGAATGGCGTGTGCAAGTCTCAAATCATCATCAGAGATATATTCTTTCTTCTCACTATTGTCTTTGTGAGAATCAAGAACATTCTTAATGCGATTCTTCAACTCATACATCTGTCTCATCTCACGATTGTTGATGTCACTAATCGTGGTGCCTACGATTGCGTAGGACTTTTCAGACTTAATCTTCATTGTTATTTATATTTAGTGAATGGTTTGATACCAATTTAATACTTATACATTCTGCTAAAACTGCCTATTCGAACGGGGACATAAGTGACAATAAAAAACAAATAGCCCTCCCGCCTTGTGACGAAAGGGCTATTTATTAAAGAGTCAAACCTGCACCAGTGGCGGTTGAAATGCTTTGTGTGTTGGCTGTGGAATTGTTTCCCGTTTCAGTGTATCGACCTACAAACAGACGTTTATCTGTCAATCTTCTTTGCAGACGATTTACAAGACGTTCGTATATAATTACCTTGTCATCGTCGCTGGGTGCGTCAAGTGTGCAATCTGATAAACTTGTGTAAGTTCTCTTTCTAATTGGGTCGTTAACTGCATCTAAAGTCGCATACGTTTCTCCCATATCTTTCGCCAAATTGGCAATTGATACAGAGTACTTTGTAGCCGTGAAATATTTCCCAATTACAGCCGTTTTAAAACCGTCTACTTTAGCCTGTGCCGTGTCACCTGCAAAACCATCCAAATTGGCAATTTGTGAGAATTCATTATTGCCAACCGTTTGACGTAATACAGACGAACAGTCGTTAGGATTATTGTCACTGTTTTCAGCCGCCCAAACAGCCACCACACGAACACGTAAAGTGTTGTTCGCAGTGTTGAACTTAACCAGTGGTTCTGGCAACTCAATTTTCACGACTTTGGCGCGTCCACTTTTAGCGGATACCAACTGAATAGACTCATTTCTTTCCATATAGCAAAATGTTTAAGTAAAGCAACCCCCACCAAAAACCGAAAACGGCACAATGAAGCGTGGGGGTGCTTCACTGCAATAATGTATATAGGGGAGTGATTTGTTGCTCCTTCCGGTTTTTATACACACAAAATAAAAAATTTCGCATTTTCACACCTGCACAACAAAAAAATTTTGCAAAAAAAAAAAATAAAAAATAGGGAACCTGATTACTCAGATCCCCTATCTTTCATGCTAAGGTAGCACGTAATGTACCCCAAAGCAAATGCACACCATACTTCTAGGAATACCATTAACCTAGCTAGCATGTTGTGATCAAGAACTTCAAAAAATTCTCCCATAATAAAAAATACCCCAGATTTGATTTCCTGAGGTATTCTGTGGGTGTTTAAGCACCCTTATGACGTTTTAATTCCTCTTCTGAGAGTCTATTTAAATCCTCCCAGATATTCTTCTTCTCTTCGTTGTTAGTCTACATTGTTGTAATCTTCACAAGATCTTCTAGATGATATATATTCATTGTCTATTATATCTATTAGATCTTCAGTTTGTAAGGAGTTGTATAAGTCTTTTTCGTGCTTCTACATCTTCTATAGGTTCTAGTATATATGACATGTTCATGTTAAGGTCTTCACGACCATGTTCTTTCTCTTCAGACATTCTAGATAGTATCTGCTGTTTTATATCTTCAGTAAGAGCATCATTATCTGCTGATATTATACTTACTAGAATAAACCTCTTTAGTTCTTCTTTCCCCACGGTCTTAGCTCTTTTAAGAATCCTGTATAGTCTCTAGGGTTGTCTATTACGTACTTCTCTGGATGTGCAGGCTCATTAAACTCCTCTATAGCATCATCATATTTATCAGACTTAGTATAGTCTAGGAACGCATATTCTTCTTCTGCATCAAAACAAGGGCATTGTTTCTTCCACTTCCTACTATCTTTACCCCAGATATCTCTATGACCCATTATATGAGCGTTGGGGTACTTCTTTTTCAGCTGAGTTAGAAGGGTAAGGAGAGCTTCTTTTTGTTCGTCTGTGCGGTTATCGATAGGTTTAAGTTTAGAGTCAACTCCCCCAATGTAGGCAACGTTGATAGCTGTGGAATTAAACCCTTGGACTCCGTTGGATACTTTGTCTTCCGCAAGGAGTTGTTCCACTTTACCAGTCGGGAATACCACGTAGTGGTAGCCTGGAGCATGCCAACCTCGCTGTTTAAACTCCTTGAGTAGGTCATTTTTGGTCTGTTTTTGGTTCCCCGCTGTGCAATGTATGAATATTCTCTTTACTTCTCTCATCGTCTTCTTGTTTTATTTCTTCTGCAGATTCGTACTGCTCCTTAAAGTCGTCTACTATCTTATTTAACTCTTTTAAGTTGTTCTGCTCGACCTCATTTACGTTGTCTTTGGCTAGTTTTATACTCTCTGATATACTAGAAAGACGCTTTATCATGTCTTCTTTAGACATACTGTTGTACATGTTGAACAACCATTTATTTGCGTTATTCAGATATACTTTATATACCTGATTATCAGGGTTTTGACGTACTTTTTCGGTCAATTCGTCTACTAATTTCTCGATCTCCTCGATAGTAAACTTATGATTATCTCCAGCTTTACGGATAATATTACCGTCGATATCGTATATGTTGGTTATATTGTTCATAGAATAAATAGAAATATCGTGGTGAGACATATAATTTCAGCCCAAAATACCCAATTTTTAGGGCTTGTGGCAGTTAGGAGAGGAAAGAATCCCCATGTATACAGTAAGTCTGATGAATTGTTTAGATATATTATCAATTGACTTGCTATTAAGGATAAAATTCCTCCTCCATAGTGCATAATTTTATGCTCATTCTTGTAGTTTGGACTATGTGCTACAGCCACTAAGCCTGCTGCAGTAAGAAATGCTAGATATTCTGTATCTGTGGTACATTTCTGCACTAAACTAGCCCACAATAGGGCTATAAACGCCATTACGGCTACTGTAAATGTACTCTTCTTATTGGCTATATATGCTGTTTCTGATATACTGTCAGGTATTTGTTTAGCCTTATAAGTCATGTATGTTAAGTATATCATAGCAAATACTGCTGCTATTGCTGTAGTAATCATATCAATCTGTTGGATATAAGTGATTAAGACGTCTATTCTTCTAGTGACGCTCTATCAGGTCCTGGGCCTTTAAGTAATTTTCGTCGTTTAAGTAATCTTTCAGCGTGTGCCACGTACTTCGTGCATTCTACTCGTTGGGGGTTTCCATTCTCGTCTGTTACTTGATGTGTGTATTTATTATTCCGTTTCCACTCTCGGTACTCGTTAAAGGCCTACTTACGTTCTTGTTTAGTATCGAACATATGAATCCATGCTAGCATTCGTTCAGCGTCAACCATACCACACGCTCTAATGAAGCATATATCGTTTATGAAGCTCTATACTCCGTCTTCGCTATACTAGTCTTTGATCAACTCATAATGCTAATAAGCCTCTAACAAATACTTGTTTTCTGAGTCATACATGGGTTCAGAGTTTAGTATAAATGCACTATTTACTGGCTAACCGTAGATAAAGAAATACTTGCAGTTATCTGTGACAGGCTAAGAGCATGCTTTTAGACTGAGATAATCTGCGTAGAATAGTATGCAGTTAAGTTCTATATCATTCATTTCTTCGCTGTGTTATACATACATTCAGCTACCCAGCCGATAGTAAATGCATATGTTTCAGCACTATCTCTAGTGAGAGGTATGCCAGAATACTCAAGTATATCTTGTGTTATATGCATGCTCTCATGAGCAATTACATTAATAAACTGGCCTTTCTCAATCCTGTTGATTAGTATAAGCGTACAAAGATTTCTGTCTTTATCGTCTTTTCTATAACAATTAGCTAATGCTACTGCTTGAGATTTATTTAGCCCTATATCGTCTTCTGTTATCTCTACTCCATCAGACCATGCAAATAGCTTAGTTATATCTTCTAAACTGAAGTTCTTAATGACATATAGATCATTAGGACTAAATATAGGCTGAGAGTATTTATCTATTATAAGCTCTTTTTTATTCTTCATATATACTAATTCTGAAAGTCTATAACTCCTTAAATAACCCCCCTATAGTCCCCCCTTCTTAATGGTTCTTATAGAGAAATTTGGCCCCTTAACGTAAAAAACAGCAAAAAAGTTGCATTTTTTAAACTGAATGCAACCAAAATTCGAAAACTTGCGTTAAGGGGGCGTTTTTAACAAAAAAATAACATGAGTAAGACGTTACGAGTAATTAATCCATTCTTTGTCGTTGATACCGGTGACATGTTTACGCTCACTGAGGACGGCACGCTTTATACTTTTGAGCGCAATGAGGAGTTCCATAAGGCTGGTGATACCAACGAGCTCAACTCTTCTTACGCAACAACGTTCAACATTTCGATCGATTACGCAAAGCAGCTTGTAGAAGACGGCTACCTTGAGGAGGTCGATACAAAGGACAAGAAATTCGTGAACGTGTTTGATGAGATCAGTGCTCTGATCGATAAGTATCAGAAGGATCTTGATAACATCGATGTTGATACTGCAGGACAACCGCAGTGCTTGAAAGTAGAAAAGACTACTGTTCTTACAAACATTTTGAGCGTTCTTAATCACCTTAAGACTTTGAGAAAGTAATGGAAAACGAAAAGATTATTGATCAGACGCCGCTTGCAGAAGATGTTTCCAGCCAGATAAAATATCAGTTCCTGGACTTCTTCTTGGTAAAGCCGCTGGATCCGATCAAAGTAAAGAAAGAGTTTAGTAAACCTGTTTCGAACGGAAAGCCGACTAAAGACGAGAACGGCATCGAAGCACAAGACTTCGAGGAAGTCGAGACAGAGGTTAAAGAAATTGATTCTGATTATCGCAGAGGTATTGTCTTAAAGCGTCCTTTGTATTATGAAGATGCTGCTAAAGGAGAGAATAAAGCTATACTCCATATCAATATTGGCGATGTTGTTATATTCAGAGATACAGCAGGACTTAGATTTGACCTCCTGAAGGACAGCAGGTTGCTTAGACAGTTCGATATACTCGGAGTAGAGAAGTGATCGACATTGAACAAGTAATCAAAGAAGTTTCAAAGAGAACTGGAATAGATCGCGAGATAGTCTCAATAGTGTGTAAACACCCATTCAACCAAACAGTAGCGTTGATGAAGGATAGTGAAAACACTCAAGATATACTATTCAACCAGCTATTTAAGTTCAAGTTGAAACGAAGATACAAAGAAAATAAGACATACAAATACACAGCAAAATGAAGAAGTACATTATCACAAACGACGGTTCTATTGGATTTGATCCAGAGACCGAGGAGACATTCAACCTCCCTTCTTGTAGAGAAGCAATCAATCGAATTATCATGGTAGATGAACCGATGGAGATTGTAGTAGATCGCTATGATAAGAAATACACACTCTCCGCAAAGAAGGACGATATTGTTATTATGTTCTACGAACAGAACTTCCCAATGCCTGTAATTGTTGTAAAGAACAAGGACTGGGCTAAGAATATTAAGGATTACGATAAGAAGGTCCAGAAGGAGAAGGAAGAGTGGGCCCTTAAACAGGCTGAGAACAAGTGTTCTTGTGCGGATTGCAATACGAGCTGTATACCCGGTTAATCAGATAAATATAGATAATATGAAAGCTACAAAGAAAACTACAGTTAAGCCTTGTTTTATTGTGAATCTTACTGAAGCTACGGATTCAAGGGATATTCGCTTTGAATTCATTAAGGCTAAAGCTCTTAAGGGCGTTAAGATCGAAAAGGATGATATTCTGTTCCTTCTGACACTTGGTGCAGACATCGCTTTTGAGATGATTGACGATAAACTGAATGAGTTCTACGCTAAGTGTGATCACTTTGAGATTAACGACGAAAAGACTGTGAAGTCAGTATTTGACGCAATTACAAAGGCAGTTGCTCCTAAGAAACCTTGGTATAAGAGGTTCTGGGGTTGGATCACAAAGCCTTTCAGAGTGTTGGCCGGTGAAGAATAAGTAATAACAGCCAATACAGGGGAGGCTGAGATTCGGTGATATCGCCGAACCCCTGTGCCATAAAAATAAAAGTTAAATGTTAGTTGAGCGTTATATGCTGGCACTGATATCAAACAGCGAGGATCGTTCCCTCGTATAACGCCTGGTCCGTCGCATATGATTCCTAGTGCGCAGGGCTCTAACCCCTGAGGATCCGGAGATGAACCGGACGGGCCCACCAATACATAATTTGCAATACGATGACTATTAAATTTAAGAAGATTACAGAAGAGGCTAAGATGCCTTATCGCACTGACGATAGCGGTGCTGGATATAATTTAGCTGTCGCTGGGATAACAACAGAGATTAACCAGCGTGGACAGGTGGTTATAGTATATCACTCTGGCGTCGGTATTGAAGTGCCTGAGGGATTTGAAGCTACAATAAGACCTACAGGATCAATCTCAAACAAGACTCTACGCATGTGTGATGCTCCGAGTGTTGTGAAGAGCTATGAGGAGATTGTGGGCAAGTTTATAGTCACAACGGACGTTATCCCTTCAGTATATGAGAAGGGTGAAGTATTTGCTCAGCTCGTAATAAGCGAGAAAGAGGATATTGATTTTGAAGAGGTACAAAGCGCAGCTACGGGATCTCAGAGTCTTCCGGAAAATGAAGGCCAGCCTACAAACTCTGAGACCGAAACAGGAGCAAGCGGCGGGGAACAAAACATCCCTGAGGAGGTGCAATAATAACGTTATAAAGACCTCATTTGCCGGCGTACATAATATGGCAATGGCTATGACGGAGAGCGGACCCTTAGGGGCCCGCTCAAGCCGTATATATAAATTTACGTAAATTTAATAATCAAAATGGGAAATTGTTGCAATAAAATAGAACACTACGTAGTAAAGCCAAACACTCCTGTATACGATTGGCCCTACGAGTATAGTACAGGTAGCAACTCTAAGAGCAATTGTTGCTGTAATTCTGAGGCTATGATGGTCACTATAGCTAATCTACAGAGTACATTAGCATCTTTGCAGGATACAATAATAAAATCTTCTGCTTCTAGTGTTACTCCTGAGTAGATCAAAAATGCTGTTTCTAGCTATCTGAACGCTACAGAGAATGCTACTGCTCTCAAGCAGTTAATTGACAATGAGATCAAAGATAACCTTGGTATATCGAGTTCTAGTGATATTACAGAGCTCAAGAGCCAGGTGCAGGAAATTCTCAATAGTATAACTGAGCTTCAGCCGGTTATCAACAACATCTCGAATATTAACGTAGAAGAGCTTTCACAGTACGGAGATTCGATTACTGAGATCAATGCAGATCTGTCGTCACTTGAAGCTCGTATTGCTGCTCTGGAAACTTCAGTAGGCAACTTTACGAACAACCTTAACGATACCATTGCTTCGGCTGTTGAAACTAAGCTACAAAACTCAGATACGTTGAACTCTAAGATTACAGAAGCTGTCAATAACAATACTACAATTGCTCAAATGAATAGAGATCTTACTAATCACATCAACGATGAAAGTAAGCATTTCAAGTCAGGGGACGTGCATGTAACACAAGCGGATGTAACACGTTGGAACAATGCATCGTCTACTGGCGGTCATAATATTGAAGTAGAAGGCACTGTACTTAGTATAAACAAAAAACAGAACCCTACTGTATAAAAAGGGATTGCGTCGGATGGTCTCATCTCGGTTCGACTCCGAGCGACGCACAAACAGACCAACTGTATAACTGGAAACTAACTAACTTTATTTACTAACAAACATTTATTTTATGGAAAGTTCTAAAATTATGATGTTCCCTGAGATGGGGAGTAATAACATCGATCCAAACCTGCTGTTGGCTCTTAATAACAATGGCGGCTTTGGCGGTAACAATTGGATGTGGATTTTGTTCATTTGGCTGATTTGGGGTGCCAATGGCTGGGGCAATAATGGTTTTGGGGGAGGTAACAATGGTTTCCTTTCTAATCAGATTGCCAACGATTCTGGTCGTGAGCTCCTGATGAATGCTATACAGGGCAACGGTACTGCTATTCAGAACCTTGCTAATCTTCTGAACACAGAAGTTAACACTGTACAGAACGGCATATTCACACTGAACAACGCTATTACTTCCGTAGGTACTCAGGTGGGCATGAGCGGATTGCAGATTTAGAACGCCATACAGAGCGGTAATGCATCTATCGCTAGCCAGATCTGTCAGTGCTGCTGTGAGAATCGTTTGGCTATTGCCAATCAAACGAATGCTCTGCAGTCTCAGATGGCAGCTAACCAAGCTGCAGACCAGCTTGCCGTATGTCAGCAGACTAATGCGCTGAGTACACAGGCTGAGCGCAATACACGCGACATTGTAGATGCTATTCAGACTCAGAGTGTAATGATCAACGATAAGTTCTGTGACCTTGAAAAGAGAGAACTCCAGAACAAGATCAGCTCTCTGACAGCCGACAATGCTCTGTTACGTTCTAATGCAAACAACGCTGCTCAGACCGCATTCATTAACGAGAAGTTTAATAATGTTGCGACCGAACTCGCTTCAATAAAAGCAGCACAACCTAATACAGTTCCTGTACAGTGGCCACAGCTTACTGCAGTAAATACTACTCCGTATGTCAGTGGAGGATTCTATGGAGGCTGGAATGGCTTTGGTAATGGTTTCTGGGGTAATAATATTTCATTTTAAGTAAGACGACTATGGGGTGCTTTAACGTAACTACAAACGTAAATGGAGTTCCATACTTAAGCACAACCAACGTAACTGTGACGGATACGGCAGTAGACTTTGCTTTAGGTTTCCGTCGTATACAGCCAGTAGGCTATTTCACAGTTCGTATACAGGATGCTATCCCTGAGGGTACTACAGGTACACTGCCTGTGACAATTACCTTGAACGGTACATCCCGTGCTCTTACATTCTTTAATGGAACCCCTGTAACCGCTGCCGATCTTACAGGTACCGGTATTATTACAGTGTTTAACGATCGCTTTAATGGTATATTGCAGATTACTTCTGCAGTAGCCGCTTAACATTAACATTTAAACTTATTGATTATGGTAGTTATTGAAATGCGCGATGAGGCGTATGATATAGCTTTCGACCTGCTCGACGAAGCCAAGCATAGTGCTAAGAAGACTAAGATGACGCTTTGTGAGCTTGAGGATGCTATGTACGATTGCCTTGAAGCATCAAAAGATGAAGAAGAGTACGAAGACCCTGAAATGGGTTTCCGTAATCGTAAAGATTATCGCCATGACGAACATTATGGCGTGAGTGATGATGAGGACGATATGGATATGCGCATGCGTTCAAGTATGAGACGTGGACGTAGACGCGCTAGTATGCGTCGTAGTCGTTTAGGACGATTTGTATGATACAGTATATGTGGGGGCCTCGTTGCCCCCACCTGTACTAAATATAGACAACTATGTTTTAGACATTAAGGAAAGGCTCTACAGTATACGTATTAGACCGTACTAAAGAGCCAGAAGTAAAAATAGGTTATGTCGACAACGTATCAATACCTCGTCCTATGTATCCAACGTATAACCCTGCTGCTAGTCTTGGGACTAACATGCAGATGGTTGTTGATCTAACGCTACGAATAGACGACGAGAATAAAGAGTTCTGTGTACCTAGTAATCTATCGTTACATACTTATGGTGACTATACTCTCAGTGAAAACAAGGAGGCTATGATATCAGAAGTAGATTCCCTGTTAAAGTCTAGCAAAGACGTATTAGAGAGTGTAGATAAGCATAAAGCTGCTATATCAGCTTATGAGAAGATCTTAAAAGATCTGAACCCGGTATATGCCAGAGAGCAAGAAAGGGACGAAGCTATAAGCACATTAACGTAGTAGGTAGACAGTATATAGAATGCGTTGACTCGACTCGAAATATTATTAACGAGACATGAGAACAACTAAACATTTTCGTAAGTATCAAAGACTGTACGGTCCCCATTTCACAAAGGAGTTGTGTGAATATGTCGTATCATAGATGTATGACGATAAAGGTCCCATAACGCCTATAACTAAACAAGAGTTAGAAGACAAATTAAAAGCACAAAAGATAACCCTGGAGTATGATAAGTTTTACGATGCTGTATATGTAGCTAATATGTGTAAAGCTGATTACCTAGGTAGTGCTGTGCCTAATAACGATTACAGTCTGTGTATGTACGTTAAGAAGACAATAGACGACCCTGATGGGTATGATGGCCAACCATTCAACAGGTGGCTCTCAGACGTAGAAGGAATGCATGTCGTCATCGATTGGTCTGAATTCGTATGATAGCACAATACATACAATTAGGGGATCGAGGATGGAATGTATTGGTATACTATAATGTACAGCCCGAAGACTTTGTTGAAGTGGCAGATTCTTTATAGCAGCTAAACTGTTCGAAAGAGGACATGAAAGCAGCTTTAAGAACACTACGTAAGAAGAACACCGGGTTTACATTTAGTAACGATGAGTATAAGATGAGTATAGTATGTATAGGTAGTGCTAGCGATATAGGGTAGTTTGTCAATACTACTATCCATGAAGCTAAGCATGTACAATCACATGTATGCTCATATTATAATATACCTGAAGATAGTGAAACAGCAGCATATCTAATCGGGCATCTAGTACACAGAATGTATAAAATGTTGGAAAAGATAATTCGGTTATACTTATAATGTTTGACATAATAGGCGGTAAGATATCTCTCAACACATAGGATCTTGCTGTACCTCCATTTAGGAATCACTACAATGGGGCTAAAGACAAGAGTAAGGCGTTGAAGGAGATTGAATACGTAGTATGGCTTAATAAGTGGAATACCCCTTATGAAGCATACCCCTTGGAGACAAGGGCTTAGGTTGTAGCTAAGGACGTATTTGGAGATGAGAAATATATACCCACAGAAGAAGTAAAGACCCTACAAAAACGATTTATTGAGTTTCAAGAGACTCCTGGCACAAGGTTATTGACAGCATCAACTACTGCTGCCGAAGGGCTTATAACAGCCCTACACGACTATTCTACTGGAGCTATGGATATAGATACAGCTATAAAAGTAACACGCATATTGAAGGACGTTGGAAATATAGTCAAGTCCTTGGATATAGCGATGAAACAAGCAAAAGCTGAATAGGTCGATGCCGGAAGGGTTAAAGGTGGAGGTATTATTGGAAGATACGAAATACCAAGATAATCTTATGAAGAAATATAAATTACAAGATCTCGTATCCAATGGATCTCACAGCAGACTCAAAGTAGATTCAGATTTGCTTGTCGGGGATATTAAGAATGGCTATGGGTACGGAGATGTATTAGATGCAAATGCTACGCAGCAAGTAGCTAGTAACATTGCAGAAAATAAAGTAAATACTGCCAAAGAGGAGCTTTTGGAGATCATTCGCCAGATTGAAGGCGGGACTAGTGCAGACTATTCAGCAGTCTTAGAACAGCTTAACGCCCTTCAATAGAAGAATGCTGAGCAGGATTCTCAAGATGAAGAACTTGCTCAACAGATTACTAATCTGGTCGAACTGGTTCAGAAAGCACAACCTACTGTAGGTGGTAACAACGACAATTTAATCTTTTAACAATGAATACAAATTATAACAACGATGTAGCTGGTGCACTGAAGCTTATTACCGTCAATGGTAGTGTATATCAGCTTGGTAAGGATGCTAGCGCATCTGAGGGTGGTATTGTGAAGCTGTTCGGTGGTGCTGACGCTTTTGAGTCTTATAAGACTTCTACAGTTGGTACATACGACGCAAAGACTGTCTATGACGAGATTAAGTCTATCAATGACGCTCTTGGTGCTGCTGGTGAAGGTACTATCGCTGAGCAGATTGCTGCCGCTAAGTCTACTGTTGCTCTGGCTCAGGGCGAGTCTTACCTGACTCTGTCTTCTGCTGCCAACGCTGCAGACGGTCATGTTGAGTATACTATCAGTACTACTGGCATCGATAATGCCATTAGCTCTGCTATCGCCAGTGTTGTCAATGGCGCTCCCGAGAGTTTTGATACACTGAAGGAGATCGCCGACTGGATCACCGCTGATCAGACTGGTGCTGCTGCTATTATTGCTCAGGTGGCTAATAAGGCTGACAAGGTTGCTCCTGCTGCTGCAGGTAACTTCGCTGGTCTGGATGCCGAAGGTAACCTGATCGACTCTGGTTCTAAGGCTTCTGACTTCAAGACAATTCAGGCCGCTGTTGCAAGTCCTTCTGCTTCCGGCGATGCTGTTGCTTTCATTGACAGCATTTCGCAGAATGCTAACGGAGTAATTACCGCTACAAAGAAGAATGTGCAGGCTGCTTCTGCTACTCAGGCTGGCTTAATGAGCGCTGCTGATTACAACAAACTTGCTGCAATTTCTGCTAACGTAAGTAACGATACTCTTACTATCGTAACAGTTGCAGCGTAATTAATACGACGTGGGCCGACTTTAGCCGGCCCTGCGTCATTAAATATAGTATACTATGACAATTAATAAAATTAATGTAAACGGGCAAGAGTACGATATTGATGTACTTATAAATGGTTCATCTATATCTGAAGCCTTGGATAATACAGCAACTGTAGCGCTTGGTGGTTATCGTGGTAAAGTGTTCGTTGGTTCTACTTCTACAGCAGCTGCCACTGCTGCAAAAGTTGTGACGGTCAGCGATTCATTGTTCTCACTTGCTGCTGGCACAATGTTGCTGCTTACTGCATCTGCGACAAATACTGCTGCTAGTCCAACCTTCAATGTAAACAGCTCTGGTGCAAAGTCTATTAAATATGACGGTGCCGCCATTGCTGCTCCGAATCTCGATAAAGCTGGTGTTAAAGATGTACCTCAGCTTTATGTATACGACGGTTCATCTTGGGTATGGCTTGGCGGAGGTTCTGTAAGTGCATCAAGGCTTGACAATACTGCAAAGATTGGCGATACTAACAAACCTGTATATTTCACTGCAAATGGTGTACCTGCTGCGATTAGTTATACTATTGGCACAAGCGTTCCTACAAATGCTGTGTTTACTGACAAGAGTGTAACTTCTGCCGCAAACCACTATGCTCCTACTGCCGATAGTTCTTCCGAACTTACTGCCACATTGAACGGTACCGCTGGCGCATATGCACTAAACACAGAATATACTGTACTTACTGGTGTAAGTGCGCAGCGTGATGCTAAAGGACACGTTGTAGGACTCACGTATACTGCACAGAAGGTAAAGGATACAAATACTACGTATTCTGCCGGTACTGCAAGTCATCTTTCTGATAAGAATACTTCTAACCGCACGTGGTCTGGTAGCGTATTAGCAGATTATGTGGAAGGCAAGATTGATGCTGCCCTCACTTCTGTACTTAAATATAAGGGTACTGTTGGTACTGATGGCGATGTTACGGCACTTCCTGCTACGCACGAAGTAGGTGATGTATATGTAGTTAAGACTGCTGGTACATACGCAGGAGAAGCTGCAGAAGTAGGTGATTATATTATCTGCAAGACTGCTGGTACTGCTGCAAATGACAGTCATTGGGATGTAATCAATGGCGAGAATCAGGTAAGCAATAAGTCTGCTAGCCTTGCTGGTGCAGGTTCTTCTGCTACTATTGCTACAGTAGACGGTACAGACATTACCGTTACGACACCTTCTACTTGGACAGGTCTCAGTAAAACAGGTACTGTAACTTCTATCACTCCTGGTGGTGGTCTTATCAATGGTACTACAGGAACCTCAAAGAGCGCTATTACTGGTAGTGGTACAATTTCGCTTGAAGCAAGTGGTGTAACAGCTGGTACTAAGGGAGCTACTGCAAATGTAACAGGTACAGAAGGCACGACCATTAAAGTACCTAAGATTACAGTTGACGCATACGGACGTGTTACCGCGCTCGCAGAGTACACTCTTACAAATAAAAATACCACATATTCTGATGCTACTACTAGTGCTGCAGGTCTTATGTCTGCTGCAGATAAGACAAAACTTGACAACGTAACAATGAGTGTTTCGAACAATACATTGTTCTTAACTACTCAAGCAACAAATTAATGAATTATGCGCATCGAGAAAATTAACGTAAACGGGCAAGAATATCCTGTTGGTTATGATGTATTGACACTTCCTTCAGTGCCTACAACATCTACGTTTGACTATGGCGGCCACACGTTTGAGATTGGCGAAATTGTGCGCGTTGCAGATCAGTCTAGTAAGACCGGTTATGCCTTTTATAGACTACACGATTTGCGAAACAATCAAGCAATTTGGTCCGGTTTGGCTACTGGTACTGTAGATGACAGCGCAACTGTTGTCGTTACGATGAACTCGAACCAGAACGAGTCATTTACTTCTGGTTCCGCTACAATAAATTATGATGGGCAGGATCAACAAACTCTTATTGGCGATATCGTCAGGTTTACTGTCCCGACAAATAAAAACTATACCGTGACGTTCGGCGCCGTTTCTGGTTACTCGACTCCTACGCAGGTTACCGGAACTACCACGTCGTATGGTACGCATCCGCATACGGTGACGTATAACACGGAAGTTGTTACAGTTACTACTGCCTAGAGTGGAGTTACTCTCACTGTAAACGGTAATACGTATACAGAGCCAGTAAAGATTGCGTGGGGTGAATCCTATACAGTAACAGGCAGTGCTGTTGCTGGTTACAGCGTTAGTTCTGAAACTATTACTGCCAGTCAAGCTAGCCGTACTGTAACCGTTACGTACAATGAGCTTAGGAGCGGTATTTATGTAATGGATGCCAGTGGTAATGAAATCGATGCAGCTCAGGCTACTTCCAGTTGTATTGGCGTGGTAGTCAGAGATGCAGACAAAGGCGTCGCTTTCCTTATTCCTAAAGTAACTAGTGATGCTGATACTCCGATGTCTTGGGATAGCAATTATAGTTCTAACGGAGAGATATCTGGAATACTTACGACGACTAATAAAACTACAGCTGAGACTGATTATGCTGGCGTATCTAATACGGACAAGATTAGAGCCAAACAATCATCAACTAGTCAGGCTGCCGGTTACTGCTATAGTCAAATATTAACTATTGGCGGTGTAACCAAACACGGCTATCTCGGTTCTTGTGGCGAATGGTATCTTGCTTGGTAGAATAAGTCCGCTATCGATTCTGCTCTTAGTACTATTGGTAGCCAGGCTCTAGAGTCTGATTATTATTGGACAAGTACGTAGTACTCCGGCAACTACGCTTGGCTCTTGTGCTGGGACTCGTCTGAGAACGTCACCCGCTACACTAAGCGCAACGACAACTACGTAAGGCCATTTTATGATTTACGATAAAATGCTTCGCATTTTAGTAAATCATAAAAGAATGATCTAACAAACTAATAGTTATAATATGCACCTTGATTATTTTAAGATATGGTAAGAACTACCGGATTAAAAACAGAATACACGCCTATCAAAAAGATTGGTGATAACGTATACAAAGTAAGCTGGGATTACGAAGATGTAATAGAGCCGGTATATGCCGACCTTACTGAAGAAGAACGGCGAAAGGTGGACAATGGCGAATTTGTTGAGCGTACAAAGATTGGTGAGCAAGATACAGATTACTGTTCGTATATGTATGAATATATCTACTTTAAGCCGACCATTGAGTACCTCAAATCGATGATTCTTGATTGGTACAACAAGCAGATAGATCAGAAAATACTTTCTGGTTTTACTTGGAATGATATGCCCATATGGTTATCTACAGAAAATCAGTTTAACTATAAGGCCGCATATGACATTGCTGTGCAGACACAAGGACAGTCGCTTCCTGTGACGTTTAAATTCGGCACCACTAACGAGCCTGTATATCATCAGTTCCAGTCAGTAGAAGAGTTTTCCCAGTTCTATCTCGCTGCAATGAGCTACATTAATACTACTCTTGCTGAAGGTTGGGTTAAAAAGGATTCTATCGACTGGGCTTTATACGAAATCCAATGACGAAGAGTATCTTGAGTATTATGATCGCGCCGAACAGATTCGTACTGAAATAAGACAAATACTCAGCTAAACAAACGAATGTCATTCTAAACTGTAGACTTTAAATTGAACTATGGACAACATTATTTCACAAATCAAGATTGGCAACACTTTGTATAATATCAAAGACGAGTCCGCCATTAGCTCAAGCGATGTAACAACTGCGATTAATGGTGCACTCGAACAGGCTGAGGTAGCATACAAATCTGTCAAATACAACACAACACACATAACTGGCAACGGCGCTTTGACAATCCCTGGCACAGAGCCTGTATATGTCATTACCGTAAGCGGTAACGTAAGTTCTGTGACACTGCAAAACAATCCTACGTATGGTCACAGCTGTCACGCAATATTTAAATCAGCAGATAGTTCTTCATACACAGTGTTTATAGGGAACGATAATACAGATCGTATATGCCCTACTACAGCTGGTGTATCTCTCACAGTACCTGCTTCTGGACAAGGTTACGCAGAAGTAGACTTTATTAACGCTGGAGATACGAATACGGGGAACGAAATTTATGTAAGAGGATTATAATATGAAAACATACATTAAGAAAAGTCATAAAGGGTACTATATTGATTTCCCCGAAGAGATTGATGCTGAGTACTGGGCTGGCATGATCGGTGAAACGCTTGAGGATTTCTACGATGGTAAGTGGGTACTCCTGTCAGATGAGCAGGTAGCATTCCATGAAGCTAATCCTAGAGCTTCTCTGAAAGAAGTGTGGGATATGCAGATTACCCCTGCTCCCGAGCGTACTATCGAACAGGCTAAGCGTGAGAAGATTGCTGCTATTACTGAATACGACAATAGCGCCAATGTAAACTCATTTAACGTAACAACTGAAACAGGTGAGATTAGCTATTGGTTCACTGCAGCAGAGCGTAGTAACTATAGAAGTTCTATTGATGCTGCTGAGCTGATTGGTCTTGAGAACCTCTCATTCTATGTAGGGGAACAGGCTATCACACTGCCTACTGCTACTGCTAAGCTTATGCTTGCACAGATTCAGTTATATGCAGATCAATGTTATATGGTCACTAAGCAGCATAAGGCTGCTGTTGAGGCTTTAGATACTATTGAAGGGGTTGATAACTTTGATATTACTTCTGGTTATCCTGAGAAACTCCAACTTAGCTTAATTTAATTTATTTAAAGAGAAATAAGAATGGATAATTTTAGAAGGAGGATAGAAAAGGAAAGTACACCAACAATTGTATCGAGAGAACTTTACTTTACTAGTATTACTGTACAAAGTAACAACCTACAATCGTAGTCTGGCATTGTATAGAAAGGTACTGATAGTAACACTTGGTTTTGTCCAGTTGTTGGTGCGGTTGAAGTCATTGCAGAATACGACATAGTAAATAAACTAAGTAATGGAAATGAAGTTGTAGTTAAACACGGTTAGTAGAATATAATACTGAAGGTAAGAAATAACGCTAAAATTGTCAAAACTAACGGCGACAATGATGTTTTAATTACTAATGCAAGAATTTAGGCTACGTCATCTGGTCACTTTTATGACCTAGATTATGAATTGTCTGGGAGCATATATTTTTATATGATTGATCATAGCGGGGGCAGTTTATAGACTAGTGTGGTACACTTTGATGCTCCCGATACAAGTGGTAACAATCCTGACGTTATTTAGTGGGATCTTACATTTCATGCCGGCTATAATAATCGATATACCGTTGATGATCTTGGGTATTATAATCAAATTTCTGGAATAGTAGGTAGTTGTACACTTACAAGATTGTCGAATACTTAGATAAAATTCGATTTTAATCCTGTCTGATTTCTAAATAAACTCCGTAGACAGCGTATAGCATATCACTATCTTAAATAATATTCTTGTAAACAATATATAATGGTAGACTTTAATAAGAAGATATACAATACTTCAAAATTCAACGTAGCAGCACGTTTCTTTAAAGAGCATGGCTGCTATACTCTAGCCCCAAGAGGCACTACAGACTATAATAACTATTGGGACAGAGAAACAGAGAGGTGCCTCAATGGTTATGTAGCTGATGATGGGGACTATATTACAGGCTACCATTATTTCTATTTGAACTACAGCCCCATCATCAAACGTGTAGATACAACATACACAGATAGGCTTGGGAATACACGTATACGAAGAGAACGTATATTTGACTTTCCAGCCGCATGGGATGGAGATTTCTATTTCTTCAATGCAGTAGAAGAAGCTGAATAGCAAGGTAAGCATTTAGCTGTACTAAAAGCTCGTAAGAAGGGCTTTAGCTTTAAAGCTTCTTCTATGCTTGTAAGAAACTATACATTAATAGAAAAGTCTAAGAACTTTGCAATAGCTTCAGAACAGAAGTTCTTAGTTGGGGACGGGCTCCTTACGAAAGCGTGGGAGATTATGGACTTCATAGACAAGAATACAGATTGGTCTAAACGAAGACTTACATCCACTCGTATGGAGCGTGTATCCGGCTTTAAAGTAAAAGACGAGTTTGGTAAGGAGACAGAGCAAGGCTATATGTCAACCATACAAGGCATTACTTTGAAGAATGATCCAGAGCGTCTCCGTGGTACTCGTGGCAAGCTGATGATATTTGAGGAGGGAGGTAAGTTCCCCAACCTAGAAACAGCTTGGCGAGTAGCACAACCATCTATGGAAGATGACGATGGACAAGCGTTCGGCCTTATGCTCGTAATGGGTACTGGAGGTACTGAAGGCGGTTCGTTTGATGGTCTTAAGTAGATGTTCTACAATCCAAAAGCATTCAACATATTAGCGTTCCCTAATATATGGGACGATAATGCTGAGAATACTCTATGCAGTTACTTCTCTCCTATGTACCTCAATATGGAGGGATACGATAAGGATGGTAACTACAAGTTTATGGATAAGGATGGCAATAGTTTAAAAGAGAAAGCTATTGAGAATCTTATCGAACAAAGAAATCAAGTAAAAGACGGTGGGGCTACTCAATAGTCAATAGACCGTTTTATATCAGAAAGACCAATAAAACCATAGGAAGCTTGTTTGGAATTGGGTAAGAATATATTCCCTAGAAAGCTTCTAATGGATTAGCTTACCAGAATACGTACTAATACTAAGCTTAAGAATATGAAACATATCGTAGACTTAGCTTGGGATGGTAACGGTATGGTGAAAGCAACAGAAAAGAAATCCGGAGACATAACAACTTATCATTTGAAGAAAGATGACAAACCAGAAGGATCTGTAGTCATCTGGGAGTACCCAATCAATGATCCCCCATTTGGATTATACATTGCAGGCTGCGACCCGTATGATCACGACGAGTCATTCACTAACTCCTTAGGATCGACGTTTATATTTAAACGCGTTAGAGCAGGAGAAGCATGGAATGACGTAATTGTAGCTGAATATTCAGGACGACCAGATACTGCAGAAGAATATTATGAGAACGTAAGAAAGTTACTTGTGTTCTATAACGCAAGGCTCTTGTTTGAGAATGAACGTAAGGGTATCTACCCTTACTTCACGAACAAGCATTGCGATTACTTACTTGCGGATCAGCCGGATAAAATCATTACGGAAGTCTTCAAAGACAGTAAAGTGCAGCGCCGTAAAGGCTGTCACATGACGAAGTAGATTAGGGCGTACGGAGAAGGATTAATCCTTGAATGGCTTATGGATGAGTATGAGCCAGGACACCCTAATATAGAAAGAATATACAGCGAGCCACTCCTGGAAGAGCTAATAGAGAATGACGGTGTAAAAAACGTAGACCGTCTGATAGCTCTATGTATGGTTATGATATACAGAGAAGAACTATATTAGGTTAAAGTGGCAGCTGCAAAAGAACAAAACAAACAGGTTGAACTCTTCGAGATACCTCTGTTCAGTTAGAGATACTGGGACGCAGAGGAGTCACAAGATGATATACCTCTATTTAGTTTTTAAACATGGTTAGAGTAGAAGACAATTTATACAATTCAAGCTTCCCTCAACAGAAGTTGCCATTGAAGAAGAAGACTGAAGAATGGCAGCATGGTTGTGTAGACTATATTATAGGTGAGGGTAACGTTGTGTCTGGTGGTATGTCCAAGACACGATTCGGAGAGATACAAACCTACTACAACCTTTATAATTCAATATTCGATGAGAAAGACTTTAAACGTATTACGAACCCGTTTAAAGTTGAAGATGGGTTCCCTGCTACACCGCAAGACTTTAATATAATCAGGCCTAAGGTGGACCTCCTTATAGGTGAAGAGACAAAGAGGCCAATGAACTTTCGTGTAGTCAGAACATCCCAAGAAGCAGCCTCAGAGCTTATGGATCAAGAGAAAGAGATGCTGATACAATATATGATGTCAGCTATAATGTCCAAGATGAGCGAAGAAGAAGCTGTATAGTTTTAGCAATAGCTACAGTCGGGTGAGATAATGCCACCAGAAGCTATAGCTAAATATATGTCAAAGGATTATAAAGACGTTGTAGAGAATACCGCATACCATACTCTTGTATACTTAAGAGAAAAGCTTAACTTAGACAATGAGTTTATTAAGGGTTGGAAAGACGCTCTTATAGCAGGCACAGAGATCTACTATGTAGGTGTACTTAATGACGAGCCTTACTTAGAGAGAGTAAACCCAATGTTCTTTGCTTACGATCAGTCACCAGATTTGGAGTTTATAGAAGACGCTTCGTGGTGCTGTAGACGCATGAGAATGCCCGTAGCAGAGATATATGATAGATATTACGACAAGCTGTCTGAGAAGGACTTAAATAAGCTTAACGAGATGCTTACAGGGAGACCTTCTAATGATATGGGCGATAAAGACCCTGTGGACAACTTCGGAGGTATTAAGATGCATATCTATGACAATCCTCTGTTCGACCAGAAGAGTAGGCATAGTATAAACGTATGGCACTGCTGCTGGAAGTCTTTCAAGAAGATCTATTATGTTACTTACTTAGATGAAACTGGTACAACTCAAGTATAGATTGCAGATGAATCATATAAGAAGACTGGTGCAGAGATTGATGTAACACCAGACTGGATTGTAGAGGTGTGGGAAGGCTATAGAGCTGGTTCTGATCTATACTTTGGTATACAGCCATTAGAGTATCAGCATGTATCTATAGACAATCCTAATAGCCAGAAGCTGCCTTATACAGGTGCTATATACAGTAATACTAACAGTAAACCTAGGAGCTTAGTAAGTATCCTTAAACCTTTGCAGTATATGTATATCGTGCTATGGTATAGACTTGAATTAGCTATAGCTAGAGATAAGGGAAAGGTAGTCAATATGGATATTACTTAGATCCCAAAGTCTATGAACATAACTCCAGATCGTTGGATGCATTACTTATCTAGTGTAGGTGTAAACTTTATTAACCCGTATGAGTGTCTAGCATTTGGAACAAAGGTTATTATGTCAGACGGAACGATTAAGAATATCGAAAACATTAAAGTTGGAGATTCTGTAATGGGTCCTGATGGTAAGCCTAGAAAGGTTCTCGATAGACACGTTGGTATAGATAATATGTATCGCCTTAAAGCTGGAAGCGGTTGTGAAGATCAGGTTGTAAATAGTAGACATCTTATACGATATCAGGAAAAGAATCACTCTAAGCACACTACAATTGAAAAACTTGCCAATCCTATTGAAATCTTAAAAGAGGATCAAGAAAAGTCTTATGTAAAATAGAATAGATACTTGGAACGTGCAGATGAAATAAACATACATCATCCGAATTCCAATCTACTCCTTGATCCATATTTGCTTGGTTTGTGGCTAGGTGACGGATCTACTAATAAATCTGAGTTTACCAGTGAAGATGTAGAAATAATTTCATATCTTACAGAATGGGCACAGTAGCACGGAATGCGTACTACTATAAGTCCATGCGGGTACAAGGGAAACAACGCGTTACATATAGATGTAGTAAGCAATGGCCGCAAGAATATGCTTAAAGAGTGCTTACGCGCATATGAT
>Ga0247609_10001685_pt1 | contig 25421 bp, 19 predicted proteins | sample 172DNAGHGlowgp2_FD_193487 | JGI IMG/M metagenome (GOLD analysis project Ga0247609, IMG submission 193487) | Sheep rumen microbial communities from Palmerston North, Manawatu-Wanganui, New Zealand - 1728 DNA GHGlow gp2 | ecosystem: Host-associated > Mammals > Digestive system > Stomach > Rumen ...
GTTTACGAGACCGTCATTTGCCTGCCACTCCTCACCCTTGTGAGTCTCGTCGCTGTAGAGACACTCAAAGATACTGAAGAGCGCGAACGGAGCCCACATATCTCTTGTGGGAAGCTCAAATGAGCCGTGGCGGCGCGTTCTGCGTCCGTAGTATGAGAAATAGTAGATGTTGTCGTATGTCTTTGTCTTTGCAAGACAGGCGGTGCCGCCGGTCGTTGAAAGCTCATAGTAGATGTTGTCCTCTTCGTGAGCGAGGAGGTCACGGATCTTCTGCTTGCCTTCCTTGAGTGAGATATGGTTATCTCTTGAAGTGAAACCGTACCAGTCAAGGTTGAAGTCATAGAACTTGGCAAACCAGGTGCCTGATGTGGCATTGCCGATCTTGTAGAGGAATGTGGCAAGCGGGTTGACAAGCGGACGTCCCGCATCGGGAAGTGTTACGCCGTTGTGTGTAGCCGCAAGTGTGACTGCCGCATGTACCCATTTCTGTTTTCCGCCTTTGAAGAGGTCGGAGAGTTCAGAGGGGTCAGTGCCTGCAACTTCATCCGGATCGCCTTCAGCGAGAAGATGAAGCAGAGTACGGACTGTAGGACCGCCGAAGCTGTGTCCTACAAGGATTATCTTCTTGATTTTGCCGGCCTCATCGAGCTCGCCCCAGTCGGGAACATAGCCCGGATAAGTTGCTCCGTAACGGGCATGGCCCATCTTCTCTGAGTGAACCTTGCCGAAGTCAACAGTGCCGCCCTTTATCATTGCATAAAGGATGCAGGCACGGTCCCACATTGATGAGAAAGGACCTACATGAGGTGTGTAGTTTCTGTTGCCGATTTCATTTATGGCATAGCGCGCATTACCGTGCCACATACCGAATGTCGGAACGAACTGGCAGAGCTTTGTTTCTGTTCCCCAGCAGAGGAAACCGTGTATCAGTATAACAGGATAATTGGACTTGTTCTGCATTTCAATGCCTCCCAAATTGTTATTAACAGTAATATTTTAACATATCCTAAAGCGGCATTAGAAATAGAAATTGCAAATAAAATATTGTACATTGTGCTAAATTTCGTTAAAGAAATATCATGTATATTCTAATTGCTTTAACATACTTCATTTGGTACAATATTATATGTATTTTTTATATGTGGGAGTATGTTCATATGCGCAATCCCTTGAGTGCCGCTGCCCGCGCAAACCGCGCAATGATTGAGCAGTACGGCAGATCAGACCTTACATTTTATCCTTACCTGATTATGAGAATCGTTTCCTGGGTTCTCCTGGTTTACATGCTCATAAAGGGTGAGTTCTCACACGCGGGACAAGCGGCGGCAGCGCTTGTTTTGTTCTGTGTGCCTCCGTTTTTCGAGCGCAAGGCACAGGCGGACCTGCCGAAGGTTTTCCTTTTCATAATTCTCTGCTTCATCTTCTCCTTCCTTATCCTCGGAGAGATATTCGAGTTCATGGGAAGAATCTTCTGGTGGGACACAATGCTCCATACGAGCTACGGTTTCATCTTCGCCGCCTTCTCCTTCTCCCTGCTTGAGATTTTCAACAAGGATACGGAACTGAAGTTCCGGTGTTCAAAGTTTTATGTAATCCTTACCACAATGAGCATTACCATGTTCTTCGGAACACTCTGGGAGTTCGCTGAATACGCAGCAGATCAGCTGCTCGGTTTCGACATGCAGAAGGACAGGCTCGTCGACCACTTCCAGTCAACGTTCCTCGACGAGACGCATATGAATGTTCCGATTCCCGTGAAAGATATTGAGTCAACCGTCATAAACCTTGCCGACGGCAATAAAATCGTTCTTGACGGTTACCTCGATATCGGCATATGGGACACTATGAAGGACCACTTTGTGGCCTTTGCCGGCGCGACCGTATTCTGTATTTTCCTTGTTGCCTACCTGAAGACAAAAGGCAACAACAAACTGGCGGCAACACTTGTGCCCGTCCGCCACGACTGGACGGCAGAGCCTCCCGTGGTCCGCGCCGCCCTCGCGAAAAAACTTTTGAAAACTGAAAAAACTACTGAAGATAAAGAGGCTTGAAGATGCTGGACAAAACCATTGTCATTATTCCTTCCCTTGACCCCGACGAGCACCTCGTGCAGACTGTTGAGGGCCTTAAAGCCGCAGGCTTTAATCGCTTCGTACTCGTCGATGACGGTTCGGACGAGGAGCACAAAAAGAACTTCCCGGAGCCCTCGGACTCCGTAGCCGTTCTTCACCATGAGAAGAACAAAGGCAAGGGTGCGGCCCTGAAGACCGCGTTCTCATACATTGCCGAAAATCTTCCCGACGCGAAGTACATGGTCACCGTGGACGGTGACGGTCAGCACGCGCCTTTGGACGCAAAGAAGTGCGTCGAGGCCCTCGGCAACAATGAGAACCTCTGTATTCTCGGCGCGCGCTCATTCAAGGAGGACAACGTCCCCCTGCGCAGCAAGATGGGAAACACAATTACACTGTTTGTCTTCCATAAACTCTGCGGCATAAAAATCTCGGACACACAGACGGGTCTTCGCGCCTTTTCAACGGCCCTCATCCCCGCCCTTCTGAGAATTGAGGGTGATCGTTTCGAATATGAGACGAACATGCTTCTAAAGTTCAAGCAGAACGGTGTGGAGATCGGTGAAGTCCCCATCGAGACAGTCTACATTGAAGAGAATCACGCCTCGCACTTCCGCACGGTTCAGGACTCATTCCTGGTTTACAAGTTTATCCTGTCCTACGTGCTCAGCTCGGCTATCTCCTTCATAGTCGATATATCTCTCTTTGCAATCCTGCTGAAGATTTTCACGAAGAGCGGCATAACAGGCCCCGCCTTCGCCCTCTTCGGCAAAGAGATGACTCTGGTGCAGTTCTTCGCAACGGCCATAGCGCGTGCCGTTTCCTCGATAGTCAACTACACCATCAACAAGAAAAAGGTCTTCACTTACGAGAAGGCCGATGAGCAGAAGAAGGACAATACCATCTTCAAATATTACGCGCTTGCAATTCCCCAGATGTTTGTCTCGGCCTTCTCGGTCACACTCCTTGTAAGGCTTCTTCATATCCCCGCTGAGGCAACATTTGTCACTACGCTTCTTAAGGTCTGCGTTGACGTTATCATCTTCCTCGTAAATTACCGTGTCCAGAGGAGCTGGGTATTTGCCAACAGACCGTCCGATAATAAAGAGTTAGGTGGAAAGAACAATGAATGATTTAGAATACCTCGCTTCGAAGTACCTCGTCGATGACGACGGTGCCGAAGAGCCGGCCCCGAAATCGGAACCGGCTCCGAAAGCCGCGCCCGCAGACATCCCCATGTCCGCGAAAAGGCCGGTAAAGAGAGAGACAATTTCCCTGCCCGCGCAGGAGGAGCAGCCGAAGCCTCAGCAGAGGCGCGAGCAGCCGCGCAAGGCGACTCAGCGCGCACAGCAGCAGAAGCGCACTTCTCAGCAGCGTGCCCGACAGAATGTCCCGCAGCGCGAGCCTGACTACGAGCCTCAGCCGAGAGCGAGAGCAAAGAAGAAGCCGAACTATGTCGGAAGATTCTTCCTCTGCTTCTTCACTCTCATTCTCATGATAATAATCACCGTATTTTCCGCCTGTCTCGTCATCTCCTACGGCCCGAGTCCGACAATACGCAATATTCTCGTACTCTCCGCGAAACAGGCCAGCGCCACAAAGTGGGTACCCGGTCTCTTCCTGTCAGATGCGGCCATCCAGGAGATTATTGACGCCAGCAACTCCGTAAACACCGATGTCGTAACGGTAGACGACATTGCCACGGACTCTGACGATGACGAATGGGCAGATGCCATTGACGGCATGAAACTCATCTTCCGCCAGGAGCCCAACTTCAAGGCGTATGTCCTTCTCATCAAGGACCCCTCCAGAGTAAAACTCGGCGTATCCTCCGAGAACTTCGCCAGTGCCACCGCCGGTATGCGTATCTTCGAGATAGCCGACAAATATAAATGTGTTGCCGCCATAAACGGCGGTGAGTTCGCCGATCCGGGCGGACAGGGCACCGGCGCTCAGCCTATAGGAATAACCTATTCCGACGGCAAATGCGTATGGGGTTCCTCCACAAGCGGTACATTCATAGGTTTCGACAAGGACAACAAACTTGTCTGTGTCGAAGGCATGTCCACAGCCAAGGGCACCGAGCTCGGTATCCGTGACGGCTGCTGCTTCATGTACAAGAACGTAATCATCGAGCGCGACGGCGACAACGTCAAGCTCAACTATGCCGATGACAACCTCGGCATAGCCCAGAAGACCGCAATCGGCCAGCGCGCTGACGGCACAGTCATCATGATCGTTACTGACGGCCGCTCCGCCGAGAGCGTAGGCGCTACAAGAAACGACATGATAGACCTCATGGTCGAGTACGGCGCCGTAACGGCGGGTTCACTCGACGGCGGTTCATCGAGCATGCTCTACTACCGCAACTACTATGATGCCTACAAGATCGACAAGGACGGTCTTGAGGAATACAACCAGATGGGTCTCGTAAACAGGTATAAAGCCTTCACGAAGCCCCGCAGAATACCCACCTACTTTATCGTTATGCCGGGAGAAGAATCATGAGAAAGAAAAAATCCGTTTTTTACAAAATCTATTTCTTCGTTGTCATCATCTTCCTCGTCGTACTTGCTGTGGGTCTTGCGGTTTTATACGGCTGGCTTAAGTCCTATGAGTCCTCACAGCCCACGACAATAGTCAACAAGATTATTACGGACTACCTGGAAAAAGGTGACTACGATGGTCTTCAGAAAGACCTCGAACTCAAGGTTTCCGAGTTTGACTCCTCAGACAATCTGAAAACAATACTCGAAGAGGCAGTCAAGGGAAAGACATACTCAATCGCCCACAGTTCCTTCAAGCCGGAAGGCGCTGACCTCGCCTACATTATCAAAGCCGATGACGAAAAGGTTCTCAATGTGTATCTCAAAAAGCACAAGATCGGCAAGGGTTATGACGTAGCCTATGCCGAGCTCTCAAAGAGCCTTCTCAAGACCATTGAAATAATCGCGCCCAAGGGTGCTGAAATCACAGTCAACGGCGTTGCCGTACCTGACGACCTGAAGAAAGACAACGAGTTCCCTTCACTTCCGTCCACAATAGACGTCAAGACACTCACACCGACGCAGACCGCGAAAATTTCAGGTCTCCTCTCCGATTCACCCGCAGTCGAGGCGACAATAAACGGTAAGAAGGCCGAGATAACGGCGAACGGCACCACATTTACCGTCGCCCAGCCCATCGACAAGGCAGTCGGCGACAAAGTCACTGACATAGCGCAGAAGTGCGCAGTCGCCTATGCCGCATACATGCAGAAGGACGGTTCATTCGGTGCCTTCTCGCAGCACTGCGACACCTCGACCCCGTTCTACAAGAACGTCGCCTCGAGCCTTGTAATGTTCGTAAAACCGCATAACGGTTATAAAAACGAGGACCTGAACGTAACGGCTCTTACAAAGTATTCCGACTCACTCTACAGCTGCCGCGTCACTTTCAAGCACACTCTCCTGTCAGGCGACACGACATACTCGGACGACTTTGACAAGATTGTATTCGTATCAAAGAACAAGGATGTCTACAAGGTCATCGACATGCAGGCACCCGTTTCAAATTCCGATACAGACTGATAAAAGAATCGAGACAAGACATGCGGCAACTTTTAAGCAACGCGGTAAAGCACTTTAAAACCATAACAAAACACCGCAACCTGGTCATGATGCACTGCTTCAGGGCAGGCATACCTGTCCAGGGACTTCTGCACGACCTGTCAAAGTATTCTCCGGCAGAATTCATCGTCGGTATGAAGTACTTCCAGGGCGATCACAGTCCGAACGATGCAGAGCGGGCAGACATAGGCTACTCATCCGCCTGGATGCACCACAAGGGCCGCAACAAGCATCACTTTGAGTACTGGACCGACTACAACACCAAGACCCATACGGTGGAACCCGTCGAAATGCCGATGAAATACGTCATTGAGATGTTCTGTGACAGAGTTGCCGCATGCAAGGTGTACAGAAAAGATACCTACACCGACTCCTCTCCCCTTGAATATCTCGAAGGACACGGCACTAAAATACCCATCCATCCGGAGACACTCAAAGTCCTGCACTCGCTCCTTAAAATGCTCGCGGAGCAGGGCGAAGCCAAAACTTTCAGGTATATCCGGCACCTTAAGAAATAAAGGAGGTCTTTAATATGGCTGACAACAATAAAACCGATCTTCCCAAAAACGAGGGAGCTACATCGCTCGTAACCGTGGAAGCGCCGGAACCCGAGCCGCCCGTAATTGAAGTCGAGGCGGAAGATATCAGCAAAAAGGAACTTCGCAAAGAGAAGAGAGAGAAAAAACGCCGCTACGGCGAGGTCATGACGACCGGCTCCTTCATACGCACCTTCCTCCTGCTCCTTATCCCGGGCATCAATATTCTCTGTGTAATCTTCTGGGCAATCGGCGCCGCGAAGAACAGGAACAAGGTTAACCTCTCCAGAGGTCTTATCTGTTTCTTCCTGATTGAAGTGCTTCTTGCACTTGTCATTGCGGGCGTCGCATACATCTACGCAGATCAGCGCGAAGACGCCGCCCTGAAATACCTCGACAATAAGACGAACGGTCTCATCACCTATCTCGACATAGGCACTTACAAAGACCTGCCGAAGCTTCTCGGTGTGTCAAAATTCCTTGTCGAGAAAGAACAGCCGAAGACAGATGACCCGACCGAGCCCGAGCCCGAGCCGGAGCCCGTCATTCCGAAGACCTGCTACGCATACAACCCCGAAGGGATAGACTCGATTGCGACCTTCTCCGACCTCTTCGAGAAACAGTTTGATCCCGAAAACGACTGGAAGAACGCGGAAGAGCTCGACCCCGAGTCACTTTTCGGTATCCTGAGTGCCGCGAATGTCGACTACGAGGAATATGACCGCATTTACATCATCCTTGATAACGAGGACTGCAACTGCGTAATTATTTTCAATCCTGAAGGCTCGTTCGATGTAGGTTCATCCTTCCCTGCAGTATCCGCGAGCAGTGACTATGTCGTCGTAGGAGGTGCAAAATAATGGCCAGAAAGAAAAAGGCAACCGCGCCTGAAGCGGTTGAAGAGATAAAGGAAGAGGCAGCCGAGGCTGCAGAAACAGTCGAAGAGACTGCCGAAAAAGCTGAAGAGGTAGTTGAAGAAGCTGCCGAGAAGGCTGAGGAAGCAGTTGAAGAAGCTGCTGAAGCGGCCAAAGAAAAAGCTGAAAAGAAAGACAAGAAAAGCGAGGCCAAGGCGAAGGCAGCCGAAGCGGCGGAGACCGCCAAGGCAAAGGCCGCTGAGGCGAGCGAAGCGGCAAAGATCAAAGCTGCCGAGGCATCTGCCGACGCAAAAGAGACGGCCGAAAAGATAAAGAAAAAATGGAACGAGGCAAAGGACCGCACTGCCGAGTACGATGAAGAAGATATTATAGAGAACAAGTACTTCTCCCTTCTCGGATACTTCGGACTGCTTATCCTTCTCCCCCTCATCTTCGCCCCTCATTCAAAATTTGCGAAGTTCCACGCCAATCAGGCTCTTGTACTCTTCGTAGTACGCCTGACCTATGTGCTCTTTACAGGCTGTATTGTCGCAATCACGGCGCTTTCAAGCACCGGTTTCGCAATCTTCCTCGGACTGATATTTGCGCTCTGCTTTATAGTCCTCTTCGTAATCTGGGTACAGGGTATCGCAAATGCCGCCGACGGCAAAGCCCGCGAGCTTCCGTTCATCGGCACATGGGAACTCCTCGATCTCGACTGAGAATAATAATTAAAGGCCCTGAGCAAAAGCTCAGGGCCTTTTTATTATTTCTTATTTGAAGTAACTGCGGACTATGGCGAGGTCGTTCTCGGAACCTGCCGAGAGAGTTATACGGAGCATATACCCGTTGACGTCAGCGACCAGAACCTCATAATAAGTCGGATAAGAAGCAACAACCTCGTTCTTGTAAATGATGCCGACAAACTTATTGCCGCCCCACTTGGTTGAAGCCTTTTCATCGACAATCGTATTGTTCTGCTCGGAAGCCACCATTTTGGTTGACTTAAGAGCGTCATCGGTTGTCTGATAACCGTTTGCCTTCTTGGACTCATACTGGATGACTACACTGGAAGACATGTGGTTTCCGGTAGCGCTGAGATCTCTCGGTGAAGTTGAGACCGTGTCGCTCGCGTAGCTCGTAAAGAGCCAGTCTGCCGGAGCAGTGAAGGACACACCTGAGAACTCGCTGTAGTAGGATGTTCCGTTCACCGTACCGAATCTGAAATTCGAGTCCGAAGCTATGGAACCGCTGCCGTCGGGGTTCTGGGCTCCGCCGTTGAAAATCTGATTATTCAGATTGTTGATCTGTGTGACAAGTTCGGGGTTTATGTTAGTCGCGGGCTCCGCATCGACAAACTTGTCGAGCGTCTTCACAACGAAAACGGTAATACCGACTATCATGGCTATGAAACATACAGCCATAAAAATTGCAACACCTATAATAACCCTTTCAGAGGTGTTGTCGCCGTTTGCAGCACTCTGTGCCCTCTGGAACTGGTCGTTTAAATCACCACGCATAAGCTTATCCTTTCGCGTTCAATACATCAATTATCTCGCCTACATCGTCCAGGTCATATGCAAAGATCTCGATGTGCATGTAATAGTCGCCGAGATCACGTGTGAAATCGTATTGGTAAGCCAGTACATCTTCACCGCTTATACGGCATGCAAGCTGATTGTACTTCTCACCATTTAAAGTAATTGAGGAGTCCTCGGCATAATCAACCTTGTAACTCTTTGAAAACTCCATTGCACTCTCCCTTATGGCGTCATTGACAGCCGCAAGGTCCTTGTACTCGGAGAAATAGTCCTTGTTGTAGAACTTGATGTAGACCATATTGCCGGTAAGCGAGTCCTCAGCATAGAAGTCGTAGACATAAAGTTTGTTGTTCGCAGTGCTCTTGTCTACACCCTCATCGGAGTAGAGTTTCGCAATCTCAGTGTCGGTAAATACGTGCCACGATGCAGGGAGCTGGAACGCGAGGTTCGCATATTCAGACTCATATGCGCCGGTCTTCTTGTCAGTCTTACCGGGAACAAAGTTTTCCGTGCCCTTATAGGCGTCGGAACGTCCCTTGCTTGAGCGGTCAAACGGGCTGTCGTCTATGTCATCGTTATCATCGATGTCGAAGTGCTGTGAGAACCACTTGTCAATTGAATCGTCATAATCGTCATCGTCGAAATCAAACTCGTCAAAATCATCAAAATCGTAGTCATCAATATTGGAAATGACTTCATCAAAATCAACTGATTTGGCAACAACCCTGAACAGGGCAAAAATACCGCCGACAACAACGCCCACCAGCAGCGTCGCACAGAGAAAAACGATGAGAATAATCTTACCGGGCGACATTTTCTTCTTTTCTGTTTTGGGAGCAGCTTTTCCGGCGGCGTTTGTCGCGGCATCTGAGGCGGCGGAAGCTCCCTTTATTTTTGCTCCGCAATTCTGGCAATACTGATCGCCTTCCTTTACGGGTTTTCCGCAATATTCACATTTCACGGCAATATACCTCCAAATGCATTTACAACAAAGTATTTTACCATAAAGGTAAAGCGGCAACAAGTATAACTTGTGCCGCTTAAAAAAACCTTAAATCTGTGTTTTTCCCTCGCCGAGGAGTTTTTCAATCGCCGCGAGTTTAACGCTGATAACCAGAAGTTCAGTAGCGTCTGAGAGTTCCTCAAGGCTCGGGAAAGTCGGAGCGATTCTGATGTTTGAATCTTCAGGATCCTTACCGTAAGGGAATGTTGCGCCGACATTCGTGAGCTTGACCCCGCCCTCTTTGCAGAGTTCGTATACGCGGGTCGCACATCCCGGCATTACGTCAAGACTTATGAAATAACCTCCGTTGGGAGAACTCCACTTCGCTATGCCGAGTCCGGAAAGCTGCGACTCAAGCGCTCCGAGTACAACCTCAAAACGCGGGCTTATAATGTCCGAGAGAATCGCCATATGGGCCTTTATTCCCTTTAAGTCCCTGAAATAAAGAACATGACGGAACTGGTTGGCCTTATCATAGCCTATGGTCATTCTTGCGTAGTAATTCTTTATGCGGGCCAGGTTCTCTGCATTGGCCGCCAAAGCCGCAATACCCGAACCCGAGAAAGAAATCTTGGATGTGCTGCAGAATTCAACGGCGCGGTTCGGATTGCCTGCCGCCTCACATTCGCCGAGCATCTCGAGGACCTTGTCCTCTCTTCCGAAGAGGTCATGTATACAATAGGCGTTATCCCAGATGATGCGGAAATCATCGGCAGTCTCCATTTTTGCGAGGCGTTTTACGGTCTCGTCTGAGTACGTGATGCCGGTGGGATTTGAATACTTCGGTACGCAGAACATACCCTTTACGAGCGGATCACGTACGAGCGCCTCGACCTGATCCATATCGGGACCCGTCTCGGTCATCCTTACCGGAATCATCTTGATTCCGAGGTATTCGCAAATTGCGAAATGTCTGTCGTATCCGGGTGACGGGCAGAGGAATTTTACGTCTCCTTGCATAATCCAGGGTTCCGAAGTTTCAGATGCACCCTTTGCATAACAGAGCATGATATAGTCAAACATGAGCGAGAGGCTGGAGTTTCCGCCGACAAAAACCTTCTCGGCCGGAACGCCGAGAATGTCGCCGAAAAGCTGCTTGCATTCCGGCAGGCCGTCAGGACAGCCGTAGTTGAGGACATTTATGCCGTCCTCCGTTTTATACGCAGTCTTCGAATTCATCACATCAAGCATACCGATAACTTCTTTTATCTGTCCGTCGGACGGCTTGCCGCGCGACATATCAAGCTTGAGTCCTCTTGCTTTGAAATTATAATATTCGTGCAGGCACTGCTCCTGTTCCGCCTTGAGTTCAGCTCTGCTCATCTCCGCATAATTCATTTTGATTCTTACGCCTCTTTTAAGTATTTTTTAAGTCCACAATACTATAATACATTTCAATACCAATTTGCAAGTTTATAATGCCATTTCTTGCAAAATTGTTGTTTTGCACATATTTTTATCAAAAGGAGCGTTTATTTTCTCATTGTAATAAGCATATTAAAGTGGTATTATAATCAAGATAATTTTTAAAGGGAGGTCCCTCTCGATGGCAAACGAAGCAAAATCCGCCGCCGAGCTTGCGCGCGAAGAGCGCAAGGCCCGCATCGGAAAAGCCGGCGACGCCATGGCTGAGAAGCGCGAGAAGAAAGCCAATCAGTCAAAGAAGCAGAAACGTCTCAAATGGATTATTCCCGCAGTCGTTATCGTAATCGCTCTGGTTCTCGGTCTCCTCTACTATTTCGGAGTACCGCACAGAACACTGAGTGTTATCAGATTCGGTAACGGTGAGAAAGTCTCAATTGCGGAATACGAGTACTACTACAAGGCAGTCTACAACAACATCTCCAATTCATCTTATCAGTACGAGCAGTACTACGGTGCATACTACGGTGAAGGCGCCGGCAAGATGATGACCGGTTTTGATTACAAAAAGACTCCGAAGAATCAGGAGTTCACCCTCTCGGAAGCGGACACCGGAATCAAGCTTGACAAAAAGATCTACGGTGAGAATCCGACATGGGCAGACTTCTTCAAAGAGTATTCAATAAAGCAGGCTCAGGAGATAACCGCGGTTTATAACGCAGCCGTCAAGGACGGTGCGAAACTCAGCGACGATCAGCAGAAGGAAATCAATGACAACATTGAACAGCTCCGCAAGACTGCAGCTGAGAGCAACTACTCCTTAAACGCATATCTCATGGCGAACTACGGACGCGGCATGAACGAGTCCCTCCTTCGCAAGATCATGCAGAAGCAGGCTCTCGCCTCCTCCTACATCCAGGACAAGGCTGAGAAAATCCAGTCCGGTATAACTGACGACCAGATTCTCGATTACTACAACGAGCATCCGAACGAATACAACACGGTTGACCTCTATTTCTACACACTTGAGGCCGAGGCGGCAAAGAACACCGAGGCTCAGGAGGCAACCGATACCACAGAGGCTGTTGAGGCCACGAACTACACCGACGAAGAACTCGCCGAGATGACGAAGAAGAACGTCGAGGAGAAGAAAGCCGAGGCCGAGTCCTTCTATGAGAAGGCAACAATCGACAACTTCCTGAATCTCGTCTATGAGAGTGTTGAGGAAGACATGAAGGAATACTTTAATCCTTCATCCGCTTCCTACAATGAATCCTACACCACAGCGAGCGCCGTAAACTACTCCACCATCGAGAAGAGTTTCAGCAAGGACGTTGCCGACTGGGCATATGACAGCTCACGCGCTGTCGGCGACAAGTTCATGACATCCGTCGAAAAGGATGACGGCGGCACAACATTCATCATCGTTGTACTCAAGTCCCTCCCCTACAAGGATGACACTCTCCAGCCCGTAAACGTACGTCACATTCTCCTCGCTCTCACAAAAGACGAGGAAGTAACGGACGACAAGGGCAACAAGACCACTGAGACAAAGACAATCCGTACACCCGAAGAGGCAATGGAACAGGCTCAGACAATCCTTGACAAATGGGTCAAGGACGGCGCCAAGGAAGATGACTTCATCAAACTCGCCGCCGAGAAATCCGAAGATCCGGGTTCGGCCGACAACGGCGGCCTGATCGAAGGCATCTACACGGATTCCTCATACGTAAAGCCTTTCCTTGAATGGGCTTACGCTGACGGACGCAAGGTCGGAGACTACGGCGTAGTCGAAACCGAGTACGGCGCCCACATCATGTACATGTCCTCTATTTCCGATAAGACGAAATGGCAGGCAGACATACTCACGGCTATGTCAAACGACGCTTCAAACAAGTTCTACGAAGACATCGTAAATGACAAAGCTTACAGCGAAATCAAAGTGTCAAACGGCCTTATCAAAAAGGTTCAGAATAAAATTGAAGATTATGCGGCAAGAGTGGTTGAGACTTTTGAAAAACAGTCAGCACAGCAGGCCGACTCTTCCGCAGACAATTCATAATGGAGGTTATTACAATGACATTCATCGAACAGTTTGAAGAATTCAAAAAGAAGATTAACGCACTCAACACGAAGGTTCTTCCCCAGGATCTTGCAATCCAGGTAAATATCGTTGACGATGACTGCGGCGGTGCTTTCTACATTGCCAATATCAGCGGCGACTTCGCGATTGAGCCCTATGACTACCGTGACTTCACAGCTATGCTCACGGCTTCCGCTGATGTTTACTCAAACATCCTTGCCGGCAAGCTCGATGCTACAGACGCTTATTTCCGCGGCATTCTCCAGATAGAGGGTAACCTCGATCACGCTCTTGCTCTTGCAAGCCTCAAGAAGAAGCCCGCAAAGAAAGCTACGGCTAAGAAGCCCGCAAAGAAAACTGCTGCCAAGAAGCCCGCAGCAAAGAAGACTGCTGCCAAGAAGCCGGCTGCCAAGAAAGCCGCTCCGACAAAGAAGGCTGCTCCGGCAAAGAAGGCTGCTCCTGCCAAGAAGGCCGCTCCGGCAAAGAAGGCTGCTCCTGCCAAGAAGGCTGCTCCGGCCAAGAAGGCTGCTCCGGCCAAGAAGGCTGCTCCCGCCAAGAAGGCAGCTCCTGCCAAGAAGGCAGAGGCTCCTAAGGCTGAGCCCAAGAAATAATTATGCTCGGAGGCAACTGCGCGTTGCCTCCCTTTTTTAAAAATCTGAAAACGAAAAAGGAGATCATAAATGGCTTATTATTTTGATGAACCATCAAGGACCTTCGGAGAATACCTGCTTGTCCCGGGTTATTCTTCGTCCGAGTGCATACCTGCATCCGTCAATCTCTCCACCCCTCTCGTAAAGTTCAGGAAGGGTGAAGAACCTGCGATCAAGCTGAACATTCCCATGGTCAGCGCCATCATGCAGGCCGTCTCAAACGACACGCTTGCAATAGCTCTCGCAAAAGAGGGCGGTGTATCCTTTATCTTCGGCTCACAGTCAATAGAGTCCGAGGCAGACATGGTTGCACGCGTCAAGAATTACAAGAAAGGTTTCATCACCTCTTCAAGCAATATCACTCCCGACGCAACTCTCGCCGACATCATCGACCTCAAGGAGAGAACCGGCCACTCAACCGTTGCAGTCACTGATGACGGTACGGCAAACGGCAAACTTCTCGGTATTATCGGAAGCCGTGACTACCGCGTCTCCCGTATGGACCCGATGACACCGGTACGTGACTTCATGACTCCCCGCGAAAGACTTGTAACCGCTCCCGACGGCACATCTCTCAAAGAGTGCAACGACATCATCTGGGACAACAAGCTTAACGCACTTCCGCTCGTCGACAAGGACGACCATCTTACATATCTCGTTTTCAGAAAAGACTATGAATCACACAAGGAGAACGTAAACGAACTCCTCGACAAGAATAAGTCATACATCGTAGGCGCGGGAATTAACACCCGCGACTTCAAAGAACGTGTACCCGCACTCGTAAACGCAGGCGCAGACGTTCTCTGCATTGACTCCTCGGAAGGCTATTCCGAGTGGCAGAAGAACACAATAGCCTGGATTCGTGAAAAATACGGTGACTCCGTAAAAGTGGGCGCAGGCAACGTCGTAGACGCTGAGGGCTTTCAGTTCCTCGCCGACTGCGGAGCAGACTTCGTAAAAGTCGGCATAGGCGGCGGTTCCATCTGTATTACCCGCGAGACCAAAGGTATCGGCCGTGGTCAGGCAACTGCCCTTATAGACGTCTGTGCGGCCCGTGACCGCTATTTTGAGGAGACAGGTATCTACGTACCCGTCTGCTCCGACGGCGGCATTGTACACGACTACCACGTAACTTTAGCCCTTGCCATGGGCGCCGACTTCCTCATGCTCGGCCGTTACTTTGCGCGGTTTGACGAATCACCGACAAACAAGGTGCGCATAAACGGCCAGTATCTCAAAGAGTATTGGGGCGAAGGTTCAAACCGCGCCAGAAACTGGCAGCGCTATGACCTGGGCGGCGCAGGCAAGCTCTCCTTCGAGGAAGGCGTCGACTCCTACGTCCCCTACGCCGGTCCCTTAAAGGACGGTGTCTACACGACACTCGCAAAAGTGCGCTCAACAATGTGCAACTGCGGCGCACTATCAATACCCGAACTTCGCAAGAAGGCAAAACTCACGGTTGTCTCCTCAACCTCAATAGTTGAAGGCGGCTCCCATGACGTAATCCTCAAAGAACAGGTACAAGGCTAATCCCCTCATCAGTCTGCTTCGCAGACAGCTTCTCCCCGGGAGAAGCCGAAATCAACGCACAAAAAACCCGGCAGCAAAAGCTGCCGGGTTTTCTTTATGTCTTAGTCTACATCGTACCTTGCAAGTATCGCCGCAGGGCGCTTTCTCATCGTATTCCATACCGGAATGAGAGATATCAGGATATTGAAGATGTAGATAACGAGAATTGATGCGATAAGAAGCGGTATAGGCATATAGAACTGCTTCTCGAACAACTCAATCTCACGCGCAAGATAACCTTCAGCATAGAACATCAGAAGCATCGCGGGAAGACTGGTAAGAGTTGTTATGGCAACAGCCTCACCTATGAACATCCTGTAGATGTCAAACTTCTTGGCACCGATTGCGCGGAGTGTTCCGACCTCCTTGATGCGTGACAGGAACGAAGAGCGGCTCATAAGGAACATCTCGATAAGTGAGATACCGAGAATAACTGCGCCGACTATAGTCGTTGACCTGACTTCGGATGCACGCTGCTCGTCAAAGGTCTGACGTGCCTTGGTCTCACAGTTGTAAGCTGTATAGCCCTCCTTCTGGAGTGTTTCCAGAAGTCCTTCTCTGTCGAAGGTGCAGATTGTATACTGCTTCGCCTTTGAAATCATCTGACGCTTGATCATATTGCCGTTTACGAAGTAGGAGTTAAGAGGCTGTTCGTCCGTCTCGTCCTGCTTGTAGTAACCGCAACAGATGAGTTTCTTTCCGTCAACCTTGAGCTTGGTCTCCTTCTCCATACGGAATGAATCCTTCATGGACTCGGGAAGAAGAACTTCATAGTCATTCTCCGGAAGTCTGGACTTGCCATACCAGTCATCTGTAAGCTTGATTTTATCCTCATACAGTTTGTAATCGGTTATCTGGGCTGCTGTCGGATCCTCATCTGACTCATAGTCATTGGAATATGAGAAGTACCACATATCTTCCGAATCCTGGCTGCTGTATGCATATTTCAGGATTTTGATAAATTCGTCCGGATCCGCATAGACAGAGGGGCTTCCAAGATCAACAATACCGACAAGCCTGTATGTGCCCATATCATACTGAAGTTTAAGGTCGCGGTTCAAAACTTTTTCAAGGGAGTTTAATCCGGCCATTGTGAAGATGGGGCTCTCCTTGAACTGTTTATTGAAAATCATCTGATCGACGACAATCTCATTCTTCTCCTTCGGAAGGCGTCCCGCAACGACACAATCCTTGGTGAGAAGCTCTGTGGAAGCAAGTGAACCGCCTATCTGGAGATTGACCTCCTGTGTCTGATAGTAGTCACCGGCGGCCATCTTGAAATACGGCTTTGCTCCCGTCGGCATAATGTATTCCACCGCGTCCATGGATGCGAGCTTGTCAAATTCCTCCGCTTCCATGGAAGGTTTGCTGACGACGATGTAGTTTTTGTTCTCCTTCATGTAATCCGCGGGCTGAACATTGTGCATCGCCGCGACCTTGCCTACCGCAAAGATTACAAAGAGACCGGCAAATACAAAGCCGAGAAGCAGGAGTTTACGAAGGACCGAGAAACTGAAGATTTTCTTAAAGCCCGCAACAAACTCGGAGAGAGGTCTGAAGATTGACGCATAACGACGTCTGATATTCTGATTTCCAACCGTACTCATGTCAAAGTCATAATCGGCAATGGAGTCTCTCTTTATGTCCTTCTTGTAGTCATCGACTACTTCAATGGATGAATTTCTGTCGATGAGTTCGACATTTACCGCATCCTCGGACTGGATGTAGATGTTGCCGTTTTTGACGATGATGTTGACATTTACCTTTGTCTCGCCGTTGTCATAGACATTTATCTTCCTGTCGCCTGTCGGATCGGAGAACTCGTTGTGGTTCTCAAATTCCTTCAGATAGAAGACATTGTCTATCTCGTAGTCGAGTGCCTTTGTGACATCGTTCTCATAGTCATTTACAACCTTGCCGTCGACCACTTCTATTATTCTGTCCGCATAGAACTCAGCGAGCGGGCGCTCGTGGGTTACGAGGAGGACAAGCCTGTCCTCCGCAATCTTGCGGATGATGTTCATGATCTCGACCGAATTTTTCGAGTCGAGGTTTCCGGTAGGCTCATCCGCAAGAATAATCTGCGGATTCTTTACGAGCGCACGCGCTATGCCTACGCGCTGGCGCTCACCGCCGGAGAGCGTTCCGGCCGGGCGCTTTCTGTAGCGCAGAATACCGACCTTGTCGAGGACATATTCAATGCGCACCTTCTGCTCGTTCTTATCCTTCACGCCGATCATCTTGAGCGCAAGAGCTACATTATCATAGACTGTCATATCGTCCATGAGTTTGTAGTCCTGGAAGATGTAACCGACCTTGTCGTTTCTCAGCTTGTCGACAGCATGCATGCTGTGACGGGTAATCTTTTTGCCGTCGATGAAGATTTTACCGGACCTGACTTTATCAAGACCGCCTATGGCATTGAGCATTGTCGTCTTGCCGCAGCCGGATTCACCGAGGAGTGCCACAAGGCCCTTGTCGGGAAGTGATAAAGTCGTGTCATTTATGGCATGAATCTCATTGCGTCTGCCTTTGTTGAAGTATTTATTTACTTTCTGCAGTTCAATCATTACGACTTACACCTCCTCTTTAATTGTCTGAATTGTCGAGTTCTTAAAGAGCCTGTTGGCGTATCTCGAACTTATGATAAACGCTATTGCGAGCGTTACGATGTATATGACTACGTAATCTGAGGGCTCCACGAATGACCTGATGACGGTAGCCATCTCCTGTATGGGGAAGAACTTAAGATATGCCCATATACCTGCCATGGCGACCAGGAAGGCTATTGTCGCATCTGTCAGAAGGTCGATGATGATGAGCCATCTCGCCGTGCTGACATTCGAGCCCAGCATACGGATTGTCGAGAAGTAAACGTTTCTGGACTTTAAGATAATCCTGATTACAAAGTAGGATATTACGAGAAGCACGACCGCAAGACCGACAAGCATGACCTTTGTGACGAGGTTTATGATTGCCATATCGCCTATTGAGTAGAGAAGGTCCTGCATGGATACACCATCGTATCCCATATCCTTGATCTTCGCCAATGTGTCCTTCGCCTTGACGCCGTCATCAACGAAGACACTCACCTGGAAGGAGTCATGGTCATAGAGCTTGAAGAGATCCTTGTCGCTTATGAGGATAAATCCCTTACAGTCATCATACGACATACCTTCGCCCATCACATAGGCATCGGTGAAGGACTGCTTGTTGTATATTTTGCCGACTGTAAGATCGAGAGTATCCGTATAGTACGGGGTCTTGAGCTCGATTTTCATGGGCTTGTCCATTGCCCTCAGCGTGTTCTTTACAAGGTAGTTGTAATCCTCAGATACCCAGCAGGTACCGGGTTCAACCTTGTCGGAGGTCTTTACCGTGAACATGGGCCAATGCGACTCGTTCTTATATGTCTTATCCTGGAAAGTGATTTTCATCTCCCCGTAACTCGCGTTGGCCTCAAGCCTTACCTCATCAAGCAGCGCGGGTGAACAGTAGAGAACCGTACCTTCCATATTGCCCGCGAGCGGATCCTGGGACTTGTTGTCAATATATTTGAGACCTACAATCTTATACGGATGATCCTTGTCGAGCTTCTCATCGCCGTATCTGTAACGGTAAAACTCAGAATCGAGCATGCTTTCTATCTGCTTCTTGCCCTTGGGAAGCGAGAATGAGCTCTTGAGTGATACGGCGAGGACTTCATTGTCGGCCTTCGGAAGGCGTCCGTAGTCGGGTTCCCCTCCCGGATAATCGGCAATGTCTGCCGCCGCACCGTAAATGTAGAGTCCGAGCTCCTCATTCTGGAAATCGAGATTGGAATCAACCAGAAGGTCCTGTTCAACAACGACTTTGACATTGTCAACTCCGTCAAGGGCCTTCAGATCATCATCGGTGAAAGGCTGAGCGACACCGTCTTTCAAGGGTTTCTTCAGAATAAGTCTTGTCTTGTTGGTGTTACGGAAATAGTAGTTGAAACCGAACTCGCCGTTTACCGGGCTGTAGACATTTCGTGAAGATGACAGCTGTATGACGAGCGCAACTACGATAAAGAGGAATACAAATGTCGTGAGCAGGAATTTTACGGGAATGTTAAATGCATTCCTGATACCGAGACGCAGCTCCGAGAGCGGTCTGATATTCTTGTAGGAAATTGCAAGATCATCATAACGTTCGGGCTCCTGAGGAGCCAAGGCACCGTTCATACGGACATCCTCTAAGACCTTGCCGTCGTGCATTTTGATTTTTCTCGTGACGTAGGGTGCCACCTGGTCAAAGTTGTGGGTAACAACGATGACAAGTTTGTCCTTTGCAATGGAAGCTAAAAGCTCAATAATGCCGGCGGCCGACTCCGTGTCGAGATTGCCGGTGGGCTCATCGGCGATGATAATCGGCGTATCCTTGGCGAGCGCACGCGCAATCGCGACACGCTGCTTCTGGCCGCCGGAGAGCTTCGAAGCCTTCGTATTCTTATACTCAGTAAGGCCTACCTGCTCGATAAGCGCATTTACCCGCGGTTTTATCTCGCTGCGCTTTGAGCCGTTTAAAAGCATAACGAGCTCGATGTTCTGGTAAACAGTGTAGCTGTTTACCAGGTTGAATGTCTGGAAGATATTACCAATGTATTTTCTGCGGTAATCCTCAAAGTCTTTCTCGGTGTAGTGTGAAGTCTCTTCACCGTTTACGTACATCTCGCCCTCTTCATATGTGTCAAGTCCGGAGATGACGTTCAAGAGCGTAGATTTACCACTACCGGACTCGCCGGTAATGGCTACGAATTCTCCGATATCGAAATTCAGGCTGACTTTTGAGAATCCCGCCGCGATAACGCCTTTGCTGTAGTAGAACTTGGAGACATTATCAAGTCTTATCATAAGCCGCTCCTCCTTTAATTATTGCAACTTCAATTATACACCATATAAGTACGGATTAGTATCGTATTTATTACAAAAACATTAAAAAAAGGGCCCGTTTTCACGGTCCCTGAAATTTATGATTATTCGTCCGTATCATCATCGTCATGGTCATATCTGGTCTTCGTATGCCTTCTGTTTTTGTCTATCCATACCGACAGAGGGTGGAAGAACAGATGCAGCAGCACAAGTGCCCCGGCTACTGCCACAGCAAAAAGCATATTATCGAGACACGCGAGTATGCCCACTGCGGCAGCCGCCCAAACGGTTGCGGCCGTCGTAAGGCCTTTTACGGTGCCGCCCTCTTTCAGGATTACGCCTGCTCCCAGGAAACCTATGCCTGTTATTATCTGACCCGGTATACGCGTAAGGTCTGCGTTACCTGCATCAGCCAGCAAAAAGGCAAATGCCGTAAAAGCGAACGAGCCGACGACAACCATCATGCACGTCACCGTGCCTGCCTGATGTTTGGTCCACTGTCTCTCAAAGCCTATGGCATAACCCAGTACCGAGGCAACCAGCAAATGTACCAGGAACCCGGACACTGACAGAATACTGTTTACTTCCCACATAATCTCACCAACCAAATAATTATGAAAGTATTATACCATAAAACCTTGAAATATAAAAAGATACAAAAAGCCCTCCGGCAACACGCAGGAGGGCTCATCTCAGTTATGCAATTATTTTTTCTTTGGTATCTTTATGCCAGCTGGCATCTTTTTGCCAATTGGCAACCCTTTGCCAGCAACAATACTGTATACCTCTAAAACAATTTCTACAGCTTTCTTGACATCCTCAGCATTGATATTAGGCATTAAAGCTATAATATCTTTCACTTCATTGAGATACTTTTCATTAAATTTTTCTTCAATCAACTTGTCAATCCATTCAAAATTATCAAGCTTTTCTTCACCCTTAAAATATTGATCAAACGCGCGGCAAAAAGTCTCACCAATTCCTACAGCAATAATTGTTGTAATTACAGCATTTGACAACCGTTTCGAATCATTTTCTGCCTTTGAAACATCTTTGTTTGCTTCTAAAACCATTTTTCCAACATTGCTGACTACATTTTTCTTTCTCAGTTCTGTTGAGATTCGTTCAAGAATTTCGGGGTTATCAATTCCATATGTCTTTGCAATTCCTCGTACTTCTTTTATAACCACTGTTTCAAGTTTGCTGTTCTTCGGTATATCTTCTTCTTTGGTTATTTGAGTTCCGGCAAGAGCTGCCGCACTGGCTGCCAAGCCAATATTTCCTTGTGCAAGCGCTCTGACTCTTTTAAGAACATATTTTTCGATTATTTCTTTGGATTTTTCCTTGCCGGTAGGCATTGCGCTGTTTATAGATTCTATCAAAGTGTCTATACCAAATGGCACTGCAGCAACATCATCATTTATCGGATATACTTTTGCTACGACCGGTATAATTGAATAAATCCATTTCCCCAAATCTTTAGTTTTATTCTTTGATATAGCTTCTTGAACAAGTTCAATATTCTGCTCTCGTTCAACTTCAGAATATGATTTTGTTATTACAACAATAATGGGTACACCTTTCCATACCGATACTGCTTTTACCATGCTGTCTATCGTCTGGTCAAATATTTTCGACGATGTACCATCTACGCAAAACAGGCATACATTTATGGCTTTTTCCTGTCCTCCGCTTTTAAGGTTTTCTTTTGACCAACGTTTTACTGCATTAATCGCCTTTTTGCGTTTCATGGAAGAAGGCTCAAAACCAACCGAATCCACAACGTTAAACAGCACACTGGGATCAGTACTCTCATATATTTCAAGTCTGTCTGTTGTTCCTTCAGTTCCACGCCCGGTTTTTGCGACTTCATCCCCAACAATAGCATTTATAAGCGTCGACTTACCAACACCCGAGTTTCCAAGCACCAGCACATTTCCCTTATCAACAACAGGAGTCTCTGTATTCTTTTCGCCCATTTCTATTTCATAATTGCTCTCAATATTTCCCATATTAGTGCCTCCTTAAGACTAAAATAATTATATAGTTTTCGCACCAATACATGCAATGTTTTTTTCACGATGCAGCTGCTCTTACTGACCAGCGTGAGGGATAAAAAAACAAGGACCGCTCAAGCGGTCCTTGAAAAAAGCATTATTATGCGGCGCCCTGAGCCTCGTTCATGGTGTCAGTAACGGCGTCTCTGTCCTTGATGACCCAGTCCTTGCCGTCCTTAATGTAGTCAACATTGAAGTCAGCAGTGAGTACGGGGAACTCATCGGAATTGAGGATATCCATTACGATTTTGCCGTAAGCCTGATAGAACTGCTCCTCTGTAACGGCTTCAACACCGCCCTGAGCCTCGAGCCACTCATCAGCCTTTGCGTCGAGGATTTCACCCATCTTGTCGAAGTCGGGATATGTCATTGTGACAGCGGCAACAGCTGTATCGCCGTCAACGGTGATATCGCCGAATGTCCAGCCGTAGTGCTTTACGATACCGCTGACATAGTCATCAACCGTAATGCCGAGAGAATCAACTATCTGAGTTGTCTCTTCATCAGTCTTGATTTCGTCTGCAATCTCTTTCTCATAACCGTCTACGCTGAACTCTTTTTCAAGGTCTGCGAGGATGGCTTTCTGATCCTTGGAGAGCTTCGGACCGTTGTCCGTGCTTGTGTCGCTCTTGCCTGAGTCAGTGTTTTTGCCTGCTGAGCTCGGAGTTGTTGAGGAGCAGCCGGCGAAAACCGTAAGAATAAGTACTGTAGTGAGCAAAATTGCGATAATCTTCTTCATTTTATAACCTCCCGGTTTAATAGATACGAATTTAGTGTACCATAAATATCCGATTCGTACAATAAAAATAAGCGGGCTTCAGAGAAGCCCGCTTTATATGGTGATCCATCGGGGATTCGAACCCCGGACACCTTGATTAAAAGTCAAGTGCTCTGCCAACTGAGCTAATGGATCGTAACCCCTTATACGAAGAGAGTTACGGCGATTGTGACTATGACGATGACGAGAAGAGCCACACCGAGGATAACGGTGAGCTTTTCAAGCGCAGAGTCCTTGCCGCGTCCCTGTGTCTTATCAAAGAAGGAGTTGGATGTTGAACCGTTGATTGCCGATGCGTCAGCCTGTCTGTTTTTCTGAAGCAGTACGACAATTATGAGAAGTACTGAAATGATTACGAGAATAACAGATAATGCTATTTGTAAACCTGTCATATGTAAACCTCCTGAAAGGGTCTTGTCTAAGTAGCCAAAGTATTTTAACACATTAGTTATTATAATGCAAGAAGGATTTTAGGCGGTTTACAGGCTCAGCTGATCCCCTGCCGAATCGTCAGCGGAGGGCAGTGAGCCGAGGGCCGGAAGATTCTTGGTGCGATAGCGGTGAGGCTTTGCGAATTCGCCCTCGGTGTAAGACCTGACGCCCGAAAGACGCTGGCCTTTCTTCAGGGTCAGAACGCCTATGCCTATGGTATCCTTTGTCGTCTTCGGAGTGATGACGGCAGTGTTCACGAGAAGCATTCTGCCGGAGCTCGCCGTAAGCACGAGTTCCAGATCCTCTTTAATGTACATGGCGGAAACGAGCGGCGATTTGGCGCCGTAGGCCTTTATAAGCTTTTTGCGGTTCGTCTTGGTGGCATATGCGCCCATATCGACCTTTGCGACCTTGCCGTTTTCGAAGAAGAAGAGCATATAGCCCTTAAAATCGTCTGTGACGGCCATATACATGGGTTTCTCACCCTCGTCGAATTCGAGTACTGTCGGAACGAAATCGCCGAGAAGCGAGGCCTTGGAATCCGCAAAGTCGGCAACCCTCGCCTTGTATACCTGACATTTATCGGTGAAGAAGAGCAGCTCCTTGGCATTTGAAGTCTCGACAATCTGAGACATACGGTCGCCCTCTTTGAGTTTCTGTTCACCGCTCATGCGCAGCGAAAGCGGAGTTATCTTCTTGAAATAGCCCGCCTCAGAGAAGAAGAGCGTGCAGACATAGTCGTCGACCTGCTCGAGTTCAATCTCCTCTTCCTCCTCAATATCGGTCGCATAGATAATCTCGGACTTTCTGGGCTGTCCGTATTTCTCGGCAACCTCTTTGAGTTCCTTTATGATTATCTTCTTTATCTTCGTCTTGCTGGAGAGTGTGTCCTCCATGTCGGCAATGTCAGCCTTGAGTTTGTCGACGTCTGCAAGGCGTTTTAAAACGTATTCACGGTTTAAATGACGGAGTTTTATCTCGGCGACAAACTCGGCCTGAATCTCGTCGATGCCGAAACCTATCATGAGGTTCGGCACGACCTCAGCCTCCTCCTCTGTCTCGCGGACAATCTTGATTGCCTTGTCGATGTCGAGGAGAATCTTCTGGAGACCTTCCAGAAGGTGAAGTTTCTTCTTTGCGCGGTCGAGGTCAAAGTAGACGCGGCGCCTTACACACTCGGTGCGGAAGGCAATCCACTCCTTCAGGATATCGGTGACGCCGAGCACCTGCGGGGCGCCGCCTATGAGCACGTTGAAGTTGCACGAGAAGGAGCTCTCGAGCGGAGTGTAACGGTAGAGCTTCTTCATGAGCTTCTCCGGATCGGTTCCGCGCTTTAAGTCGATGGTGATTTTAAGACCCTGTTTGTCGGTCTCATCACGGACGTCGGAGATCTCCTTGAAATTGGTCTTCGCCTTATCGATAATCTCGTTGATTATGGCCTCAGAGGTTGTGGTATAGGGTATTTCGTATACTTCAATACAGTTGTTTGACTTGTCGTAGTTCCACTTGGAACGGACTTTTATGCTGCCGCGGCCCGTCTTTATGACGGAGTCCATGACGGCCGCGTCATAGATAATTCTGCCGCCGCCGGGGAAGTCCGGCGCCTTGATTATCTGGCTTACATCATAGTCACTGTCCTTTATGAGCTCTGCAGTCGCCTCGCATATCTCACGGAGATTGAAAGAACAGATATTACAGGCCATGCCGACGGCAATGCCCTGGTTGTTGTTTACGAGTACGGTCGGGAAAGTTACCGGCAGAAGTGTCGGCTCCTTCATCGTCGAGTCGTAGTTGTCGACGAAATCAACAGTGTCCTTATCGATGTCGGCAAAGAGCTCGTTAGCGATTTTTTCAAGACGCGCCTCGGTGTAACGCGAGGCGGCGTATGCCATGCCTGAGGAATATGCCTTACCGAAGTTACCCTTCGAGTCAACAAAGGGATGAAGCAGTGACTCGTTGCCGCGGGCAAGGCGGACCATCGTCT